>Ga0214921_10008211_pt1 | contig 13635 bp, 21 predicted proteins | sample LL1505_MetaG_FD_177992 | JGI IMG/M metagenome (GOLD analysis project Ga0214921, IMG submission 177992) | Freshwater microbial communities from Lake Lanier, Atlanta, Georgia, United States - LL-1505 | ecosystem: Environmental > Aquatic > Freshwater > Lake | place: USA: Georgia | collected... | reverse complement strand
TGCGGATGCCGGGAGGTTCCATGCAGTTTGGTGACGGCTTCTCATTTTGCGCCTCTGTTTTACAGGGTTTAGCGTCGCAGTCAGGGGTTAATAGCTAGGTCGAAAACTTACTGCTGGGCTTCAGACAAGCGCCATACGCATTTCTCTCCGCCGCGCGTAGCCAAGCCGGTTTGTTTTACGAAGCTTCCGGTACAGCCTTGAGCTAGTCCGAGCTTAAGTGTTGCTCCAAGTGCATAGACACGCAGCTACAGAATCCGTTGAACGCGTCTTGGTTGAGCTTGCTGGCGTTTTGCCCGCGATGAATTTCCAATTGTTCGCGGGTGCACATTCTGTGAAGTTCGGTGCTGCCAGCCGCCTGCGCCAAGGCTGTAGAGCTCAGTGCCAGCAGGACCATGCACGGCAACACTTTCTTCAGCATCACACCACCATCCTTCAATGCGTCGAAGCGGCTGAGGATTATTCAGCCTTGACCATACCGTTCATCGCAACGCGGTTGTTGCAGGTGCTGGCGACCAGATTGCTATCAATCCCCATGGACGGCTTGTAAAAGAACAAACGGTTGTCGTAGCTGAAAAACTTTGTCCCCGTTTCTGTTTGGACACCAAAAGAGGAGAGGGCGATGCTGCGGTCTTGGCAGTTGACAACGTACTCGATGGTTTGGGAGGGAGCGTTATCGAAGCGCACGTTGGTACGCCACTTGGTTGCGCCGTTCGCTTTGCTTTCCACGTAGAGCCAGGAGCCGATCAGAGCGGGCTCGCTTTTCATGGCGGAAACTGAGTTAGTCATCGAGCTTGTCGATTTGGGTGACGATCCGTCTGACCCCAGGTGGGCGGAATTGCTTTGCATTTCGCTTGCGAAGCTGACGGATGAGACGGCGATACAAGCACTCATTACGATTTTGATGAACATTTGAGGATTCCTATAAACAGTTGCGGGACAAGACCGTCGAAGTGTAGCACGATTTACATTTTGCACATGTAAAAACTAAACATAATCTACAACACGCCTCAAGGTCTCTGATCAAAAATGTCCTAAGCCTATGATTTTGTTATGTTTTATTCGCCCTCAGGCATCCCTAAAAATGTCGATCCTTGGCTTCAAAACGGCCCCAGCTTGGGAGGTAGCGAGGAATTTTTACCGGGAAGTGCCGCCAAGAGGTGCTTCGCGCGGGCCTCCTGCGTCCTATGCTAAAGTTTGATGGCTTGTTTATCTTTATGTAGTAGCTCTGGGCGAGCCAGATGACGCCTTCGGCGCGTTACAGCCAGCGAGCTTCCGTATGTTTATGCAAACCAACCAACAACAGCCTTATTCAATCGGCGTAGTAGCCCGCCGCGCCCAAATTCATCCGGAAACCTTGCGCGTCTGGGAAAAGCGTTACGGCATGATCACCCCACTGCGTACAGAGACTGGCAGGCGCATGTATTCGGAAGCCGACATTCTGAAAGTCTCTTTGGTCAAACAGCTGACTGAACTAGGCAATCCAGTGGGCGGTTTAGCGAATCTGTCGATTGAGGATTTACGGGAGCGCCTGAGCGGCGAAAGGTCTGCTCAGCAGACAAACTTGCCAACCAAGGCGCTTCAATGCCGGGTGGTTTTCTCACACAGCGACTTGAGGCTGCGCTTTAGCAGCGATTTGCTGAAGTTCAGCGACATGACGATTGCGGAGCCTTTTGACAGTGATGCGTTTTCCGTCCCTGAAGATCTGTCCGGATACGCCGACGTCCTGATTACTGAGACGCCAACAATAGATCAAGAAACGGCAGTCCAAGTGAAGAAGCAAATTCAGCAATCGGGTTGTGCAAGCGCAGTGGTTGTTTTTAATTTTGGCACCCGCACGGCCGTCGATCAACTTACGAACGCTGGAATGGTTTGTCTGAAGGGCGCAGCCACGGCGGCGGATGTTCGCCGCGCATGTTTGTCGCTGGGCGCAGCGGCTCATAGCCCGGTGCAGTTACCCGAGCTCCCAAGCAGACGATTCAGTGCCGCGCAGCTTGTGAGAGTTGCAGGCATGGGCGGCACGATTGAGTGTGAATGCCCAAATCACTTAGCTGAACTCATAACGAGCCTTTGTGCATTTGAGAAGTACAGCGGCGAATGCGCTAATCGGAATGATGAGGATGCACGCATCCATGCTCAGCTTGAGGCGTCAACTGCGCAAGCCCGTGCGATCCTTGAGGAAAGCCTGGCACGGCTGATTGAAATTGAGGGAATTCTGATCTGAGCAAGGCGGCGGACTTAAACCCTGTTTGACTTCAAGCCTATCAATAGTGGTCGGGATACCTTTCAGACCGGTTAGCGGGCACAAGAATTTTTTCGGTGCCTGAATTTATTAATGAGAGTCGCGGTGATAGCCAAATTTTCTCAACGATTGGTTGACCTGTCTTCTGGAGACGTATCCGCAGTGATTCAGATGGCTTGGGAAGATCGAACATCCTTTGAGACCATTAGGGAGCGCGTTGGCTTGGCCGAGTCTGATGTCATTCGGCTGATGCGGCGTGAGCTCAAAGCAAGTTCATTTCGACTGTGGCGGATGCGGATGAAAGGTCGCATCACCAAGCACCGTGCTCTGAGAAGTCCAGAAATGAAATTCGAAGACCGATTGGTGGCTGACCATAGGCGCGCTAATTGTTGATGAGGCTTAGGCGGAGATATGTATGACTGAAGATCCAAGATGCTGCGGTACTGGCACTTGCATCATCAATGAAGACGGCCTTTGCTGGTGCGGACAAAAATGGAACGGTGAGGAAATGTGTTTTTCAAATGCCGATGCGTCAAATAATGAGTCTGTCCAAGTTGCAGTCCATACAGAGATCAACATGAGCCAGACTACTAGCAGTGTTGAAGACTTGGGAACCGTACCGATACCTCTAGATCCATAGCCCGCTTTACTGCCCGTTTAGGCCTACGTTGGGTATTCACCGGCTTCAGATTAAAGGCGCACTCCTGCAACCAGACCAAGCTCACCAGATTGGATATCAACCGACAATATGCGTCAGTACGACCGCAGCCAAAAAAATATGCCCCAACGTTACGACTACGGAAAATCCATGTAGCCACAGGAAGCGTTTTTTCAGCTCCAAATCAGTGGCTTGATTGATCGCAGGCATCAACAGTTGCCTAGCTGCAATCGTGGTCACCATGACGAGAGTCATCATTGCCGCAGTAAATGCATCGATGCGGAAGGACAACACCGCAGCCAAGCCTGAAGACAAAATTACAAACAGGTAAAAAGATGGAAAGGCTTTTCTGATCAACATTCGGGCATCTGCTGGAGCTAGGTGCTTAAACAAGAACGCAGCAAATCCAGCGGAAAAAAGTAGCATGCCACCAAAAAGAAAAGAGACCACCAAAAAGCTGGCTATGCGCATGTAGGAATCAACCACCGTATCGTCCTTTGAATTTCACTCGCTTAGTCAAGTTGAATCACCTTTAATCTGCATAGGCTTCTACCCAAGCGCAGAAGTCCGCGACTTCATTGAATCAACCTAAAAGATTGTCTAGTGTTTATGGGGCCGTAGTTCATCGGTTTCGATCTCAGTCAAAATCAATCGGACACCCAAAGACCCACTGTCCAATCGTACGGGTAACTTTTTCAGGCTAATCTCTATGGTCTTGATTTCGAAGTACGCCGCACATGCAATGGCAATGCGTGTGATGAGTCGTTCTTGCGTCTCATAGTGACCATCACCTGAAAGACGATCGATCTCCGTGATCAGCGGGTCGTAGTCGAACACATGCTCCATGCCGTCTTGGCTAATCACAACTTGATCAACTGCAATTCCAAGTTTCAGATCGAGAAGGTGAACATCTGGCTTGACATCGTTTGGACCATAAGTCCCGATGTCTGTTTCTAGCCGTAAATCGCGCAGTTCGATAACTGCGGAACTGGATCGTTTCATAGTCCTACCTTGAGCAATACAAATTTGACAAGACCTTCGGCTTCTCATCAGTCAAATCCAAAAGTGGTCGTGACTCGCATTCTCCACCCAGCGTGGGATCTGATGGGACGTCGCAATATCCCTAAATGGTCTGGGGTCATCGGTTAGCCTAGTCCTGTAAATACTGAGATTTCAGTTATTCTTGAAATAGAAAAACACTTAACACATGAACTTGCCACCTCTCACCCAGCGTTTTGTCATGCACTTCGGCGAAATGGGAAGCCGTTGGGGGATCAACCGCACGGTAGGTCAGATCTACGCGCTGCTCTACGTGTCATCGAAACCGTTAAACGCAGATGAAGTGGGTGAAGCGCTTGGGTTTTCTCGTTCTAACGTGAGCATGGGATTGAAAGAACTCCAATCCTGGAACTTAGTTCGCCTCATTCACCAGCCGAACGAGAGGAGAGAGTACTTCCAAGCGCCAGAGGACATGTGGGCCATTTTTCGAACACTTGCCGCTGAGAGGCGCAAGCGAGAAATTGATCCGACGTTGTCGATGTTGCGTGATGCTTTGATGGAGCAACCCAGTGTTGCCGCAGACATTCACGCGCAGGCACGTATGCGTCAAATGCATGGGTTCATTGATTTGATGACCAACTGGCTCGATGACGTACTGAAGATGGATTCCTCAACGCTCACCAGCCTCATGCGCATGGGCTCTAAAGTCCAAAAACTATTGGATATCAAAGGGCGAGTCAAAGAAGCGCTGGCTGGCAATCCGCGAAGCGTCATCGCATCAAAAAAAACCGATGCTGGTACCTAATACATCCATTCTAGAAAATGAAAAATGATCAAAACGCTTCCACTGTGCTCTTCGACGGATCTTGTCCGATATGTACGGCTGAGATAAATCAATACAAGCAAATAGCACCAACCGGCCGAATCAATTGGGTTGATGTGTCCTCGGACGACTTCATTCCACCCTTAGGAAAAAGCAAGGAGGCTCTCATGCAAAGGTTCCATGCGATCAAGCCAGACGGCAACTTGGTTTCAGGTGCCGCTGCTTTCGTGCATGTCTGGGAGCAACTGCCTGGGTGGAGGCGACTTGCTGCCCTCACAAAAATTCCAGGAGCTCTGAGCGTTATGGAGCTTGGATATACGAATTTTTTAAAAATTCGTCCGCGAGTGCAGTCTCTTTTTAAAAAAAGATTCGTTTAAATTTTTAACCCCAGCCAGATTTTCTGGTTTTTTGATCGAAAGAAAAGCTATGTCGAAAATTTTTCAAAATAATCGTAGGATATTTTTAATGCAGGTCGCAGCCATTGGATCAGCGTTGAATGTTGTCACCACGGCAAATGCACAAACAATGGTCGCTGAATCAGATCCGCAGGCCACCGGACTTGGGTACAAGGCAGACGCTACCAAGGTCGATAAAACCAAACAGCCAAAGTACGCTGCAGGGCAAATATGTGGAAATTGCGCCTTGTTCCAAGGCGCTGCGGGCGCTGCGGCAGGAGGTTGCCCACTTTTTGCAGGAAAACAGGTATCAGCGCAGGGCTGGTGCTCAGCTTACGCGAAGAAAGCGTAAAAATAAAACCATTTGATTTTTAGATTAAATTTACATTCAATTTATTTAAAGGACAATCTATATGCTAATTAAAAAATTACCCGTAATATTCAATGTCAAAAATTATTGGCAGCAGTTGCCGGATTTGAGTCTCAGTCACCTTCTGCTCAGAATACCATTATCGTTGTTGTTTATCAACCAAGGTCTGAGTAAGTTTCCCTTTGATCCTGCTGTTGGGCAGGGTATGGGAATTCCCGCTCTTGTTTGGTGGTTTGTGTGCTATGGCGAAGTCGCTGCCGGCCTGGGACTATTGGTTGGGGGATTAGCAACCATTCCGAAATTAAAAGATATTACCTCTCTAGCTGTTTTGGGTGACATGGTCACACGCTTCAGCGGCATTGTGATGTGCTGTGTTGTCACGGGTGTCATTTGGACCGTTATCAAACCAGAAAGTTTGATTACTTTCATTATGACCGACTACATGCATTTTTCCCTTTGGGCTGGTGGCCTGTACTTCGGTCTTAGAGGAAACTGGGCAGTGGCGATTGACAAGAAGCCCTGATATTCCGGAGCTAATCCTCGGCGATATTTTTATCCTTTATTGATAATGAGACTTTTTCGGAATTACTAGCTTTGCTGAAACGCTGTCAAGCGGATGAGATTGCCCACAAAAACGAGGCATTTGATATGGTCTCTGCAGAGTTACCTCTAGCGCTACGGACGTGGTGCTCCATTGTGGGCTGGGGATCCGCTTCTGCTGTCATGGTGGCTAGGCGGATTTGATTTATTCATTCCTACCGGACGGTTAGCGTTACGGCCTTAGTCGGGGATAGTTTTGATCTTTTTGAAATTGTGGCGCTTATCAATATGCTAGGCACTATTCCACTATTCCCCTTATCTCATGGCGTGTTCCCAGACGGCATGATCGTGCTTCAAATATTTGAGGTTCGCTATCTTGACCTTATAAAACGCAGTCACCAGCAACAGCTTCCGTTTGGTGTGGTGTGGCTAAAAAAAGGTCGCGAAGTGCAGGTGCCAAGCGAGACACCGTTGTTACACGTCTTCGGTTGCCTGGCACACATTAGAGAATTTGAACAACTGCAAGTGAATCTGTTTCGTGTGATCTGTCAAGGGGGTGCGCGATTTACGCTACACGACACGCAACCAGGCCCGTTTGGTGTCTGGCAAGGGAAAGTCACTTACCTACCCGAAGACCCAGAAGTCCAGATTCCGGACTTCTTCCAGCAACATGCCGACCGGCTGGGCAAGATAATCGCAAGCGCCCAGCAGCAGGGGCAGAGGCATAGGCTTCCCATTTTTGCGCCCTATTGTTTGGATCAATGTGGCTGGGTGGCAAACAGATACGCAGAAGCAATGAGCATCAGCTCAGTGGAAAAGATGAATCTGCTGTGCGAACTTGACCCCTTGCAAAGAATGCAAAAAGTGGATTTGCTTTTGAGGGATGCGTAATTTCTTGAACGCTTGGCATCCTTGCACTACGACGTCAGCCTTTTTATGTGAGTCTGGCAGTGTGGCTGCCGACACCGACCATGGCACGTCACAGGCCGTACTTGTTCGGTAGCTAGGATGGGCCGCTAGACGTATGCATATTCATGCGCTCTAGCTGATCTATTCTGATCAATCCTCTGAGTAAATTCTTCATGCATGACATTATTGACACAGCAGTTGCTGCCGGATCCTTTAAAACTCTTGCTGCCGCAGTGACCGCGGCTGGCCTTGTGCCCACACTGAAAGGTCCTGGCCCTTTCACCGTCTTCGCGCCTACAGATGAGGCATTTGCCAAGTTGCCCTCAGGTACCGTTGAGGCACTGTTGGCTGATCTGCCGAAGTTGACTGCCATCCTCACGTACCACGTAGTAGCTGGTAAGGTGATGGCCGCTGACGTTATGACCATGGGTGGCAAGTCCACTGCCACGGTAAACGGCGCTTCGGTAGAAATCAGCACGGATGACGGCGTTCACCTCAATGGCCTAGCCAAAGTTGTTACGACTGATATCGAATGTACCAATGGCGTTATCCACATCATTGATACGGTGCTCCTGCCCCCTGCAGCGTAATTCTTGAACGGCGTCAGTCATAAGACTGGCAATTGCCAAGACGGGCCTGGTAGCAACGCTGCCAGGCCTTTTTTATGGGACTGTGCCCTAGCGAGGTGCTGCGCACTAAACGATCCATTAGTTGGCAATCTCCTCGCAAGGGGTCACCATGTCACAAGTGGTTGGGTATGGAGCTTCCTCCGTTGTCTGACACGGGTCACGTGCAAGCCCTATCGCATAACCCCACTCTTCCAGCGGTAACATAAAAAGTGCAAACTACCAAGGCACCATATGTCTGGTGTTCGTTTATTTTTTTACGGAATTCATTATGAAGAAAATTTTGATTGCAAGCGTCGTAGCTTTTGGTATGACGCTATCTGTTCAAGCCAAGGACCTCGTTGATACAGCGGTAGCCGCTGGATCATTTAAAACCTTGGCTACTGCACTAACCGCAGCAGGTTTGGTTGATACGCTCAAGGGTAAAGGTCCTTTTACTGTTTTCGCGCCCACAGATGAGGCTTTTGCAAAAATACCGAAAGCTGACTTAGATGCGCTTTTGAAAGATAAAGCTAAACTCACTGCTGTTTTGACTTACCACGTTGTTGCTGGCAAAGTGATGGCAGCAGATGTCAAAGCGGGTAAGGTTAAAACTGTGCAAGGCGCAGAAATTACTGTTTCCACATCAATGGGTGTAACAGTCGATAATGCCAAAGTTACCAAGACAGACATCGTTGCAGATAACGGCGTAATACACGTTATCGACACTGTAATTATGCCTAAATAATATTTGAAATTTATGATAATTTCAAATACGTAGCATGATGGTGGAGAATCTTCTTCTCCACCATTATTAAAAAATAAACCCTGGTAAAAAATGAATTTATCCAAAAAACTAATTATCCTCCCAGTCCTGCTAATCTGCTTAAATACCTTTGCAGACGAGCTCGTAGCTGATTTACAAAAAGCTTGTATTAAAGAGCAGCTAGGTGCACACAAAGGACTCAAAGGTCATCCGTTAGTAGCTCGGGACTTTACAGACTACTGCAAGTGTGAAGCAGACTCCATAATGGAAAAGGCGACAAAAGAGCAGTTAAACGAAATCTCCGAAAAGCCATATACGAATCCTAATTGGTTGAAGCAATTAAAGTCCAGTGCCCTGAAAAGCTGTATACAACAACCAAGTCAATCTACGGTGTAAAACTCAACAAGAAGGGTTTGTAGAAAAACATTCCATTTCACTTTTTAAGGTTATGAATGTTTTCAATTTTAAAGCTTTTTTATTTCTTATTTCGCAAAGGCGAGAGTCTTATAAACCCTAATTTAAATCCCTTAAGGCATGCTCCCATTTACGTAAGATATTTCACTACTGTTCTTTTAGCCTGTTTTTGGTGTTTGGCTTTCGGGCTTTACTTCAAAGACTTTCTACTAATTGGGTATAACATGGTCGGCCACATAGCAGTCATAAGTATGGCGTTTATTACTTGGGCTGTATTCAAACAATTTGATCGAATTTACAGTCCAAGGGCTGGGACGCAAGATTGGCTTCGTATGCCAGACCGAAGCAGCCGGTGTGATGAGATGACAGATGAGCAACGAATTTTAAAAGTCAACGAGTTGGGTAAATAGAGGCAAGCGTCGGTATCTTGTACCAAGCAGCGTTCAGCGAGCTTCCTGAAAAAGAGGACGCGTTGTGACCAGTGCGTTAGCAAACGTTGATCATCCAACGCAGTTTTCACCGAGCCGTGCCAAGCGGTTTTGCCGAACGTGAGATCGACTCTGTATCGCCACAAATGCGTCACGGGAGACGCGGAAAATCGTAGTTTTTTAAGAGGTTCTATGAGTTCGCAAACCACCGTCAAATATGATTTTCTAAGCCGCCTATTTCATTGGGTGATAGGTATTGCAGCCGTTGCGGGATTCATTCTCGGGCCAGAAGATTTTGGTGGCTTGATGCGCGACGGCGTCGACCCTTCCACCCACATCGACATCGTCTGGCATGAGTCCTTGGGGGTGCTGGTCTTCTCTCTAACCGTGCTTCGTCTTCTTTGGGTAGCGTTTCGCCCAGCGGTCCCAAAAATTCCAAAGGCCTTGTGGATGCAATGGGCGAGCAAGAGCGCGCACATCGCTCTTTGGGCTCTCACACTGGCCCTGCCAATGTCTGCGTTGATGGCCCTGGGCAGCGAAGGCAATCCGCTGACGCTACTCGGTAATGTGCGCATAGATGAGTTTCCCTTGATTGCGCAGTCAACGTTCGCGCAGCTATTGGATTGGGGAGATGTACACAAGTTATTCGGCAATGCCCTCATGTGGCTTGCGGGATTGCATGCTGCAGCTGGGATTTACCACGGGTTGGTTCTAAAAGACGGCGTGCTTGCTTCCATGCTGCCCTACAAGACGTAGGCTTTCGGAGATTTCCTTAATAAGTTCCGTTTGACGATTTTTGGGATCCAAGTGGCAATGACATGTAAGGCATGTGTTGACATTCAATGCCTTTTCGCTGATGTGGCCGTGGCAAGTTTGACCCAACAGACTTGGGGTAAATCAACCCGCCTCGGCAGAAAAAATTGTGTTCCCCATAAAATGAAATTCCGATAACAGCACCTGTCAGGAACCTTAAATGACTCGCCTCAATAAAAAATTTACGCCATTTTTTGCACTCGCATCCTTGACGTTTGTCTGCCAAGCCGCTTGGGCTCAATCGGTTGACTTCGTTGAACCCAAGAACGGGGAAGTGGTGTCCAGCCCTTTCAAGGTCGCCTTTGCAGTATCTGGCATGACCGTAGCCCCTGCGGGCGACATGACAAAAGATACGGGTCACCACCATCTGTTGATTAACGCTAGTGCAATTCCAGAGGGAACCGTCATTCCCGCAGATGAAACACACAAGCACTTTGGCAAGGGACAAACCGAAACGCAAGTCACCCTTCCACCAGGGCTTTACAAGCTGTCAATGCAGTTTGCGAACGGTGCTCATCAATCTTATGGAGAGAAGATGAGCAAGACGATTGAGATTACGGTCAAATAATCGTCCGTTGCAGAAATGTTGACGCGTGCGTCTTCAAACTCAAGAAAACTTAGAAGCACCCCCTGAAGATTTGGCTGTGCGCTTGTGGCGAGAGCTGCAGCGCGCACCGCATGACAGGCACCACGAGTGGCGTACGCCCGTGCTGGCCACACAGGGTATTGACGGGCGTGGACCGCAAGCGCGGACGGTGGTGCTCAGGCATGCTGACGCCCAGTTCTGGTCGTTGCGGGTCTACACGGATGCGCGCTCTCCGAAATGTTCAGAACTGGCAGCGCAACCTTTGGCGCAATTGACTTTTTGGAGCAAGCGACTTAACTGGCAACTGCGCGTGGCGGCTATGGCCACAGTGGAATTTGAGGGAAAGCAAGTCGAGACTGCCTGGGAGCGCGTGAAGCAATCACCAGCTGCCGCTGACTATCTGAGTGCGTATCCACCCGGTCAAATCCAACATTCCATCCGACCCGAGGTGGAACACTTTGGAAGTGCTCCGCGCGAGCATCATCTAGCGATCTTGAATTTCAAAGTCTCCTCAATCGACTGGCTGGCTTTGAGTAAAGACGGACATCGGCGAGCCCGGCTCACGCCTGCTGGTCTCGTTGAGTTGTTGGTACCTTAAGCCATCTAGGGTTCAAAGACGCTAGCGCGCCTGTAGGTATCAGGCGATCCCAATTTGATGTTTAATCTCAAAGAGGCCTTTGTTTACCCCAAAAAAAGTTGGAGAGCACCTATGAACCACGACATATCACTTCCGCGTCGACACGTGTTGGGCGCCAGTCTTGGCACTCTTGCGGCCGCAGGTCTTGCCACATTTACGCGTGGTGCTTCCGCTCAGACAACCACTCTTGCCGCATCCAAACCGCTACCCGCTTACGTGAATTGGAAAGACTCGGGTAGCCTCATCGTCCACAGCAGCAGCACGCTTGAGACCAAGCGAAGTGCCTTTGGCACCAGCGTGATAACCCCAGCCGATCAGCTTTACATCCGCAACAACCTGCCAGCGCCGGACCCTTCCATCCTCGCCAGCCGTGACGCCTGGGAGGTCAGCATCGAGGGCGTGAAAAACCCCAGCAAACTCACCGTGGGTCAGCTCAAGTCCATGGGACTTGAAACGGTCGCGATGGTCCTTCAGTGCTCCGGAAACGGCCGTGGCTTTTTCCCGAGCAAGCCCAGCGGGACCCCTTGGACGGTGGGCGCTGCCGGTTGCGTCGTGTGGAGTGGCGTACCTGTTAGGGCCGTCGTAGAGGCATTGGGCGGACTGGATGGAGTGCGACCCTTTATGACGGGGACCGGTGGCGAAAAACTACCTGAAGGTGTTGACCCTAAAACGGTAATTGTGGAGCGTTCGGTACCGGTAGCTGCGATGGAAGATGCGTTGCTGGCATGGGAAATGAATGGTGCGCCTCTTTCGCTTGCGCATGGCGGGCCTCTTCGCCTGATCGTGCCAGGTTACACCGGTGTCAACAACATCAAGTACATCAAACAACTTGCCTTCACAACGGCTGAAAGCGACGCGCGGATCATGTCGCACGGCTACCGCATCACGCCTCCCGGAGCCAAGGCCGATCCAACGCAGCCCTCGGTGCTGGAGATGACAGTGAAGTCTTGGATCAACTCACCCAACGGTGAAGGAAGCGCTCCGACGGCCGGTTTAGTGCAAATACAAGGCGTTGCATTTGGTGGAGTGAATGCCGTCAAAAAGGTGGAGGTTTCGATCGACGGCGGTAATAGCTGGCGCGAGGCGCGCCTCGTAGGTCCAGATATGGGCAAATATGCTTGGCGGCAATTCGTGTTGTCGGCGCGACTCCCTGCTGGAGACTACACACTGGCCAGCCGTGCGACCGATTCCGCTGGGAATGTGCAACTCGAAACCCGGGGTGAAAACGTCAGCGGCTACAACAACACCAGTTGGATGGACCACGCCGTGAAAGTTACGGTGGCATGAGCTCCACGTTGTTATGCCGCGCGCTAATTAAGTTAACGCTTTACCCCATCCTTGGCTTGGCGTGTTTTGCCCACGCCCAGCCCGATGATCCCGCTTACCTAGCCGGTAAGGCGCTTTTTCTAAAGGCAGTGCCAGCCTGCGCTATTTGCCACACGCTCAATGATGCGGGTTCAGAGGGGGCGGTAGGGCCTGTGCTGGACGAGATCAAGCCTAACGCTCAGCGTGTAGCCAAGGCGCTGCGCAATGGCCTTGGTAGCATGCCGTCCTATGGGTCTAAGCTTTCCGATAGTCAAATCGAGGCCTTGGCCCGCTATGTCTCGAAGGCAAGCGGTGGGGCACCTTGATTGCCTTGACCGTGCAATAAGCGTGTAATAAACTGGCCCGTCCCGAGGGCAAACAGTCGCCCAAAGGCTCTGGCGATGACAATTTCTGCCGCCAAAAGTGGGAAAAGCACTGAAAAAATCAGTGCTTTTAGTGTTGGATCAGCTGTGTGAGGCGTGTATCCGATTTTTTCGGATTAACAGAAAAACTGGCTTCTGAAAAACCCTTATAAATCAATGACTTATATTGGTAAAACAGCACCGTGTAATAAACCGTGTAATAAGCTATTTTGTTGCATTATTTAACAAACTGACTTTTTGCTGGGTTTTCACTCGGGTCGGATTGAAAAGTCAGGCGGGGCAGGGCGATTTCGCTTCGGCGGCAGAAGCATGAGACGAAAGGACATTCACGCTTAAAACAACTTATCCAAGTTCTTCGAATACACCACGATTTTCTTTAAAAACTTTTCGTTGTTGGGCTCAATGTCATTCAGCTCATACAGATAGTTCACCATGATTGCGCTGGATTGCGCGAGTCCTTTTTTAGACAAATCTGCAGCCCAGTTGATATTGTGTAGCTCGGCGCCGTTAGCCAGGTGGAACTTGGCTACAGAGTCACCTGCCGCACTGTGTACGTGCTTGGAGAGGTAAACAAAACAAAGACGCATCAGCGCTGCCTTTTCCTCAGCAGTCGCCATTGCAGGCTGCCAACCTGTTGTGGCGCGCTTGGTCCAGGCTTCACCTTCTGGCATCAGTAGCTTCACCGACGCGGCTAGCTTGTCTTTTTTGTCAGCTAATTGCGTTGGCGTAAGCGATACGGCAAGTGTGTCCAACCAGCGATTCAGA
>Ga0214921_10008210_pt1 | contig 13636 bp, 12 predicted proteins | sample LL1505_MetaG_FD_177992 | JGI IMG/M metagenome (GOLD analysis project Ga0214921, IMG submission 177992) | Freshwater microbial communities from Lake Lanier, Atlanta, Georgia, United States - LL-1505 | ecosystem: Environmental > Aquatic > Freshwater > Lake | place: USA: Georgia | collected... | reverse complement strand
CATGACCCGGCGCGCGTGAATTGCACCGCCACAGTCGAAACCCACGGCCAGACCGGCGTGGAAATGGAAGCGTTAACTGCGGTGCAAGTGGCCTTGCTGACAATTTATGACATGTGCAAAGCCGTGGACCGGGGCATGACCATCAACGGTGTGAAGTTGATGGAGAAGCATGGCGGTAAGAGCGGGAGTTTTGTGGCGGGCGAGTAAGTACTAACAAATGAAAGAGGCGGAGAAGTTTAAAACTGGAGTTTGTCCCATTCCTGTCCCAATGAAGGAATACAGATGGCTTCGTTTAGATTTCACGGCAACAGATGGCAAGCACGAATTCGAAAAAAAGGATACCCAGAGATTACAGATAGCTTCTTGACTAAGCTTGATGCTGAACGTTGGGCGCGGTCTGTAGAGTCTGAAATGGACAAAGGTCATTTCGCCGACTGCATTAAAACTCAGCAAACTACGTTGAAAGAAATAATTCTGCGGTATGTTCAAGAAGTTACGCCGACTATGAAGTCTGCAAAAGAAGACGCTATAAGACTGCAAGCAATTGCAAGAAAACCAATAGCTAGCTGGAGTTTGACAAACTTAAACGCGAGCCGGATTGCTGCATACCGCGATGAACGTCTTAAGCAAGTCAGCAATGGCACAGTCATACGAGAGCTGGCATATCTGTCTTCCATCATCAATCATGCGCGTAGAGAGTGGGGCATCAACACACCCAACCCTGTACAAAATGTCCGCAAACCAACCTCACCAGCTGGCCGGACACGCAAGCTTTCAGACGATGAGAAATCAAAACTACTCCAAGCCCTTGAGCCTAAGGGCAGACAAAACATTTGGACTAAACCTGTGGTGGTTCTTGCACTTGAAACGGCCATGCGCAGAAGTGAGCTGCTTGCACTTCGATGGGAAAACCTCGACCTTGTTCGCCAGACCGCGCTATTACCTGACACTAAAAATGGTTCCCCTCGTGTCGTGCCACTATCAACCGCAGCAGTTGAACTTTTAATGTCACTTCCAAGGAATATATCTGGCGAGGTTTTCCCAATAAAGTACTTTACTCTCGATGCATCATTCAAACGGGCGGTAAAAAGAGCTGGACTTGCGAACTTCCATTTTCACGACTTGCGCCACACTGCAATTTCTGCGATGGCTGAAAAGCTGCCTAACTTGATAGAACTATCAGCTGTGACTGGTCACAAGAGCCTTTCGATGCTGAGGCGGTATTACCATCCCAATGCTGAAGACTTGGCTCGAAAACTCGGATGAATCATCCTAAATAGTTGCATCTTGCTAGTTTTATTAAAGTATTTCAATCTGATTTGCTCTGTTACGTTCTTAAATGCTTCGGTATACTTTAAGAGGCAGAACTTATTTTAGTTTCACAATTCTTACGTTCATATATTTTAATACCTGTTAATTTTGTCCAATTTGATTATTTTTACATTCTTTAACTTACAGAGCCATGAGTCATCAGTTAAGAATTCACAAAAATTTTTATGGTCCGCTCTTGAATATCTCCAATTCATGAATATATGATTTGGGAGGCTATGAAAGTAGCTTTGACCGTCTAAGGCTTGGCTTCCCTATTAATTAGCCAGCATCGCCTAGTGCTTTATGCCAAAGGGCCGCTACAAAAAGATCGGTCTCCAACCGCGCGTTGGGGGTCTTGTTCTTGTAGCTTGATCTCCAGCATTTTTTAATGTTTTTTGGAGACTCTAATGATTTTTAACAATTCTGATCTGATCCCAGCTCAGCAAGCCAGTTACCTGATGAAGGTTCGATTTGGAGGAGGATTTATTGGATTCAGGCCAATAAATGGTAAGTTTTATGAAAGGCACTTTAACAACGACTTAGAGGCTTTAGATCTAATTGCTAAGCATGGATCCAATGCGGATATATGGGTTTCTATGGCGACATATTCCGATCCAAATTTATCTCGTTCACAAGAAAACGCTGAAGGCTTTCGATCTCTTTGGCTTGATATAGATGCACATGAATCAAACAAATATAAAAGTGTAAGTGAGGTTTTACAAGCCCTTATACGATTTACTAATGGCTCAAACCTACCTAAACCGACAATTATTAACTTTACTGGTTTCGGTGTTCATGCTCTTTGGTTATTTGAGAAAGTTAAAACTCGTGAGGAGTGGCAACCTTTTGCTGACAAGCTTCAGGATTTGGCTGAGCGACTAAATCTGGGAGCCGACCCTATCACTGCCGATGCAGCAAGAATTCTTCGTGTGGCTGGAACTTTAAATTTCAGAGATTCCAACAACCCTACTATTGCCTGCTTCAAACAGGTGGTGCACCAGCTTCAATCTTTTGATGATTTAGGCACAGCCATTGATGCGGCACTTTTAAGATTCCCAGCTATCCCAAAGAAGCGCGATAAGCATGCTAACGCGAAAAAGTTTGATTGCCCAGAATCCAACTCAAATATCGAATTGGTAAAGGCAATGCTTTCGGCAATCGATCCTGATATTGATTACTGCCAGTGGCGCAACATTGTCTGGTCAGCGGCTGCAACGGGGTGGAAATGCTCATACGACATTACAAGGTTTTGGAGTGCACAAGGCGCTTTATGGGATGAGGCAGCTTTCAACCGAGTATGGGACAGCTTTGATGATGTAAAGGGTATTGGATTTGGCACTCTTGTACATCATGCAAAGTTAGCAGGGTACACCGGTGAAATGCCAACAAAACCACAACCAGCAGACAAAGAATTTGACCGTGGACGATTAAAAACTGTCTGTGCAGCAGATATTCAACCTGAGCACGTTGAGTGGCTAGTTGACCAAACCTTCCCCCTAGGAATGCTCGCCGTCATTGGAGGGCAACCCGGGCTTGGAAAAAGTCAAATCTCAATCAACTTAGCAGCCGGTGTAACCACCGGTAAGGGATTGCCGGGAACTGGTGGTTTTAGCCATTTAGGCTCGGTCATCATCCTTGCCAATGAAGATGATGCAGCGCGAACTATTCGCCCTCGACTTGACGCTGCTGGTGCAGACACCTCAAAAGTTCATATCGTTGAAGGTGTTGCTCGTGATGGTGCTGATATAGACATGTTTCAGCTAGACCAAGATATTGCAGAGCTTCGGGAGCGCGCTTTGCAGCTTGGGGACGTTCGACTCATCATCATTGACCCGCCCAGCGCTTACCTTGGTACAAAAGTTGATAGCTACAAGGACAGCGATGTGCGACGGGTGTTGATGCCGCTTGGAAATTTGGCTCAAGAAACAGGTGCAATGATTTTGTTAATTGTTCACCTCAACAAACGTACCGATGGTAGCGCGCAACAACGCTTTTCTGGTTCAACAGCTTGGACAGCAGCACCACGAGTTGGATATATGGTTTTGGAAGACCCAGTCAATAAACAACGGTTCATGCTGCCAGTCAAGAACAATATTGGAGATGACCGACTCGGCTATCAGTACCATATCGCTGAAAAACTGATTCACTTCGGGGGTCAAACTTTTAAGTCGTCTTATATTGTCTGGGATCAAACCACCAAGCGTTCAGTTGGTGAACTCATAGCTCCTCCAAAGACCATTAAAAACAGCGTGGTTGATGATGCAAAGTTATTCCTTGAAGATGAGCTTTCAAAAAAATCGTTACCCGTTGAGCAAATCAAAGCTTCTGCAAAGGCTGCGGGTATTTCGTGGCCTAGCGTCAACCGCGCTAAGAAGGCAATGGCAATTAGTAGCAGCAAAGTTGGTGACGGTTGGGTGTGGACACTGTTCTCATTTAAGGAGAGCGGCAATGTCTGAATGGCGCGAAAACTCAAACGGAAACTATGTCTACGTTATTGACAGCGATGATTTGATGACAGTCTACAAACGAAATGGGAAATGGCTTGGTGTGTACGACAGTCGATTCACCGAAGATGGTTTTAAAACTCCTGAACAAGCAATGGACTTTATGGAAAAAGCTGTTCTTGGTGATCGACTTGATCTTTTGGTAAGAAGAATACCAACTCCAACGGGCTGGCGTTTAACGAAGAATGGTGGATATCACTGCATTAGGCGTGATCAAAGCATGTCGGTTAAGCAAGCTAAAAGCGGCAAGTGGTACTTGGTTGTAAACCAAGCCCTTGTTCAGGGTAGGTGGTTCGACACAGCTGAGGAAGCAAAACGGGAAGGAGATCAACTCTGACCCCATGAATACCTTGAGATGCTTGAGTTACTTCGTTCTTTAGTAGTAAGTGAAGTGGTTCAACATACTCAAGGTAATCAATGAGCTCAAGAAGGTCAAGATATTCAAGAGAACCAAGGCAAGCAAAATTATGAACAAGCCACACTTATTCGGTACATGAACTACTGCGCACAAAAAATTTAACTTCTCTTTGACCCCTCAACAAGGTTTATTTCCAATTATGCCGACTACGAATTTAGAACAGACTCTCATCATTCTCGGCGGGCGTGTCTCATGTCAGCGCTGCCAAGCCAAGTCCAAACGCACAAAGCAGCAGTGTGCGGCCCCTGCCCTCAAAGGGAAACTGGTGTGTAAGACGCATGGTGGGCGAAGTACAGGCCCAAAAACTGAAGCTGGTCGGCAACGTTGCGCTGACGCAAAGACCATCCATGGTCGCGAGACCCGCTATGCCCGCCGAGCACGTTCTGAAAAAACAGCCGAGCTTCAAATGCTTGAAGAAATGGGCAGGACACTAGGGCTTATAGTTGGGCCTAAAACAAGAGGACCAAAGTGCAAAAAGTAAAGTTTGAAGTTGAGTAGTCTTTTAGGGTTTAACGAATGTTATTTTCCTGATTAAATTATTTCCTCTATCAGCTATAAATAAATTACCCGCGGCATCCACAGCAATGCCAGATGGTATGTAAAAACTTGCAGCAATAGCCGATCCGTTAGCGCTTCCTGTTAAACCACTGCCAGCAAGAGTCGTTACTACCCCAGCAGGCGTAATTTTTCGAATTTGATTATTTGATGTATCCGCCACATAAACATTACCAGTTGGTTCTACGGCAATTGCCCTTGGCCAATAAAAACTAGCAGCAGTACCCGTTCCGTTTGCGCTACCTTGTAACCCGCCAGCAAGAGTCGTTACTACCCCAGCAGGCCCATGGCTCAAGTCCACAGGGGCAAAGACTGCTGAGGGCAAGGCGGTGGTGTCACTCAATGCCTACAAAGGCGGTCATAGGCCGTATATGAGGCAATTGGCACAGGAACTGGCGGAAGAACTCACTTATTCAAGAGAGTTGATTCTTGAATATGACCTGTTCAATAAGGGCAGTAGGTGTTCCCAAAGAACTGGCTAATCATCTGGCCATTCACACTGTAAGTGCCGATATACCCATATTGGTTGCCAAATTGCCCCCATGTACAACTGACTTGACTTGCATATGCCCCACCAATCGTATACACGAGCAAGAAATTAATTTGTCAAAATAATTTTGACATTAAATTATTGCCACAAACTTATTTTGATTTTGACTTATCGATTAATTTTTTAGCATTTCTGATTAATTCCTTGAGTCGCGCTAAATCTGAAATTTTCAAATATGCATTCGTCTTGCCAACGCGACCGCTTGCAACTGCAACCCCTAGTTCACCATTATTTAGAGAAAAAACCACAATAGAAAAATCGCCTTTAGTTCTATACTCTACTTCAAAATCACTCAAAGGGGTGATGGATTTTGTTATTCCAGATATGTAATCAATGCCTTGAATAAGGGCATCGATTTCATCTGCATCAACGAACGAGCTATTTTCTCGTTCAAGTTTTCCAGACTCTTTAACTCCAAACATTACACCATACTCAGCTTGTTTGGGATTACTAGCATTTCTATACTCTCTGGCATCAATTGTAACCCTGCCAGTTCCAGTTCCACTAACACTACCTACTTCCTGAAACCCTTTAATCATCACAATCCCAGTACGGGATGAAAATGCTTCAATCTTTGTTGATGCATCTTTTGTTGATACATCAGTACTTTGCGCATAAACTGGAAATGCGATTATTGTGGCAAATAAAATCTTCAACGCTTTTTTAATGATATTGATGTTCATATGTTTTTAAATTTAATTTAAAAGAGACTGGGGGGGGAAATTGGCTCGGCATTTGAAGTCGCTCCAAATGCTTTGCCCGGGAAATTTCGCAACTTTTTACTCCTTCGAAAAACCTTCCCTAATCGTGCCTTGAAACGCCAGAAATAAGGTAAAAATTTTTGTAAGTAATAAGTATTTCATATCAGTAAAAACTTGTTCATGTTGAAATGTTATCTTACAAATTTGAAATGTATATTCATTTCGAATTCTTATTGTTAGGCATTTGAGACTAATTTAGATAGCCAAATGGATGCTCTGAGCGTCTTTCAATTTAAATGAATTATTTAGCATTTACCGATAATGGCTGCTAACATGCCTACTGGGTCCGCCGACAATCTCTAAAAACCCCTCTGCTCAAAATAGTCCACTTCTAAAAACCATGCATTGTTTGAGTAAATCATAGTTAATAGGTACCCGTATGGGACCCAAACAAAGTTGAGGGGGTGGGGGTACGGTGGGGGTCAGACTTGAAGAAAGTTCAGATTCGCATCCCTCAAAGATCATTTATCAATGTTGTCGGCATCATTAGAACTTGACCAAAATTAAAAAACTGTTATTCTGATTTTTTGTCCCAATCCTGTCCCACCAACCCCTTGGAAACTGGAGATAAGCTGGGTTTTGAATTTTTTAAGTCTTTGATTTTGTTGGTTTTTTAGTGGCCTTGCTGACAATTTATGACATGTGCAAGGCGGTAGACAGAGGCATGACCATCAACGGTGTGAAGTTGATGGAAAAGCATGGCGGTAAGAGCGGGAGTTTTGTGGCTGACTGATTAAGTCGACAATGAATATTTGATGAAACAGGGGTCCAAGGGTCTCTTATCAGCGGCACTCAGACGGCACATATTTCGATTCAAGCGTAGGACTTTTTGTCAACGTCAAACCCGCAGGTACGCTGGCACCCTTGGCCAAACATCGCCAGGCCACTGCCGCCTGATCTGGTGCACTGAATTCAGCGGTTGCATCTGGCAATGCGGAGGCGGCCGAGGCTGCGCCTGTGTACGGCACCAACAACAAAATGCCATTTCCTGCATTTTTTTGTGTGGTCACAGTGATGATGCCTGTGCTGGCTTCAATTTCCACGCTTTTGATATTGGCAGTTGCTGCGGGGGGTTTGAAGCCTGCGGCATAACCCGAAGTAGAAAAACTGGCACTGTTGAAAACATCTTGAACCTGCAACTTAGCGGCGCCAGCCAGACTCAAGCCTTCGCTGACACGCGCGCGCACGCTGTAATCTTGGTAGGCGGGAACTGCCAACGAAGCCAATATGCCGATGATGGCGACCACCACCATCAACTCAATCAATGTGAACCCGTCTTGTTTGTGCTTTTGCATGGATGCTCCTGTAGGTGAGGGATTGACCATTGTCCGGGTCCCGGCCAGCGCCCGATGCAAGTACAACTGAAGCGTTTTGTAAGACTTAATCAGGGTTCGCTATCTAGGCTTTGTGCGGGCTGCTTTCGCAACCATGGTATCCAGCGCTGTGAAGTCAGCACCACCATGGCACACACGGCAGGTACCAACCCATGTAACCAAGTCAATTCACTGATCAGGTGTGCCAACACCACATCGCTGATCAAGGTTTCACCGGCCACCCATCCTATGAGCGCAGCACCCCATTGGATGATGACGGGAAACCGCGTCATCAAACCAATCATCAGTGAGCTGCCAAAAATGACCAGCGGAATACTCAAACCCAAACCTATGGTCAACAATAATAAATTGCCTTTGGCGGCAGCTGCTACGCCGATCACATTGTCCAAACTCATGACCAAGTCGGCGATCAAAATGGTGCGAATGGCTGCATACAAGTTATGGTGCGTTTTGGCGTCCTCTTCGCTTTCTTCTTCTTCGCTCAGCAATTGCATGCCAATCCACAGCAACAACACGCCACCAATGATTTGTAAAAACGGCAAGGCCAGGAGCTGAACCGCCACCACCGTGAGGGCGATACGCAATACCACCGCAAAACCCGACCCCCAGGCAATGGCTTTGCGCTGTTCTTCAGGCCGCAAAGAGCGAGCAGCCATGGCGATCACCACGGCGTTGTCACCTGACAGCACGATATTGATCCAGATGATCTTCAGCAAACCGATCCAGAAGTCAGGACCGACGACCATATCCATCATTTACAGCATGGCTTTGAGAAGCTTGCCCATTTCAGACGGGTTGCGCGTGACCTTGAAGCCGCACTCTTCCATGACGGCGAGCTTGGCTTCGGCCGTGTCAGCGCCGCCACTGATCAACGCACCAGCGTGACCCATGCGCTTACCTGCGGGCGCAGTCACACCAGCGATGAACCCAACGATGGGTTTTTTCATGTGGGCTTTGCACCAGCGTGCGGCTTCAGCCTCATCAGGCCCGCCGATTTCTCCGATCATGATGACGGCGTCGGTGTCTGGGTCTTCGTTGAATGCGCGCATCACATCAATGTGTTTCAAACCGTTGATCGGATCGCCGCCAATGCCTACCGCACTGGATTGACCCAGACTGATTTCGGTAAGTTGCGCGACCGCCTCATAAGTCAAGGTACCCGAACGCGACACCACGCCAATGCGACCTTTGCGATGAATATGGCCAGGCATGATGCCAATTTTGATTTCATCTGGGGTGATCAGTCCCGGGCAGTTGGGCCCAAGCAGCAACGTGCGTTTACCGCCCGCCGCCTCCTTGGCTTTCATGCGGTTACGCACCATCAACATGTCGCGCACCGGAATACCTTCGGTGATACAAATTGCCAAATCCAGATCCGCTTCAACTGCTTCCCAAATGGCGTCAGCCGCGCCTGCAGGCGGTACATAAATGACAGAGACAGTCGCGCCGGTTTCCTGTGCCGCTTGCTTGACCGATGCGTAAATCGGGATGTTGAAAATCGATTCGCCGGCTTTTTTAGGGTTCACACCAGCCACAAAACACTGTTTGCCATTGGCATATTCTTGGCATTTTTCGGTATGAAACTGACCGGTTTTACCGGTGATACCCTGGGTAATTACCTTGGTATCTTTATTGATGAAGATGGACATTTTCCGAATCCTTTTGATAGTTCAAGCTGCGGGCTTTGGCTTTGGGGACATCCCCGTTGAAATTTCCCGATAGTCAGTGAGACATGTGGTGAGAGGGTGTGACTCGCAGTGGTTAATGCAAGGCGGCAACCACTTTTTGCGCGGCATCGGCCATGGTGTCGGCACTGATGATGGGCAGCCCTGAGTCGGCCAGCATTTTTTTGCCTAAGTCCTCGTTGGTGCCCTTCATGCGAACCACCAAAGGTACTTTTAAATTCACGGCTTTACAAGCTGTTATGACCCCATGTGCAATGGTGTCGCATTTCATGATGCCGCCAAAGATATTGACCAAAATAGCTTGGACTTTCGGGTTCTTCAACATGATTTTGAAAGCTTCCGTGACTTTCTCGGGTGTGGCGCCTCCACCGACATCCAGAAAATTGGCGGGTTCTGCACCAAAGAGTTTGATGGTGTCCATGGTGGCCATGGCCAAACCGGCGCCGTTGACCAAGCAGCCGATATTGCCATCCAGACTGATGTAGGCCAGATCAAATTTTGAGGCTTCAACTTCTGCCGGATCTTCTTCGTCCAAGTCTCTGTAGGCGACGATGTCGGGGTGTCGGAATAAGGCGTTGGCGTCAAAGTTGAACTTCGCATCTAAGGCCACGATATGGCCTTTGCTGTCTCGGTTCAACGGATTGATTTCAACCAAAGAAGCGTCCGTTTCCATGTAACAGTTGTATAGCTTTTTAAACACATCAACGGCTTGAGCGGTCGAGTCTGCAGGAATGCCCACGGCATCAGCTATTTTTTGAGCTTGGGCGTCGCCCAAGCCGTTGATCGGGTCGATCAATTCTGTGATGATTTTGTCCGGCGTGTCATGCGCGACCTGCTCGATATCCATGCCGCCTTCGCTGGAGGCGATAAATGCGATTTTTTGTGAAGCGCGGTCGGTGACCACGGACACGTAATATTCTTTTTGAATGTCTGCGCCATCCTCTATGTATAAGCGCCTGACTTTTTGTCCTAATGCACCGGTTTGATGGGTCACCAGTTGCATACCCAAAATCTCAGTGGCCAAGCGTTTGACATCCTCAATGCTTTTGGCCACCTTGACACCGCCACCTTTGCCACGACCGCCAGCATGTATCTGCGCCTTGACCACCCAAACCGGACCACCCAGCTTTTGCGCAGCTTCCACCGCCTCTTGTACGGTAAAGGCTGCGATGCCTCGCGGCACCGGCACGGCAAACTGGCGCAAGATCTCCTTGCCTTGGTATTCGTGAATTTTCATGAGAACTCGCTTTCAATCCTGTACGGCCATCTGCGATAGGCCCGTGTTAAAGCCCTTAATGGGCTGAATGGTGTGGAAATGTATCATGCTGCATTGCATCATCTTGCCAGTTTTCTGTCAGGAAAATGACATGAAAGTGACTGAACTTAGCTTGTCAGTTGCATGTCAATAGACTTTGACGCGATTTGGGTACAGTCTTTTTCTTTTTTTCGAAAGTAATTCTGAGATGCACTCGATTTTTATTGACGGCGAAGCGGGAACCACGGGATTGCTCATCCGCGACACATTGGATCAACTGCCTGACTTGACAGTGGTCAGCATTGCGGCGAGTGAGCGCAAACAAGCGGCGGCCAAATTGGCTTTGATGGCAGAGGTGGATCTGGTGGTCTTGTGTTTGCATGACGATGCCGCCAAGGAGTCTGTCGCCATGGTTAACAGTCTCCCCGGCAAGCGCCCCAAAATAGTGGATGCGTCAACTGCTCACCGTACCGATCCCGATTGGGTATACGGCTTTGCCGAGTTGTGTGAAGGACAAGCCAAGTCGATTGCGCAAGCATCTCGGGTGGCTAATCCGGGCTGCTACGCAACCGGTGCGATAGCCTTGCTGCGTCCTTTGATTGATGCAGGATTGATTCCAGTCGATTTTCCATTGAGCTTGCCCTCTGTCAGCGGCTATTCTGGCGGCGGTCGGGCCATGATTGAAGCTTATCAAGCTGGCACAGCGGCTTTGTTTGAGTCCTATGCGCTGGGTTTATCCCACAAGCATATTCCTGAAATCATGCATTGCACGGGATTGACTACCCGCCCCCTGTTTGTGCCCAGCGTTGGCAATTTCAAACAAGGCATGATTGTTCAAATACCGTTGCATCTTTCTTTACTGCCGGGTGGTGTGACTGCACATGATTTGTATGATGCGCTGCTAGCGCATTACGCACTAACCAATGATGCAACTGACCCGTGTGTGCGGGTGATGCCACCGACTGATGATTTGAAGTTAGACGCCACTGCATTGAATGACACCAACCTGATGGAGTTACGTGTTTTTTCCAATACAAACCATGGTCATGCAGTGTTGATGGCACGTTTGGATAATCTCGGCAAAGGCGCGAGTGGCGCGGCTGTACAAAACATCCGCTTGATGCTGACCAACACAACATAAATCCCCATCCATTTTTTTATGTTGTCTGTTTTGGGTCTTGGTGCATAAGTTGGGGTAAGCGGCCTTCGTTGCTTAACTTGTGCAACTGTGCTTTTTCGTCCTCAGGCACACCCCGCCGCTTCAGGTGTCTTCTTCACCTAAACCCGACACCACTTGACGCACGACATCGCTGGAGAATCCGCGCGTGGCTAAAAACCGGGCCTGCCTGTTGCGGTTGGCTGCGTCCGCAGCAACCCGTCCGAACTTTTTGAGCCAAATAGCTTGTGCCCGTGCCAATTCCGTTTCTTTCAAACTGGCCATGGTTGTCGCCACGACCTCAGGGGATAAGCCCTTAGCCTGCAACTCTTGCTTGATACGCATACCGCCCAATTTGCCAGAACGCCGATTGACCAAGGATTCGGCCACACGGCTATCGTCTACCAAGCCTCTTGCCTCTAATTGGTCTAAGGCCTGCGCCAACGCTTCTGGGCTTTGCCCTTCTGCCGTCAATTTTTCTTGCAATGCCTGGCGCGAGTATTCACGCTGGGCCAACAGACTGACGGCACGCGCCTTTGCTGAGGCTGGTGGTTGCGTCGTCAGCTCTGGCGCGGCCGACGACTGCGTGTGGGTGCCACCTCGTATCAACTGAAACACCTGGCTCACTTGACAGCTTGCAACTTGGTTTCTTCCACCTCAGCGGTTAGCAAAGGAATGTTGAGCGACTCCCGCACTTTGTTTTCAATCTCGAACGCCAGCACTGGGTTCTCGCGCAAAAACTCGCGGGCATTGTCACGACCTTGGCCGATTTTTTCACCTTGGTAGGCGTACCAGGCGCCAGACTTGTCAACGATTTTGGCAGCTACGCCCATGTCTATGATTTCACCGTGGCGACTGATACCTTCGCCGAACAGAATATCGAACTCGGCTGTTTTAAATGGAGGCGCGACTTTGTTTTTAACCACCTTGACCTTGGTTTCGTTACCAATCGATTCCTCGCCTTTTTTGATGGTGCCGGTGCGGCGGATGTCCAAACGCACAGACGCGTAGAACTTGAGCGCGTTGCCGCCCGTGGTGGTTTCGGGCGAACCGAACATGACGCCGATCTTCATGCGTATTTGGTTGATAAAGATGACGGTGCAATTGGTTTTCTTGATGTGCGCGGTGAGTTTGCGCAAGGCCTGGCTCATGAGGCGGGCCTGCAAGCCAGGCAAGGAGTCACCCATTTCACCCTCCAACTCGGCCTTGGGCGTGAGCGCCGCTACCGAGTCGATGACGATCAAATCAACCGCGCCAGAGCGTACCAGACTGTCGACAATTTCCAGCGCCTGCTCGCCGGTATCAGGCTGGCTGATGAGCAGTTCCTGTAAGTTGACGCCTAGCTTTTGCGCATACTGCACATCAAGCGCGTGCTCGGCATCGACAAACGCGCAAGTACCAGCCATTTTTTGCATTTCAGCAATGACTTGCAGTGTCAGCGTGGTTTTACCGGAAGATTCTGGTCCGTAAATTTCGATGACCCGTCCGCGCGGCAGACCGCCCACACCCAAAGCCACATCCAAACCCAGCGAACCGGTAGACACCACTTGTATGTCTTCAATCACCTCGCCTTCACCCAAGCGCATGATGGTGCCCTTGCCGAATTGTTTTTCAATCTGCGCCAATGCGGCTTGCAGTGCTTTGGCTTTTTCACCGGCGGCGGCGATGCTTTTGACGTTGTCCATGGAAAACTCCTTTGATGTCAGTGGTTTAGTGAATTTATCGAAGACTGTGTTGAAACACAGGCTGGATGCTTGAACAGTACTTTATCTGTCTTGTTAAATTCTGTAAATAGATTTTTTTGTCAGTTTGCCTTACCATATAGACATGGATTTCAACCTGTTAGCCTCTGCCTTAGACTGGCGGCAATCTCACCTAGGGCGATTGCTAGGCCACGCCTTGCGCCGCTTCGACCAACGCGTACTCGAATTAATGGCGCAGCACATCGATGTACCTCTGGCGCTTTCCAACTTGGCCGCACGCGACAAGATCAGCGCTGCGCATATTCACATCACACGGCATCTGCCTCTCAACGGTGCCAGGTTGAGCGAGTTGTGCCAAATGGCGGGTATGAGCAAGCAGGCGATGGGGGACTTGGTCACGCAAT
>Ga0214921_10008208_pt1 | contig 13637 bp, 6 predicted proteins | sample LL1505_MetaG_FD_177992 | JGI IMG/M metagenome (GOLD analysis project Ga0214921, IMG submission 177992) | Freshwater microbial communities from Lake Lanier, Atlanta, Georgia, United States - LL-1505 | ecosystem: Environmental > Aquatic > Freshwater > Lake | place: USA: Georgia | collected 2015-05-28 | reverse complement strand
TCTTTGCCGACCATGTCCGGCCCATCCTGCCTGCCACTGCGGGGCGTGCGACCATCTGTCCGATGGAAATCGGCTACGAGCCCGGTACCTCTGTGTGCCTGCGCTTACTGCCCATCCAAACCCGACGCCACCCCCAATCGCTTTTAGATTGGCGCGCTGTTCCGGAAGCCTGGGTTCGGAGCGATTTGGACGTTACCAACACTGAGCAATTGGCAAGCGCGCTCGAGCGTGTGACTGAAACCCTGCAAGTCGGCGCCGACGAAGGACAGGCATTGGGCTTTTTTCAAACGCAAGGTTCGACTGCGAGTGCCGAGCTTGACTCCGAGGATCTGGTCGAAATTCCTAAATGGCGCTATGCGCTCGTGAATATTCCCCATCCACTGCTTGAGCGAGGACTCGTGATCTTGGACATGCCGGGGCTGAATGCAATGTGCTCCGAACCTCAACTCACCCAGGAACTCATCGCGCAAGCCCGTGCGGTGGTCTTCGTCTTGGGTGCAGATACCGCCTTGACGCGGTCGGATCTTGCGATCTGTGAGCGCCACTTTGCACAGAGCGCGTACGGCGCGCCAACTCCGATGGTTGTACTGAATCAATTGGACGCGTTGAGGAGCACTTCGAGCGTTCCAGACCAGATGCAGGAACAAATCGCGCGTCAAATAGCCAATGTGGGCCAAAAACTGACGCTAGAGCCGCGTCAAATACTTGCAGTGACAGCGAAAGGCGCGTTGATCCCAAATCCTAATAAGAACGCCGAACTGCCAGCAGAAAGCTGCATTAACGAGCTACAAGCTGCCTTGGCCCACAGGATATTTGGACAAGGTAAGCAGCTGCAATCGGCGGAAGTCCATGGTGAACTGACGCAAATCCACTTGGACCTGGACCGCGCAATCCAAATCCGCAAGAGTGGCATCGCTGAAAGGCTTACCGACCTGCACGATACACAGCGCCAAAGCGCGGCAGTGTTGAGCCAGTTGCGCCGCAAGCTCGCCAGTGATCGACGACAGTTTGAACTTTGCTACACGAGGTTCTCAGCACTTATCGCGGTTCAAAGCAGGCTTTTTGAGACGCTTTTTTCGACCTTTGACGAACAATTTCTGCGCCAAGAGGTGCAAGCGCTTTATGCGGTGCTGGCTCAGCCCGGCCTCAAGTTGGGTGCCAAAAATGCTTATGCTGCGACGTTCGAACGCCTACATCTCCGGATGTCCGCCGTCCAGTCCCAGATCGAAGAGATCCAGGCAATGCACGCGGCCACGTTCGATCAGCTCAACACACAATTCAAATTTTCGCTGGGTGCTGTCACCCCCCCTACACTGGAACCCCATCGCTCTGAATTGAACCTCGCCCAGCTTCATCATGCCAAAGACCTCGGCTTGCAAAACGCTTTTAGGCTCCAGCAAACTTGGTTTGTTGAGCGTCTATCAAACGAACTCTTTGTCCGCTTAGCCAGGCTTCGTGAAGGGGTGCTCGCGGACTTGATGGGTTGGCGTAATTCTCTTGCCAAAGAAATTGATGCGCAGCTGGGCCCAAGACGTGTCACATTGGAACATCGACGGAAAACTGTGGAAAAAATTGAGCAGGTCGCCTCGGGAATTGAGCAGCGAACAAATCAACTTTCCATGTGCCAGCAAGATGTCGAGAGGTTGTCGCAGAAGCTGTACGAGCAGGTAGCTTGCCTCATCGCAACCAATGACGATGGACGAAAACTGGATGCATCAGTACTTGCAGAAGGCCCGCTCCAAGTCTAAAAATTCAGCTTGTCTTCGTTGAAAAAGTTCATTAATACATTTATCAATTTTTTAAACAGTGTATATTTGGTAACTTTAATGAAGCAACCAGGAATGGGCGAGGAACATGAGTGCGACCGACTTTTCTTTCAGGATTCTCGTGGTGGACGACAGCAACACGATCCGGCGAAGTGCAGAGATATTTCTTAAGTTGGGGGGACATGAGGTTTTTCTGGCTGAGGATGGCTTTGACGCACTTTCTAAAGTCAGCGACAACGCACCTGACCTCATTTTTTGTGACATTTTGATGCCACGACTTGACGGATATCAAACCTGCGCAATTATCAAACGTAACCAGCGATTCTCTTCAGTGCCGGTGGTCATGCTTTCTTCAAAAGACGGAGTTTTTGATAAGGCACGCGGCCGCATAGTAGGCGCCGAGCACTACATGACGAAGCCGTTTACCAAAGAACAATTGCTGCAGGCAGTGAACCGATTTGGCAGTTTACTGCCAGGAGTGAACTGATGGCCGTAACCAAAGTCTTGATTGTCGATGACTCGAGAACGGAGACGATGTACCTTACAGAAATTCTCCAACAAGCTGGCTATTCAGTATCTAGCGCAGAAGGCGCGGAGCAGGCAATGCATTTGATGGCCAAAGAGCGCCCGGAACTGATCCTGATCGACGTGGTGATGCCAGGAAAAAACGGATATCAATTTACCCGCGACATCACACGTTCCCTTGAGTACGGGGATATCCCCATCATTATTTGCACCAGCAAAAGGCTCGAAACTGACAGAGTTTGGGGGCTACGGCAAGGCGCTCGAGACTACATTACCAAGCCGGTGAATTCAGCCGAGCTTTTCAGCAAGATCAGGGCTATAGGTTGAGCTTGGCCATGGGAAAGCGCGAATCGCTAAGGGACTTACATACGCGCCTAGCTGAGCGTTTGTCCCTTTTGCGGAGCTCCGATGCTGGCCAAGCCTGGCTTGCGGTGACAGCAGGTACCGGCAATTACCTTTTGTCATTGAGGCAATCAGGCGAAGTTTTGCCTGCCGCCCGCGCTTACACGGTGCCGCGCACAGCGTCCTGGTTCATAGGTGTTCTCAACGTCCGAGGGAGCTTGTTTGGCGCTGTGAATCTTGGTCAATTTATCGAACAGTCGCTGCATCCTAGGGCGGAAAGCCGACCACAATCACAGCAGGATGGGTACGACGTTGAGCATGGCCGGTTCGTGACACTCAATCCTCTTCTTGATGTCAATTGTGCATTGCACGTTAGCGATCTGGTGGGCTTGCGTGCTACGGAAAATTTTGAGTCTTCGATCCCGCGCTTACCCCATGCGCCCGCCTTTTTCGGCCCTCAATTTCTCGATCAGCAGGGCAAACTCTGGCAAGAGCTTGACCTTCAAGTACTGGTTCAAATGCCCGACTTCATCAACATCAGCGCCTCGTAAGGAAATTCTCATGGTGATTCCAAACTTGTTTCCTCGCTCCGACGCCCGTACATCTGAGGCAAAGGCAGGGTTCGCCCACACCACATTTTTGGACGCAGGTCAGGCTTCGGTCGTGGCAGGGGAGCAGGCTCAGCTCGAATCCGAGCCGCCACAGCCTCCGGATCCGTTATCCATCCAGGTAACGGTGCCCGGCCTGGGCCGACGCAGCGTGCGTGCACAGCGTCGCCTTCTCGGGGCGCTCTTGGTGGGAACCCTGACGGTGTTGCTGCCCGCAGCCATTTACAAACTGAACCTACTCGATACCCTGAGCCGTCAAATCAAGGCTACAGGTCAGGTGATGTTGCAATCCCAACGTCTCGCAAAGTCGGTTAGCCAGGCGTTGGTCGGAAATCCAGCCGCGTTTACCGACTTGGCCGAAAGCGCCGAGATTCTGTCAAAGTCGTTTGATGGGCTCGAGAACGGCGACGGCGCTGCGGGCCTGCGACCTCTGCCAGCAGATGTTCTGCCCTTGTTGCTGCAGGCAAAGCCTTTGGTGGAACAAGCCAAGGACAGCGCCAACACAATCCTGACGCAACAGAAAGTTCTGGAGCAAATAGCGGCGGCGTTGCAGCGCATTAACCGCCAGTCCGAAGACCTGCTTGAGTTGACAAGAACGATTTCCTCCATGAAACAGCAGCAGGGCGCCTCACCCGGTGATATCTCGGCGGTGGGTGAACTGTCTACTCTTACCCAGCGCATTGGGAAGTCTGCCAATGAATTCTTGACGAGCCAAGGCGTTAGCCCAGAGGCTGTATTTCTCTTGGGTAAGGATTTGAATTCGTTTAGGGATATCGCCCAAGGGTTGCTCGACGGAAGTGCGGACTTGCGCTTGACCGCCACCAAAGACAAGCCCACGAGGGAGCGGTTGGCAGAGCTCATCACTATGTTCAACGACAGTCGGGTCCAGGCTGGCGCGATTTTGGACAATCTACAGCTATTGATCGCTGTGCGGCAAGCCCAATCTGGCGTGATAGCAGGAAGCGAGTCTCTTGGTCAAAAGCTGGAGGCCCTTCAAAGCCAGCTTTCAAACCAAACTCAAGATGGCGTTCTGGCGACCGGTGCACTTGCGCCGCTAGCGCTGATTGCCGCACTCTGTGCTTCTGGCTTGTGGTTGGTGCAGGTTAGAGAAAGCCGAGCTCGCCAGGAGTTGTCAGAGTCTCAGCGACAGTTAGCCCAAGATCGGCGCGTGCTTGCCGAGCGGCTTGAAGCTGACGCTAGACGCGTCAATGATGCTAACCAGTCTGCAATTCTGCGTCTTATGAATGAGCTTCAGGCCGTCTCAGAGGGCGATTTGACCCAAGAGGCCACTGTGAGCGAGGACATAACCGGCGCGATCGCCGACTCGGTCAATTACACGGTCGAGGAGCTGCGCACGTTGGTGAGTAACGTTCAAAGCACGGCAGACCGGGTTGCCCAAACTTCCGCCGCAGTCGATAGCACTGCAACATTGCAATTGGTCGCGTCAAACGCGCAATTGCTAGAGATTCGTGAAGCTGGGCGTTCTGTCGTGGAAATGTCGGTACGAATCAACGACGTCTCAATCCAGGCGCAAGAGTCGGCATTGGTTGCGCGTCAGTCGTTGCAAGCCGCCGAGTCTGGGCTCCATGCTGTTCAAAATGCCATTGGTGGCATGAACATAATCAGAGACCAAATTCAAGAGACGTCCAAACGCATCAAGCGACTGGGAGAGTCATCCCAAGAGATCGGTGAAATCACCGAACTCATATCGGACATTACCGAGCAAACCAATGTTTTGGCGCTCAATGCTGCGATTCAAGCCGCTTCTGCAGGCGAGGCTGGCCGCGGCTTTTCCGTTGTAGCCGAAGAGGTTCAGCGCTTGGCAGAGCGATCTGCCGACGCGACGCGCAAGATTGCAGCATTGGTTAAAGTGATTCAGACCGACACCCAAAACGCTATCGCTGCGATGGAGCTCTCTGCGCAAGGGGTGGTGGCAGGGGCGAGGCTCTCAGACAATGCCGGTGCGGCACTTTCTGAAATCGACCAAGTGTCCAGGCGAGTGGCGGATCGAATCGAACAAATATCCGCTGCCACGTCCCGCGAAGCGGGCCTCGCCAATCTGGTGGCAGACGGTATTCAACATATTTCTGCGGTGACGGAGCAAACTGTAGAAGGCACCAGGGCCACAGCGAACGGCGTTCGCGAACTGTCCCTGAGTGCGCAGCAGCTGCGGCAATCGGTGTCACGGTTCAAGATTGCTTGAAGTGATTGTCTCCATTGAGGCGAGTTCAGTGTCTTGCACAGAGCATCTTTCATGGCCAACTTGCCGTTAGCGCGCTCGGTCCCTTTGGCTGCGCTAGACCTGGGCCCATTAGCCTGGCTGCTGGACGATCTGCGAAAATCTCTTGCTGCGGCGTCCCAGGCGATCCGTCGTTTCGTGGCGGATGCAAAAGCGGTCAAAGTTGGTAAATTTACGAGTTTAGACGCCAGCGAATTGCACATGGCCCATGGCCAATTTCACCAAAGCGCGGGCGCATTGGAAATGGTGGGGCAACAATCGTTGGCCAAAATGCTCCGCGCTTTGGAAACATTGACCCAAAAATTTGTCAAATGGCCCGATGCGTGCACCGCTGATGCTGCCCATCAGATAGAGTTTGCCAGCCGCGCCTTGATTCACTATCTGGAAAGCACGCTCAAGGGAGCTGAAGTTTCGCCGGTCTCACTCTTTCCGCAACAGCGAGCGCTGCTGGAGCTCGCCGGTATCGACCGTATTCACCCTGCTGACCTGTGGCCGCATGACTGGCATTGGGTCGAGGTGCCGATCGCTGCGCCGTATTCTGAACTGCGGTACGTTCCGGCGGTTCGAGAGCGATTGGGCGACGCCTTGTTACCCATTATCAAGTCACTTGACCGTACACAGGCCTCGGAAATGGCTGGAGTTTGTTTGGGGCTTGCCGCGGGTGAAAGCACCTTGCAGGCCTGCAGTTTTTGGGCGATTGCCGCTGGATTCTTTGAGGCCATCTCCTTAGGGACCTTGCCCGATGACGTGTACGTTAGACGCACTGCAGCGCGGGTCATACCACAGTATGGGCAGATGAGTGCCGGTCGGGTGCAGCCGTCAGATCGGCTTGCGCAAGACATGTTGTTCTACTGTGCGATGGCCCATCCGTCCGGCGACACAAATGCCTCAACGCTGCGCGCAGTGCGGAAGGCATTTGGTTTGAATGATCACCAAAAACTTAATTATGAGCTATCTCCTTTTGGGAGATTTGATCCGGCGCAGCTGACGCAGGCCCGCAGTCGCCTGGGGGCTGCTATGGAAACATGGGCGGCCTTAGTGGGTGGGGATCTGACCCGCTTGAATTCAGTGATTGGGCAGTTTGATGCAGTTGGAGAATCCCTGTCCAAACTACATACGGAAAATACCGCTTTGGTGGCTTCCCTCAGCGCGGCGGCGGTGTCCACTGTACGGACTGGCGCAGCGCCCACCCCCGCTATCGCCATGGAGGTCGCGACTTCAATTTTGTATCTTGAGGCGGTGTATGAAGACCTTGACCTCACCAGTGACACCATGGCGCAAAGAGGAAACCGGCTTGCCGCCCGTCTGCAGCATGTGTGTACTGGCGGCTTTCCGCAGCCAATAGAACTCTGGATGGAGCAGTTGTACCGCAGAGTAAGTGACAGGCAAACCATGGGTACCGTAACTGTGGAGTTGCGCGGCGCTTTGGCAGAGGTTGAAAAATCGTTTGACCGGTACCTGCGAAACACAGGCGATTCGTTGGCTTTGCAGTCGGTGCCGGTTCATTTAGGTCAGATGCGTGGTGTTTTTTCGGTTCTGGGTTTGGATCAGGCGGCGTTAGCGACTTTGCGAATTCGCGCGGTGGTGGAGCGGTTGTTGACGCCAGGCACACCGCCGGGAAAGAAGCCTGAAGCCTTGTCCCAAAAAGAGATAAACAGCCTCAGCGCGCTGGGCTTCTTGATCGACATGCTCTCGTATCAACCCGCTATGGCCAAGGAGATATTCTTTTACGATGAAGACCAAGGTGAATTCAGGCTGAGGATGCACCGCGCCGGTATCGCTGAACAGGTCTTGACAAAAGACGACTTGTCGGAGGTTGAGCCCGGAACAATGAGTGCGCCTTCGAGTCTGTCCGGCCTCTTGTTGCCTGAAGGCGAGCCGGATCGGATGCCAGGTCACCCGCGTTCCGCTGGGGCGCGCGGTGGCAATGCTTCTCCATCCGATGTGGATGAGGACGAGGGACTTCAAGCAATATTCCTCAAGGAGGCCGGGCTTGTTGTTCTCAGCGGCTTGGAGGCAGTCGACGCTTTGGCAGCATCCCACGATAATTTTTCTGCGCAAGCCAGTTTGCGGCGAGCCTTCCACACACTCAAGGGTAGTTCGCGCATGGTCGGAAAAAGCGAAATGGGGGACGCCGCTTGGGCGTTCGAGCAGCTCTTGAATACGGGGTTGGAGCACCAGACTCCAGTCGACGATCGCGCAGTCCAGCTGTGTGGCGACGCCTTGCGGGCAATGGGCGCATGGATTAAGGCGCTTGCCGAGGGCGGGCCTCTACCTACTGATATTGAAGAAATTCGCCGGAGTGCGGATAACCTGCGACTCCACGACCGCTACTCGCCTCCTAGCGGGCCTCGTGAGTCCGCCAGTTCCAGCGGAATTGCCAATGCGGGGGCAAGCATTGATGGCGCGATAGCCGTTGAAGCAGAACTGGCATCGATCGGTCAGTCTGCGGGCCAGCAAGGTCGGTCTGGGTCTGATCATCAGACCAGCCTGTATGTAAGTGCCATGGCCTCGCCCGTAGCAGCGGATGGGCAAAGGCCACTGGTCGTCGTTGGTAGTCTCCAACTCAGTGCTGCCTTTTTCGACGTGTTTTTGCAGGAGGCAACCCAGTGGGCGCAGAGCCTCGTGTCAGAAATCCTGCTCTGGGAGCCCGATACGGAAAAATCTCCACCTGCAAATGCCCGGGCCTTGGCGCACGCTCTGCAGGGCGGCTCTTCCGCTGTGGGTTTCACCGAACTTTCAAACTTGTCGCGCGGACTTGAAGAGGCGCTCGGCCATCTAGCGCTCAGCGCGAACGCTAGCCACATTGAAAAAAAGATCTTGTCGGACGCAGCCCACGACATTAGTCGACTTGTTGCCGCTTTTGCCGTCCGCACTATGGCAGACGCGGACCCCTTGGTTGTTCATGGGCTCAATTCACTGTTAAACGCCGCTTTGACTCAGGCTGTGAGACCTCTTGCCGAGCAGAACAATTCTGAAACGGAATTGCAACTGCTTATGGATGCGTCTAACTTCGTTCAAGGAGATGCGGAGTTTGCGATGCTTTTTAACCAGGAAGGCGAAAACAAACCGCTCGTGGTCTCTCTTGAGGTGGGTGCTGACGTAGTCGCGCCCGAACCTTTAGCGCCGCCCTTGACAGTGCCAATGCAAATGCAAATGCAAAGGCGAACGTCGGCGCCAGAGTTAACACCGGCACTGCTTATGCCAGATCAGGAGCTTGAAAGCGAGGACTTGCTTGACGCGGAGTTGCTCCCAGTATTTTTGGAGGAAGGCCGAGAGCTCGTGCCCGCGCTCAATGAAGCTTTACAGCAGTGGGTGTTGCAACCTGAACAAGTTCAATTTCGCGGCGAGTCATTGCGCTTGCTTCACACGGTCAAGGGAAGCGCGCGTTTGGCGGGTGCCTTGAAGCTGGGCGAGCTGGCCCATCGATTGGAGTCCACCCTGGAGAAACTGGGCATGGGGCCATTGCAAGCTAATCAAATGGAGCCGTGCCTGAGCCAATTGGATCAACTCAACACCCTATTTGATGCGCTGGAGGGTTGGAATGCGCCGACCGGCGCCGATTCTTCGGTGCAGATGTCCTCTACTTTTGTGCCTCAGTTTGTGCTGAGCCTGCCTGGTTCTAGTGGCGCCGTTGTGCCGCTGAACAGCAAGCTAGGAGCGCGAGGCTTGGCCCGCCAGTCGGTCCGCGTGCGGTCGCAGATCCTCGACCGCCTGATCGACCAATCCGGTGAGGTCATGGTGAGCAGGTCGCGGGTCGACGGGCACGTCGCCCAGATGCGTAGCGCGCTGGGCGAGTTCAGCCGCAATCTTGATCGCCTGCGTCGGCAGCTGCGCGAATTGGAACTGCAGGCCGATCTGCAAATGCAGTCGCGGCTCACAGAGTCCCAAGCGGCGCCTTCTTTTGACCCGCTGGAGTTTGACCGATTTACCCGTGTGCAGGAAGTTTCCCGCATGATGGCTGAATCGGTGAGCGACATTGAGACGGTACATCGCAGCCTCCAAAGTTCGGTGGACGGCGCCCAAGAGGATCTTGTTTCTCAAAGTCGGCGTGCGAGGGAGCTGCAGAACGACTTGTTGCGTATGCGCCTGATTGAGTTCGAAGGCATCTCTGAGCGCCTGTACGCAGTCGTTCGACAAGCGTCTAAAGAAATGGAAAAGCCTGTAAGGTTAGACATTGTCGGAGGCTCCATTGAGATTGACCGGGGGATGCTTGACCGGATGACCCCGGCTTTCGAGCACCTTTTGCGCAATGCCGTGGCGCACGGGATCGAGCCTGTATCTGACCGTTTGGCCAAGGGAAAGCCGGCTACTGGCGCCATTTCAATTTTGTTGGCCCAAGACGGGAGCGATGTTTCCGTCACCTTTTCTGATGACGGTGGTGGCCTCCAAATTGAAAAAATTCGCGCTCGCGCTATCGCTAGCAATCTTTTGGGGCCCGACCAGCCATTGGAGCAAGAAGAGGCCGCTAGACTGCTATTCATACCCGGTTTCTCCACCGCAGAGACGGTCACCGAATTGGCAGGCCGAGGCATTGGCATGGATGTGGTTTTGTCGGACGTCAGTGCGGTCGGTGGAAGGGTCGAATGCATTTCGCAGTCGGGGGGCGGTACGAGCTTTAAGGTCGTATTTCCCCTAACGACGGCGGTCACGCAAGTCGTGATGGTTCGCCTTGGAGCGCTCACCATTGGCGTTCCCGCCAATATGCTGGAAACGGTGCTGCGCTTGCCCTCGGACGCCTTGGCTGCCGCCTATGCCGACGGTAGTTTGGTCTATGCAGACAGGCCGGCCATTCCATTTTTTTGGGCTGGCACGTTGTTGAATGCGTCAACCCGCAGCCATGAATTGCCTGCGCGTCAGCATGCGGTAACCGTCATTCGAAGTGCCGGACAGCGCGTTGCCTTGCACGTGGACGAGGTGCTGGGCAGCCGAGAGATGGTGGTCAAAAATCTTGGTCCACAGCTCTCTGGTTTGCCAGGTCTTACTGGCATGTCCGTGATGGCTTCTGGTGCGGTTGTCCTGATATACAACCCGCTCGCATTGGCCAGTCTGTACGGCGAGCAAGCGCGCAGCATGCAAGCGCGCGATGCGGCCCAGACATCGGGCAGCTTGGGAACTGGCGTCGCTCAGTCTTGGTCCTGTGCTGTGCAAGATGCTGGGCCTGAGGAAGCACCTTTGGTGCTCGTGGTGGACGACTCGATTACCGTGCGCCGTGTGACCCAAAGATTGCTCAAGCGCGAGGGTTTTCGGGTCGCACTTGCTGTGGATGGTTTGCAGGCGCTGCAGCTGCTCAAGGACGAACGTCCGGTGCTTGTCTTGTCGGACATTGAGATGCCGGGCATGGACGGCTTTGATTTGGCGCGCAACATTCGGCGCGATTCTTCCAAGCTCGATTTACCCATCATCGTCATTACTTCTCGTATCGCGCAAAAGCACCGCGACCACGCTTTAGCCCTGGGTGTGAATCACTACTTGGGTAAACCTTATTCGGAGACCGAATTGATTGGGCTAATACGTAACTATTGCCCTAAGCCTGCATTAGTCTGATCGCACCAGAGGGAGATATTTATGACGAGCCGATTGCTTTTTGGACTTTTTTGCTTACTTGCCGCTGCCGCTAGTTTCGCCCAGTCTGGGCCCAAGTTGATACGACTGGCCACGCTGGAGTGGCCCCCGTTCACGGGCCTGCTTTTGCCCAAAGAGGGTTTATCAACCTACGTTGCAACTACAGTGGCCAAAGCCGCAGGGTTTCGCCTTTTGACGGCGTCCTTTGAATGGACCAAGGCCGTAGAAAATGGCGAGAAAGGCGCAGAGTTTGAGGGTTACTTCCCCGAGTATTTCAGCCAAGAGCGTGAGGCGGCGTGCCACCTGTCCCAGTCCATTGGCACGAGCGTGTTGGGCATCGCGACCTTAAAACGCACTCCCATTAAGTGGGGCAAGTTGGCTGACCTCCAGGCGTATCGGCTAGGCGTGGTCGATGGATACCTGAATGGGGATGACCTCGACACCGCTATCAAAGAAAAACGCCAGCCGGTTGAAGTGGGCCCTAGTGATGCGGCCAACATTACGAAACTACGCGCAGGCCAAATACGCGCCATCGTTGTTGACAAAAATGTGCTCGACTACACGCTCTACAAACTTAAGGACAACAACACGGTTGTTTTTAATCCGCGCCCGATCGCCCGCCTTACCTTGCATATTTGCTTCAAGCGCACACCGGCAGGCCTGGCAACGCGCGATGCGTTTGATGCCGCACTTAGCAAAACAGATTTGGTTAAGCTTGAGGCTGACTACTTTCAGCAAATGTTTTCACAGCGCTAGACCCGGTGTGCTGCGGCTACGCTGCCTTACAAGGCTTTAATGGCAAGGCGCATATCTTGGATGGAGAGTATTTCCGAGAACACCACAGGGGGCCTTCCCTGTTTGTACAGCACATAAACCGGCACTCCGTTACGACCTAATTCCGACAGCGCTTGGGTAATAGACGGGTCACGTTGGGTCCAGTCGGCGCGCATCAGAGTGACCCGTTTGTCTGCAAAGTCCTGTAGAACTTCTGGGTTGGAGAGCGCGTTTTGTTTGTTGTATTGGCAGGTGATGCACCACGCTGCCGTGAAATCGACGAACACCGGACGGTCGCTTGCCACTGCGGCGCGTGCGCGCGCCGCGCTCCAAGGCTGCCATTGACCGGGTGCCGAGCTCGAAGCTGCCAAATCAGTGCTTGTTGATTCAACTGACGCTGTCTCAGTTCGCAACACATTGCCCCCCAAAGTGAGCAACAGTGCCAAAGAGACCAACGTGCCCAAGCTACCAAAAATCCAGCGGCTTCGCCCTCTCAGGCCAAGCGACCAGATGGTCAGCGTCAGGCCCAACAAAAGTGCGCCAAGCGAAAACGCAGCGTTGAGCCCGCCCATATGCCCCAACACCCAGAGAAGCCAAAGCACAGTCGCGGCCATGGGAAACGCCATGAAATGGCGCAGGTGCTCCATCCAGGCGCCGGGGCGGGGAAGCCAGGAAGCTACTTGGGGCAGGCTACTCGCCAGGGCAAACGGAAGCGCCAAGCCCAAGCCCAGTGCAATAAAAATCCCCATGGCCTGCCAAGCGGGTAGCGTGAGCGCCAACCCCAAGGATGCGCCCATGAAGGGTGCGGTGCAAGGTGATGCCACTGCCACCGCCAGCACCCCTGAAAGAGCTGCGTCGGCCGCAGGGTGGCGCAGCTGCAGACCGGCCAGCGAACTCGGGACCAGGGTGCCCCACTCCAGCAGCCCCACAAGATTCAGGCCAATAAGGGTAAACAGCAGCGCCAAAGCTGCCACGACGGCGGGCGACTGCAGCTGAAAGCCCCAGCCTAGTTGCTCCCCCCCCGCACGCAAGGCCAATAAGCCGCCCCCAAGCGCCGCCATCGACAGAACCACTCCCGCGGTGTAAGCCAACCCCATGACGCCTGGCGCGACCTGCTTATCCTCCCGATGGGCAGCAAAGCCCAGAATTTTGATGGCCAGTATCGGGAACACACAGGGCATAAGATTCAAAATCAAGCCACCGATAAACGCTGCCCCCAACGCCCACCAAAGCCCAGGATTTGACGGGTCCGGCGTACTGGTTAATTGGGCCTTGGTGCCCAGCGGAGGTGGTGCGCCAGCAACTGGCCAAGCTCCTTTGACTTCTGCCGAGCCTTCTAAACTTAGCCCCCCAAGCGTTAGCAACAGCCCAATCTCGGCCGGATTGGCAGTTCGCTGCGGCGAAAGGGGAAGGACCGCGCTCCAAACAGAGCCTTCCCAAATTTGGGATCCAGCCTTTGGTTTTGCGCCAACGGTGCCATTAGCGTTCGGCTCGGCGTCGACCGTGTCGGTTTCGCCCGGGCTGGTAGACGCGGAAAAAACGGCAGCTGCTTTTGGAAACACATTAATAGATTTTCCTTTCCACCGGGCGGGCAAGCCCTCGGCACGGATTAGCAGACTATCACCCGCAAGCTCGGCATGCACTTTGGACTGCATTGGCTGGGCGCGAGCGGTGCGGGCCTTCTCAAAAAGGGCCACATGCGCCACGTTGGGACCTTGCAATGGCAGGCGCAACGCGAATTCTCCTTCCTGGGGAATGCACTCCTTTTGGCATACCAACCACGATGCGCTTAGGCGAATGGCAACATCCCGATCACCG
>Ga0214921_10008207_pt1 | contig 13637 bp, 16 predicted proteins | sample LL1505_MetaG_FD_177992 | JGI IMG/M metagenome (GOLD analysis project Ga0214921, IMG submission 177992) | Freshwater microbial communities from Lake Lanier, Atlanta, Georgia, United States - LL-1505 | ecosystem: Environmental > Aquatic > Freshwater > Lake | place: USA: Georgia | collected... | reverse complement strand
GTTTGGTGAAACACCCGGCGGTGGCCAATGCTGCCGTCGTGCCCAAACCCGTTGCCGAGCGCGGCAATCTGGTGAAGGCCTATGTGGTGTTGTCCGCAGGCTTTGCACCATCAGATGCATTGGTGGCGCAGTTGCAGCAACATGTGCGTGGCCTGCTGGCACCTTATGAATACCCCAAAGAGATCGAGTTCATCGATCAGTTGCCGATGACGACGACGGGGAAAGTGCAGAGGCGGGTGTTGAGGTTGAGGGAGCAGGAGAAGGCACAGGTACCTAAGCATTGATCAACCGACTGCAGCTCTCAACTTGTCCTTTTTGCTCGGCCTTTTCCCTTTGATACCGCCGGAGCCTCGCGGCGCAGGCGGTTCATCCAAAGGCTCGAAGCCCGGTACTTGCTCCAAAACCAGTTCCAGGTTTTCGCGTTTGTGTATCAACTTCCAATGCGCCCGCGACTCTGCGGTGACAAAACTCAGCGCTTCGCCATGCGCACCTGCGCGGCCAGTGCGGCCGATGCGGTGGGTGTAGTCGGTGGCCGAGCGCGGTAAATCGTAATTCACCACCACGGGCAGCATGGCGATGTCAATACCGCGCGACGCAAGATCAGTGGTCACCATCACGTGGCAACGCCCCGTTTTGAAATCTCGCAGCACATCTTGTCGCGCGCCTTGGCTCATCTCGCCATGAAAAGGCGCTGCGTTAATGCCTGCTTTTGAAAGTTTGTTGGCCACATGCTCGCAGCCGTAGCGCGTGGCCACAAACACCAGCACCTGCTTCCAACTGTTTTCTGTCATTAAATGGCGCAACAAAGTGGTGCGCTTTTTATCGTCTACTGCAATGGCTCGCTGGGTGATATCGGGCTTGTGGCCCTCAAATGCTTCCACCGTGATGCGCACAGGATCGTGCAGTAATCTCTGCGCCAAGGCCTCTACCTCGGGCGCAAAGGTGGCTGAGAACAACAAGGTCTGACGCTTGGCAGGCAACAGCGCCAACACGCGTTGCAATTCATCTGCAAAGCCCGGGTCAAGCAGTCGGTCGGCCTCGTCCAGCACCAAGTGTTGCAAATCGTTCAGTCGAATCGCGTTTTGATCGACCAGATCCAGCAAACGGCCAGGCGTGGCGACCACCATATCCGCACCTCCGCGCAAATCCATCATTTGCGGATTGATGGAGACGCCGCCATACACCACCGCTACTTTGAGATTGAGCGAATAACTCAAATGTGTGAGGACTCCCCCTAACTGCAGCGCCAACTCGCGGGTAGGAACCAAGACAAGGCTGCGAATGGGACGGCGAAAATTGGTCTGGCGCGGCTGCAGCACATGCTGTTGCAACAAGGGTAATGCAAACGCCAGCGTTTTACCCGAACCTGTGGGCGCTGTGGCCCATATGTCACGGCCTTGCAGCGCATGAGGTATGCCTTGGGCCTGAATAGGGGTGGGCGCAAACAAACCCATGTGGGTCACTGTTTGATGAAGCGCTGGGGTAATGTTCAGGTTAGAAAAGTTCAAACGGATGTGTAGCAGGTTGCATTTTTTGTAAGAGTGGTCAGCTTGACCCGTTGAGTTTGTGTGTAGTGCAGGTCATGGTTAGACAAATTCGAGGTCATGTTTATTGGGATGTATGCCGAGGGATTGGCAATAAGTCGTGGTTAAAGTGTTTTCTTGACAGGCTTCGCGGCGGCCCCCAAAGCCTTTACAAGCTCTGCAGCAAACTCGGTAGACATCAAGAGAGTTGCCACCGGATTGATGCCTTCGTTTGGTGCCGCCCACCCCAAGCTCAACTGCACTTGCTGCCCATTAGATTTTGTTTTCAATACCGTGTCCACCACAAACAAGCCATGTGGTACGTTCAATGCCTGCTGGATTTTTGCTTGCTGAATTTCATTAGTCATGGGTAGCCTCATAGGGTTTGATGTAAAGACGGTCTTCACTCAAGTCTTCGGTTTCGTTCGCGAATTTTTCAAAATCCACCAATCGCAACATCAGCGCACAATTGAACGCCTCTGCCAGTTTGGTCAAAGTGACCAGCGAATGTTTGCCGTAAGTCGGATCTTCGATGCGGGCAATTGCTGACTGCTTAGTACCTATCATTTTTGCCAGTTGCTTTTGTGTCCAACCGCGCCGTTCCCGGTTGATGCGCACTTGCCAGGCTATGTCTTGTTCAACGCTGGCGACCATGTAGGCTTGGCGATTTTCCGGGTCTAGCATCCACTCGCGGCTTTTTAGAGGGTAAGGTTTGACCGTCTGGGAAAAGGGTGTCGAAACGTGCCAAGCAAGAGCATTTGTGTTTTGCTGGTTCGGCCAGGCATTCGCATTGCCTGTCTGCACAGATGGAGGCGTAATTTGCAGGGTCATATTTACCGTCCTTCTCTACGCCATAAAGCGTGATGACAAACTCTTAAAAAATGATTTCATGGTGACCAAAGAGTCGATGCTGTGTACGATTTTCGTCAGTGAAATGTATCACATATATGTTATTTCCTGTCGGGCTGGCCTGCGGTCGGCTCCAGGAAGTCTGAGGTTTGACTTGTAAATGTTCCAGAGTTCTTCTCAGTTTCATCATTCCAGATTTGGACAAGCGTGCCAAGTGCGTGGATATCTGATTCTTTCCACTTGCATTGCGATAACAAAGGAATTTCCAGTTTTCTATCAATGACATTTGGAAAATGTTTGGGTAACTTTGTATCGACAAAATTACGAATATATTTATAAATAAATGCTACACCATAAATTATTTATGTTTGCTATTTATCTATAAAAAAATCAATATTAATAATCAATTTAATTGATTCTTAAAGCTGGCAACCCCACCCCGCTGGCATCAAAACCGCCGTCCACCGCAATCATCTGTCCGGTCAAATAACTGGCCTCTGAGGAGGCGAGAAACACAATCACTCGCGCGATTTCCTCTTCGCTGCCATAACGGTTCAGCGGAATCGCATCGTGGTATGCGCTCACAATATCGGGCGTGTGCACGGCAGCAGCGAGTTTGGTTTTCACCGGTCCGGGTGCGACGCAGTTCACGCGTATGCCCCATTCGCCCAGTTCTGCCGCCTGTTGTTTGGTCAGATGTATGACGGCAGCCTTGGAGGTGCCGTAGGCTATGCGCAGGGTGGACGCGCGCAAGCCCGAGATGGACGCAATATTGACGATACAACCGCGGCTCTCACGAAGCGCATCAAGGGCTGCTTGCGAGCATAAAAACACACCGTCCAGATTGGTGCGCATGACCGTTTGCCAGCGTTCAAACGTGGTGTCTTGAATCGCTGCGAAATCAGCTACACCAGCGTTGTTGACCAATACGTCAATGCGACCAGACCATTGCAACACGTTTTGCACCATGGTGTTGACCTGGTCTTCTTGAGATACATCGCAGTTCACGCCCAAGACGTTTTCTAAATCAGCAGCGGCAGTTTTCAGTTCAGCCTTGTCTCGGTCAACCATGGCAACCCGGTAGCCTTTGCTCACGAACAGTTTGGTGGTTGCCAGGCCGATGCCGCGCGCCGCACCTGTGACGATGGCAGTAGGCTGCGTTGCTTCAATGGGTAAGGTCATGGGGTTCCTTGATGCTTGAATTTGTCGGTCTTGTCAGCAGAAAGAATGCGTGTGCAAGCGGTTGTTGCTCACACACCTGCCAACGACTGTAAATCAATCGGCTTGCTTATCAGGCAATCCCTGCCCTAGGTGGGCGCTGGAACGTAGTAAATTCAATCGATTCGTCCTCTTTAATCCCACCCTTGTGCCCACGTAAACTCTAAGCCATGAAAAACCTCAACCTCACTCCTGTTCGCTTGGGTCAAAGCGATTTGCACGTCACCCCTATTTCTTTGGGCACCATGACTTTCGGCCAGCAAGTAGACGAACCTGCTTCACACGCCATCATGGACCACAGCATTGAGCGCGGCGTTAATTTTTTTGATACGGCTGAAATTTATGCGGTTCCGCCTACTGCTGAGTCGTATGGCAAAACCGAGCATTACATCGGCAATTGGTTAAGCAAACGCCCCGGTATGCGCCAAAAAATTGTTTTGGCTTCGAAAGTGGCAGGGCCTTCACGCGGCATGCCTTGGGTACGTCCCGGCGAGGGCATGACAGCAGCAGAAATACACACCTCATGTGATGCCAGTTTGAAGCGTTTGCAAACCGATGTGATTGACCTTTATCAAATCCATTGGCCAGAGCGTCATGTGCCTATGTTTGGGGGTGTTTATTACGATCCCAAAAACGAAAAAACAGCCACATCTATTCACCAACAGCTTGAGGCGCTGGCGAGTTTGATCAAACAAGGCAAGGTGCGCTACATCGGTTTGTCTAACGAAACGCCATATGGCGTGCACGAGTTTGTGCGGCTTGCCGAGCAACATAACTTGCCGCGCATCGTCAGTGTGCAAAACGCGTATTGCTTGGTGAATCGCGTGCCTGAAAATGGCTTGGATGAAACCATGCACCGATTGAATGTGTCATTGTTGGCTTATTCACCGCTGGCGTTTGGACTGCTTACCGGCAAATACGATGAGTCAGGTTTTCTCGGTGACAACGCACCTAAAGAAGGTCGAATCACGAAGTATGAAAGCGTGCGTAAACAACGCTGGGCGCGACCTGATGCGCTGGCTGCTGCCAAGCGCTACAACCAACTCGCGCGTGACAACGGTATGACACCCACCGATATGGCGTTGGCGTTTTGCTATACACAGTGGCGCGTGGCCAGCACCATCATTGGTGTGACTTCCATAGCCCAATTGGACGAGGACTTGGACGCTTGGGGCAAAACACTGACACCTGAAATGCTGAAAACCATCGACGAAATCCGCTGGGAACTGCGCGATCCAGCCATTTAAACCTCATGGATATTTATTTACCTATCGCATACCCGATACTGGCTGCAGTGGTGGCTTACTTGATTGGATCTTTGTCGTTTGCTGTCTTGGTCAGCCGCGCCATGGGTCTGGCAGATCCACGTTCTTATGGAAGCCAAAACCCGGGGGCCACCAATGTGCTTCGCTCAGGAAATAAAGCTGCTGCAGCGCTGACGCTTTTGCTCGATGGCGTCAAGGGTTGGTTGCCGGTGTGGGCTGTGGTGCACTATGGCCCACAAGCAGGTATGTCAGATGGCACGCTGGCTTTGGTCGCTTTGGCGGCATTTGTCGGTCATGTTTGGCCTGTGTTTTTCCGTTTCAAGGGCGGTAAAGGCGTGGCAACTGCCGCTGGTGTGTTGTTTGGGATCGAACCGTTCCTGGGGCTTGCCACCATGTCTACTTGGTTGATCGTGGCGTTTTTCACAAGATATTCCTCACTTGCGGCATTGGCAGGGGCAGTTTTTGCGCCTGCTTTTTATTTTTTAGGCAACCGTGTGGTCTGGTATGTGGATAACCGAGTGCTGCTGGCAGCAGTGATCATGAGTGGCATATTGATTTGGCGCCACCAATCGAATATTGCCAAGTTGATACGCGGCGAAGAAAACCGTATCGGTTAATTGTGGGTAATTGGGGTCAGTATCCAATTAATAAAATTAATTGGATACTGACCCCAATTACCCTGACCCCAATTACCCCTGACCCCAATTACTGCCCCCAATTACCCTGACCCCAATTAAAAAATAATCAGTCGCGGAAATTGTCAAAGCTCAGCGGTAAATCGGGCATCTCTTTCTTGATCAGCGCCATCGCCGCTTGCAAATCATCGCGCTTGGCCCCGGTGACACGCACCGCCTCACCTTGAATGGCCGCCTGTACTTTCATCTTGCTGTCTTTGATGACGCGTTGTATTTTTTTTGCGTCCTCACTCGCGATGCCGTTGCGTACCTTGATCACTTGTTTGACCTTGTCGCCGCCCATTTTCTGCACATCTCCTTTGTCGAGAAAGCGGATATCTACATTGCGCTTAGTCAACTTATTGCGCAGGATGTCGTCGATTTGAGCTAATTGAAAGTCACTGTCGCCGATCAAGGTGATTTCCTTGTCCTTGAATTCGATGGCGGCCGAAGTGCCTTTGAAATCAAAACGGGTGGTGATTTCCTTGGCAGTGTTCTCGACGCCATTTTTCACTTCCACCACGTCGGCTTCGCAAACAGTATCAAAAGAGGGCATGGTCAATACTTCAGAAGTTCAGGGTGCGACAATTCTCACATGATTATCGAGACCCATGTTCCGCTTCAAGCCCACAACACCTTCGGCATCGCCGCCAAAGCTGAACGCCTGCTGCGCCTGAGGAGCGTGGACGATGTCACCGAACTGTTGGCAGACCCCATTCGTCTGGAGCCACATTTTGTGCTGGGTGGCGGCAGCAACATCGTCATTACCGGGGATATCAAGCCTCTGGTGATCAAGGTGGAACTGCTAGGCAAACAACTGGTATCTGAAGATGACAAGGCTTGGATCGTCCAAGCCGCCGCTGGCGAAGATTGGCACGGCTTTGTGGAATGGACTTTGCAACAAGGCTGGCCGGGGCTAGAAAATCTGGCCATGATTCCCGGTCTGGTGGGCGCTTCGCCGGTTCAAAACATCGGCGCCTATGGGGTGGAGTTGCAAGACCGCTTCGAATCACTGGACGCAGTGGATTTGCACACGGGTCAGAGCTTCACCTTGGATGCGGGCCAGTGTGCCTTTGGTTACCGAGATTCGGTGTTCAAGCACCAAGCCATCGACAAACGCGATTTGGGATTGCTTGGGCGCGCACTCATCACGCAAGTGCGTTTTCGTTTGCCTAAGAAATGGAAAGCCGATATCGGTTATGCCGATTTGGAAAAAAAGCAGGCCCAAACCGGCATCAGCAACCCGACGCCGCAGCAAGTATTTGACTGGGTTTGCGACATACGCCGACATAAATTGCCAAACCCGCAGGTAGTGGGCAACGCGGGAAGTTTTTTCAAAAACCCGACGGTCTCGCCAGAGCAATGCGCCGATATCATCGCGCGCGAACCGCGCCTGGTGCATTACCACCTCAGCGATGGCCGCATCAAACTCGCCGCCGCTTGGTTGATCGACGCCTGTGGTTGGCGCGGTAAATCGGTGGGTAATGCAGCCGTATACGACAAACAGGCGCTGGTTATTATCAACAAAGGCGGGCGCGACAGCCCTTGCACGGGCGGCGAAGTGGTCACTTTAGCGAAAGCGATTCAAACCAGTGTGTACGAGCGTTTCGGCATCCAACTTGAACCTGAACCGGTGGTGGTGTGATGATTTATTCCATCAGTCAAAAGATGCTTCAGCGCTTGCTGATCGTTGTCTGCTGCGCTTTTATCGGCGCTACATACGCGCAAACCTTCCCTGCCAAGCCCATTCGATTGATCGTACCGTTCGCGCCCGGTGGCAGCACCGATTTGATCGCGCGGATTGTGGCTGAACCCTTGGGAAAGTTGCTCGGTCAGTCGGTGGTGGTGGATAACAAGGCGGGTGCGGGTGGCGCAGTGGGTGCGCTTGAGGTTGCCCGTGCAACACCTGATGGCTACACCCTTGGCTTGACAACGGCATCCAGCGCAGCGACTAACCCAGCAATCAACCCTGCGATTGCCTACAAACCCTTGACCGATTTCACACCCATCATCAATATGGTGGCCACGCCCAATGTATTGGCAGTCAATCCATCTTTTCCCGCTAAAGACATGGCTGGTTTTCTGAAGGTGCTACGGGCAAATCCCGGCAAATATGACTTTGCGTCTTCGGGTACGGGCGGCGTCGGGCATTTACAAATGGAGTTGTTCAAAAGCCTGACAAAAACGTTTGTCGTGCACATACCTTATGCGGGAGCTGGCCCTGCGTTGCGCGACACCGTAGGCGGACAAGTGCCCATCATCTTTGACAACCTGCCATCCGCCATGCCGCATATCAAGGACAAGCGTTTGATCGCGTTGGCAGTCGCGGCACCCGAACGTGTGGCCGAGTTGCCCGACGTACCCACCTTCAAAGAACTGGGGCTAGAGCCTGTCAATCGTCCCGCACTCTATGGCATTTGGGCGCCTAAAGGTTTGCCCGCCCCCTTGGTAGATCAGTTAAATGCAGCAGTTCGCAAAGTGCTGCAAGACCCGGCGGTGATCAAGCGTATCGAGGCCAGCGGTTCTCGAGTAATAGCCAACAGCCCTGCAGAGTTTGCCGCGCAATTGAAAGCTGAATACGAGGTGTACAAAAAGGTGGTCGATGCGCAAAAACTCAAGCTCGACTGATACGCCTGATTCGCTGATCGATGCTTTCATCGACAGCGTTTGGCTGGAGGACGGGCTGTCTGCGTTGACGCTGGCCGCTTACCGACGTGATTTGAATGCCTTGGCGCTTTGGCTGCATACGCAAAACAGTTCGTTGTCTTGCGCAGTGGAAGCCGATTTGCAAGCCTATTTTGCGCATCGCCATGCCGATACCAAGGCCACCTCTGCCAACCGGCGCATGACCGTATTTCGGCGTTTTTACCGCTGGGCTTTGCGCGACAACCGCTTGCTGGCCGACCCAACGATGAAGCTGTTGTCCGCCAAGCAACCGGTGCGTTTGCCCAAAAGCCTAAGCGAAGCGCAGGTCGAGGCTTTGTTGAACGCGCCTGACACCGGCACCGCTTTGGGTATGCGCGACCGCGCCATGCTGGAGTTGCTGTATGCCAGCGGTTTGCGCGTCAGCGAATTGGTGAATCTCCCCTTGTTGTCGCTGAACATGCGCGAAGGTGTGTTGCGCATCACGGGCAAAGGCGATAAAGAACGCTTGGTACCGTTCGGCGAAGAAGCAGGCGACTGGATGGAGCGTTACCTGACCACCTCTCGCGGCGGGTTGCTGGGTAAAAAAAACAGCCCTGCTGTTTTTGTGACGCATCGTGGCGTTGCCATGAGCCGCGTCATGTTTTGGATGCTGATCAAGAAATACGCGATGCTGGCGGATATCCACGTGCCGCTGTCGCCGCATACCTTGCGGCATGCGTTCGCCACGCACTTGCTAAACCATGGGGCAGATTTGCGTGCGGTGCAAATGTTACTGGGGCATGCGGATATTTCCACCACCACCATTTATACGCACGTGGCGAGGGAGAGGTTAAAGCAGTTGCATGCACAGCATCATCCCAGGGGTTAACCCACTTTGGATCATAGTGCTTGCTCTCGAATCAAACCAAACGCTGCGCCAGTAACCAATCAATTTCTGCCTGAGTGAAACCGGCCTGTAAACGTGCTTCATTGTTAAAAGGTGGTTTTAACCTGGGTGCGGCATGGCGTTGCACCAGCCACGGATAGTGTGCCAAAGGGTCTAGTTGTTGTTGTGCGCACAGCCAGCGAAACCAGTGGTTGCCAATTGCCACATGGCTTATTTCGTCTTGCAAAATGATTTGCAATATAGGTTGTAAAGCAATCGCGTGCGGTGAGTTGCTCAAATGTAATTTCGCTTGTATCAAAGGTGTAGCGTCCAGCCCTCGTGCTTCTAACGTTCGCGGCACAAGCGCCATGCGGGCAATGACATCGTCGGCGGTTTTCTCGCACATCTGCCACAAACCGTCGTGCGCTGCAAAGTCACCGTAGCTGTGGCCCATGTTTTGCAGCAAGTTGCACAGCAATTCAAAATGGGTGGACTCTTCATACGCGACTTTCAGCCAGTCTCGGTAATAAGCCTCGGGCAAACCAGCAAACCGCCAGATCGCGTCCAGCGCCAAATGGATGGCGTTGTATTCAATGTGACAGATCGAGTGCACCAAGCCAGCCAGACCTTGCGGCGTGTGTACTGAGCGGGAGGGGACTTGATGCGGAGGCTTTAACTCCGGTTTGGCAGGGCGGCCCGGTAACGGCACATCCGGGGTTGGCAGCAGGGTTTGCGTGTCCAAGCGCAATAGCCCGTGTTCACGCCAAAGCACTTGCACCGCCTGCACTTGCGAGTGCGGGTGGGCATCGCACAATATCTTGAGGGCAGCGCTGCGTAATTCCATCCCTACAATTGTAGAAACACATAGGAACACGCTCATGGCCATTTACCAGCTCGACGACCACATCCCCGACATACACCCCAGCACCTGGATTGCCGACAGCGCACAGGTCATGGGTGCGGTCAGTTTGCATGCCAATACCAGCGTTTGGTTCAACGCCGTTATCCGTGGCGACACCGAAACCATCACCATTGGCGAGGGAAGCAACATCCAGGATCTGGCTGTGATTCACGCTGACAACGGCTTACCGGTGGTTGTCGGTAAACATGTCACGGTGGGGCACCAGGTGATGTTGCACGGTTGCACCATTGGCGATGAAAGCCTGATCGGCATAGCAGCCGTGGTGCTCAACGGTGCGCGCATCGGTCGCCACTGCGTGGTCGGCGCCGGGTCGCTGGTCACCGAGGGTAAAGAGTTCCCTGACGGCAGCATGATCATGGGCACACCTGCCAAGGTGGTGCGCCAACTTACCCCCGAGCAGATCGAAGGTTTGCGCATGAGTGCCAGACATTACATGAACAACGCCTTGCGTTTTCACAATGGTTTGAAAAAAATCGCATGAGTGAACTGCATAAATTTATTTTTGAAGGCCTGCCGGTGCGCGGCCTGCTGGTGCGTCTGACCGACAGTTGGCAGGATATTTTGAAGCGCCGTGCAGATAACTTAGAGACCGGACCTTACCCAGAGGCCGTGCGACATTTACTCGGCGAAATGACCGCAGCAGCAGTCTTGATGCAAGCGAACATCAAATTTGATGGCGCACTGATTTTGCAATTGCATGGCGAAGGTCCGCTTAAGCTTGCCGTGGTCGAAGTGCAGTCGGATTTGCGTTTGCGCTCTACGGCTAAAACCATAGGCGATGTCGCGCCTGGCATGCGGTTTGAAGACATGGTTAACCAAAATAATCTCGGACGCTGCGCCATCACCTTAGACCCTGTCGGCAGGCGTGCAGGGCAGCAGCCTTACCAAGGCGTGGTGTCTTTGTATGATGACCACAAGCAGCCATTGAAACGATTCAGCGATGTGCTGGCGCATTACATGTTGCAAAGCGAACAGCTTGACACCATGCTGGTATTGGCTGCCAACGATAAAGTGGCTGCAGGTTTATTGATACAGCGGTTGCCCGTGGGCGGTTTGGCCAATCTGGGCGGCATGAAAACCATGGCCGAGGAAGACGCTATCGGTCAAAGCGAGGACTACAACCGCATAGCTATTTTGGCTGGCAGTCTGACCTCGGATGAATTGCTACAACTCACTCCAGACAAAGTATTGCATCGATTATTTTGGCAGGAACATCTGCTTCACTTCGCGCCCGAGCCTGGCATGGATTCACCACGCTTTGTATGCTCCTGCAACCGCGAGCGTGTGAGCAACATGATACGTAGCTTAGGTCGGGAAGAAGCCGACAGCATTCTTTCTGAACGTGAACTGATCGAAGTGGGCTGCGATTTTTGCGGCCAGCAATACCGTTATGACGCGGTGGATGCTGCGCAATTGTTTGTTCAAGGACAGCCGCCAGTACCGCCTGGAACTTCAGCCTTGCAATAAGCGACCAAATAATTGTTGTTCGCAGGTCGGGTCTGCACAACATTCGCACAAGCCTTTCCATTGCGCTTGTGTGTTGGGTCGTTTCATCGCTTCTACCTGACCATCAAGCAATGCATAAACAGCTTGCTGCACCACAGCTTCATTGTCGGCGTGCAGACTTTGGTAGTTTCTTTGCAAAGTGTGTAATTGCTGGCGCCAATCCTCATGCATGACTGTTGACGTGGCGTCCTGCGGATTTCGCCAAAGTAAATGCCGACCATTGGCGGGAGTATCGGCCAAGTCAAGCGGACTGGCCGGGCAGAAGAAATCAAACACCAAAGATTTACCCAATAAGGAATGTTGCAACTTGGCCGCCAGCGTTTGGCGCGCCCTCACGCTGCCCCCAGCAAGTACGACAGTTCGCTGCGTGGTGGGGTTCACTTGGCGGGTTTAGCCAGTTGTACAAAAATTTCGTTGGGCTTGACCATGCCTATCTCAGCACGTGCGCGTTCTTCGACCATCTCTAAGCCGTCCCGCAAATCGCGCAATTCGGCGCGTAAACGCTCTATATCGCTTTGTGATTTGGCGTTGCTATCCAATTGGTTTTGGTATTGCTGACGCAGCCTCCATACATCCGGAATGCTGCCACGGCCAAACCATAACTGCAACTGCAATATCAGTAAAAGGCCCAGCAAAATCAGCGGAAGAGGACGACGCATATGTACAACTTGTTGTTTGTGTCAACCGCGCAGTTGGTAGAAAGCAGCGCGGCCTGGATAACTGGCGATGGTACCCAAATCTTCCTCAATACGCAAAAGTTGGTTGTATTTCGCCAACCGGTCAGAGCGACTAAGGGAACCGGTTTTGATTTGCAAGGCGTTCGTACCTACCGCAATGTCTGCGATCGTGGTGTCTTCGGTCTCACCTGAGCGGTGGCTGATGACCGAGGTGTAACCGGCGCGTTTGGCCATCTCAATGGCCGCAAATGTCTCGGTCAGAGTACCGATTTGGTTGATCTTGATCAGAATGGAGTTGGCCACACCCTTGTCAATCCCTTCCTGCAATATCTTGGTATTGGTGACAAACAAATCATCGCCGACCAACTGCACTTTTTTGCCCATGCGGTCTGTCAGGTGCTTCCAACCGTCCCAGTCGCCTTCGGCCATACCGTCTTCGATACTGATGATGGGGTATTTGTCTGCCCAAGTAGCCAGCATATCTGTCCACTGTGCTGCATCCAATTCCAGTCCCTCACCTTTGAGTTGGTATTTCCCGTCACGGTAAAACTCGCTGGCCGCGCAATCCAGCCCCAGCATGATTTGCTCACCCGCAGTGAAACCCGCTTTGTCAATCGCATCCAGAATCATTTGGATCGCGGCTTCATGGCCGGGTACATTCGGCGCAAAACCGCCTTCATCGCCGACGGCAATGCTCATGCCTTTGTCGCTCATGATTTTTTTCAATGCATGAAACACTTCCGCGCCGTAACGCACGGCTTCGCGGAAAGTCGGTGCGCCCACGGGAATGATCATCAACTCTTGCAAGTCGAGGTTGTTGTTGGCGTGTGCCCCGCCGTTGATCACGTTCATCATCGGCACCGGCATTTGCATGCGACCCATGCCGCCGAAATAACGGTACAAGGGCAAGCCGGCTTCTTCTGCTGCTGCACGCGCCACGGCCATAGACACAGCCAAAATGGCGTTGGCACCGATGCGCGCTTTGTTGTCGGTGCGGTCCAAGTCGATCATCGTGTGGTCTAAAAACGCTTGCTCTGAAGCATCTAATCCAATGACGGCCTGGGTGATGTCGTGGTTGATATGTTCTACCGCAGTCAAAACACCCTTGCCGCCGTAACGGTTCGGGTCGCCGTCTCGCAATTCAATGGCTTCACGGCTACCCGTCGACGCTCCCGAAGGAACTGCAGCGCGACCCATGACGCCGCTTTCCAGCAGCACATCGCATTCAACGGTAGGGTTGCCCCGGCTGTCCAGAATTTCACGTCCGACGATATCGACAATAGCACTCATTTTTTTGACTTTCTACAAGAAAACACACAGGTTATAAAGCCTGCAATCCACATTCATTCAAGCTGAAAAATCGTTTTCCAGCAAAGGGTGTTTTTTGGTCACGGCATCCAACTCGACCAAAGTTTCTAACAAATTCTTCATCTTGCCCAAAGGCACGGCATTCGGGCCGTCTGACCAGGCTTCACTGGGCTTGGTGTGGGTC
>Ga0214921_10008206_pt1 | contig 13637 bp, 12 predicted proteins | sample LL1505_MetaG_FD_177992 | JGI IMG/M metagenome (GOLD analysis project Ga0214921, IMG submission 177992) | Freshwater microbial communities from Lake Lanier, Atlanta, Georgia, United States - LL-1505 | ecosystem: Environmental > Aquatic > Freshwater > Lake | place: USA: Georgia | collected... | reverse complement strand
CCTTTACTTCAGGCTCTGCCATTACGGGCTTAACTGCAAGTACTGCCTATGTTGTGAGCGTTACCGCTATCGGAGATGGCACCAGCTATGCAGACTCTTCTGCTTCAGCGTTTTCATCTTCGATTACAACTAATAAAGGGTCATTAGCGACGCCTATCGCACCTACTGTTGCCACTACAGCAAATACCCGCAAATCCTTGAACTTCGCTTGGGTAGCAATCGCGAACGCTGCCTCCTACACCTTGAAGCTCTACAACGCATCTGGTGCAACACTTCTAGCAACTGTAGGTGGATTGAGCGGGACATCAAAAGTATTTACTGCAAGTGACTACGCATCCCTTGCCGAGGGAACTGGCTACCGGGCCACAATCACTGCAAATGGAGATAGCCAATTCAGTGATTCACTAGAATCGGCTCAATCATCAGTTGGTACTACAATTCTTGCAGAGGCCATCGCGCCGGTTATCTCATCACAACCTGCCGATCTGACTAAGGCTGCGACACAAACTGCGACATTCACAGTTGGTGCGCGTTCAGTCGACGGCGGAGTCCTCAGCTATCAATGGCAAGTATCTACCAATGGTGGTGGTAGCTGGGCAAATGTGTCTGGCGGCTCAGGAGCAACTTCTAACTCGTACACAACCGATGGCGTCCCTATCACTGCAAACGGTTACAAGTATCAAGTAATTATTACCAATACCTACTCGGGCACCTCAGCCTCCGCAACATCCTCGGCAGCAACATTGACTGTAGACAAGGCAAACCAAGAAGCGCTGAGTGTCGCATCACGTGATGGGGTACTGGGCACACCTCTTGCGCTCGTTACATCCGGTGGTTCATCCGGTGGTTCAGTCACTTATGTTGTTGCAAACGGCAGTGCCACAGGTTGCTCCATCACTTCAGGATCTCTCTCTGTCAGTACGGCTGGTACATGCACGGTAACAGCCTCTATGGCAGGAAATGCTACTTACAACTCTATTTCTTCTGCGCCCACAATTGTCACCTTTACAACAACTGCTAGGTCAATTGGTATTGACGTTGTAACCTCGATGACATATCAAATGCCGTACGTCATTACAGTAAATGTGGGCACAGCAGGTAAGGTGAATTTCCTTCAAAACGGTAAGACTATTCCTGGTTGCGGAGAAATCAGAGCGAGTGTGACATCGCCAGCAACTTGCACATGGAAGCCTTCAACCCTAGGGACAGTCAGCGTTATAGCCGAAATTACACCCACAAATACCAGTATTCCTGTCTCTCGTTCAACACCGGTGGCAGTGAGAGTTACTGAACGATAACGAAATCAAGTCGTTGCGGGTTATGAACATGTACCCGCTTGAGACTATTGGTCTGAGTGGTCTGTGGACTCTAGAGTAACTCTATATACGTTTCTAGCATCGGCAAAGCCTAAGATGGAATCGTTTCGAGCTGTTGGGCTTGGGTTGAAAACAATTGAAACTCCATTTGAATCTGATCTCAGCTGCCAATAAGTTTTAGGATTATCTCCATTCCAATTCACATCACCATTAGCATCTTCAGGAAGTGCAACTCCTGTTGATTCAAGACCAGAGATTGCGCTGATTGTCACCGTAGCAGAGTCTCCACCCACTAGCGTGAACATATCTATCAAGTTTCCATTACGGTCAACAGTGCCGTTGGCTCCTGCATATTGGTTAAAGTAAATACGGACAGTGTCAATCAATGCTCCATTATTCCTTACCGAAATTGGCAGTTTGTTTCCATCGCCGTCACGGACGGTAATTATGAAGTCTTTCCCAGAACAATTTTCTGAAATATCAGTCAAAGTGATTTCATTGAAAGTAAATTTCGAACTATCCCTATTAACAAAGCTCTGAAAAGGTGTGACAACTACTCCTGTGTTGTCGCATGATGGTGTTGCAACTAATCCATTGCCAAGTTCGGCTTTACTCGTTTCAGAGTTATTAAGTGTAATAAATGCACCGATTGCTAGCCCAAATGAAGCTATGGTCAGTCCAAATGCAGTTCCAAGAAATACCTTCGGAAATTTCTTGCGCTGCACTTCAGCCTTCTCGATATCAATAAGGCTCATGATTGCTCCATGACAAAAATTCCCTGACAGATGGAGCACTAGTTAGAGCGAAGAGATTAATCATGTGCACTCCTGAGTTGGGGGAATACTGCAGGTGAGCCGAATCTTACATTAATTGGTGATTCTTAACGAATGGAGGGGAACTTAGAGTCCCACAAAGCCTACAAGCGTACCCACGAATGGGAAAACCATGACAAGGGAGCCTTTCACGTCGCTCCTAGTTACTCGCTGGAAGCCATCGTCAGATTGGATATCCACATACTTGGCACTTACATTATTCACAATCGCTAGCACGGGATCTAAGTTTGGTTTGCCCGTATTAACGACCACTCTTTCACCAGCGCTTATCTCTGCGTCATGCCAGTAGACGGCAATAGATGAAGATGCAGATCCAAGAGCATTTCTCAAACCCGACTTCGGGTGCTCAATGCGAAGGCCAAGGGCAAACAAAATTACTAGGAGAAGCGCTGCGAAGACGAAGCCTCGCTTGGTGTTATCGCTCATTGTCTACTCCCCCCCTGTAAACCTGTGGACCAAATACAAATCACATCCTTACGATACCTTGAGGCTGCGTAGAACCTTGGAGGCATGGCAGTTAACACGCATTATTTCTTGGAAACCTTCTTAACTACGCTTGCTGATTTGGGCGGGTTTAGCTTCTTATTGGACTTCTCAGTGATTGAAGCGAGCCAATTCTCAAAATCAAGATCCGGGCGAGTATCTACCGGCACAGATTCACGACGGAATAACTTTTCCACACCTTTAACATTCTTTAACTTCTTCAACTGAGGCAAAGCGACGGTCTTGATTGCTGAAAAATACCTGGACAGCTTTTTAGCTAAATCCTTCGATTTTGGAGATTGGGCATCGAGCCTGGAGATTTCGTGTGATGGAGATTGTGAAGAACTTTCACTTACCGAAGGCTCGATAATCATTTTATTTCGCTTCTTGCCATTCTGTTTGATTGTAGGAACAGATTGGATATTAAATAGCCAACGTACCAATGCCATCGGGTAGTTAACAATCCTAGAAATTAGGCTCTCAGGTTGCAAAGAGACTTTTGATGAAGGGTCAGAATCGATGCTCTCTTCTTGGATTTCGGCAGTCGACATTCCAAACATCATGCGGTTTGTACGCGAGTCTGGACGCCCAACTCCTCTCCAGGTGGCAACTTCAATTACAGTGCCTTGGCTCATTTTGCCAATCACTAACTTCTGTCCATCAGGCAAATCAATTACCAGTGCGGAGTCTGAAACTGGAAGGGGAACCCGAGAGACAATCGGTTTAGACGGAGTGTTATCTTTCTTTGCTGCCATGTAGATCGGCTACCTTCCCTCGATTTTTCATGTCAGTTGAAAACCTAATATGGAATCTAACCTTGTTAAATCCATGGTGCTTAAGGTTGGATTGCAGACAAGTGGAACCACTCGCCCGATCTCGCCATACTTCAAATTATACCCATCTCTGGCCAGATAAAGGTCCGCACCTGCCGCATCAGGTAAGGAGGTTACCGTGCAAACAAAAGTAACTTTCGAGAGATCTATAGCCGTCGTCGATAATGTAATCTCTAAGCGCCGACCGGTACAAGTAGAGCTCAATCCCGAAACTCGTATTCCATCCAAGATGAATCGGCGAGTCTCGGTATCAAAATGGCTCAACATGCCTAGGTCTACAGCGCTGTCGCAAGTTGCTATATCCGCACTTCCACCACCTAGAGCGACTGCAGCTGATCCGCTACAGACGTAGGCCACACTTCCATCGCCAGAAACAAGTTTTACTCCGCCAGCACGGCAATTGGCATCTCCGGCAGCCAGAGAAATAACTGCAACCGCTGCTCCGGGTGCACCTGAAGCCCCTGGCACACCTGCGCTACCACTTGGACCTTGAGGGCCTCGTGCGCCCTCGGCGCCGGCTGGACCAGTTGCGCCAACCATTCCAATACTTCCAGCAGGTCCAATCGGACCACCAGGGCCTATAGGTCCAGGTGCGCCAGGAATTCCATCTCGACCTGCACGACCATTTAATCCAACAAATCCATTCTTACCGGCAACACCAGCCGGGCCCGGAATCCCTCGAGGTCCAATTACTACTGCTAATACTTGATTGAGGTTGCCATTTGCAACAACTTCTGAGCCAAGGAGGAGGTTGTCAAACTGAAAAGGTGTCCTTTGGTCATCTCCACTACTGTAGAAGGTCAACCCACGAGTGAAGAGAAGTAGGAGTACAAAAAAAGTTAGCTTTTTCACGTGGATGACTCCACTTCTGAGCCACTTTCTGGATGCAATGAGCTGATGAGAGCATGGATTAGTGGCAATGCGATCGTAGAAATGATAAGAATCTGTGACTTTACACTCGCTTGGTAGGGGAGATTTCGTATGAGTATAAACAGAACATATCCCAGATAAGAAGCTAGAGCGGATTCAAAGAGAACATTTCTTCGCCATTTGCCTAGTACTTGTAGCTTGGCAATAGGCAATCTAGAGGTAAATGTTGTGGCTATTGCGAATGCTAATAATCCAAAGAGAAGAGAAAAGGTCCAATTTATAGTCCAGGTAAAGGCAATAAATAGAGAGGAAAGAGCTAGAAATACGCTAGCCGTAGGACTCAGAAATCTATGAGATTGATATTCCTGCATTACAAAGTCATCTGGCTTTGTGCCTTTCAACAGCCGCATATCTAAGAGTTGATGAAAAATAATCTTTAAGCCAGCACTCACCCCAACAACAATCACAGATACCAGGAAATTAGGGTTATCACTTGTGATTTCAATTGACAAGCTCTGGGTCAAAAGCAGGGTTGAGTAGTAAAGGGCTCCTGTGACTAATGCAATTACTACAATGGCCATATATCTTGAAGCACCTGATAACAAATGATTCTTATTTCGTGAGATATCTTTCTTGACACCCGAATACAGCAAATCGGAGATTAATCCCACGAGCACAAGACTCATTCCCAAAGTTACAAGAGCCAAGATTGAGCGAAGGTTCATGACCTGCCCAACAACGATTTGACCAATGGCAAATCCAAGTAGAGCAAACACCCCACTATAGGCATCAAAGAGTCCCACAACGGAAAGCGCGATCAATGAATAGAGTGGAATGTTCGCCAGGTTGCCACGTGTAACCAGCCCGCCTTGTAAACCAAGGAATAGTCCTAGCCCAGGCAAGAGCGCCCATAAAAGAGGTGAGGCCTTATGGATAAAAGTTTCATCTTTCAAAAGCTGGAATTTAAAGATTGAGTTGCGCAACTTGACATGCGCACCCGCTCGAAGTAAGTACACAGGATAGATAACTCGAGGTACTGACCTCGAAAATAGCAGCGTTTCATTTTCGATAAGCGTACGCTGTCGCATGAAAGAAAGGTGTGCGTGATTCCCGCTTCGAGTGACCGTGAGTGCAGTAATTACAAATATCAGTGTCAGGAGTAGAAACACCAGGTCCATAGGAATCTCGGTGATGCTATAGCGCATCAAAGCAATTATCTCGACCTGCGCAACTTGAGAGCCAGAGGGATTTCCGCCGTTGAAAACATAGATGGTGTATCTACCGAGGGGAAGATCTGGCGGGAGGGTAGCTGAATAAACCAGGAATCCTTGTTTATTTATTGAACTCGGCTTCATCATAATTTGAGGGGAGCCCGGTCGCAGCAACTTCACTTGCATGGATTCTTCTGCCGTTGCCCTACCCACCACAACGTTCTGTTCTTTACCTCTCTCCCAAGTGAGCAATGGAATATCTACTGCATGGGCGACGGGTGCAAAAGAAAAGAGAAAAAGTGCAGTAAGTAGAGAACTCAGTATCCGTTTAGTCATTTTTTAAAGCATCGATTATCAGCCAGAGGCCAAAAATCAAAGGGATGGTAATCATCAGCGCTTTTGGAGTTAAGAAACGTCCAATAATTGGAATCACAAATATGACTACACCAGTAATATCCTCAGGCTTGGGTCGCTGTGTATCTGGCGCCGGATTGTGATCGCCCTTCACAATAAACCCATTCGTTGCATCTCCACCGATAATTCGGTGAGAAAAGACGCCCACTGCGGTGCCATCAAATCGGCGTCCGACGTAAGCAACGATGCTCCCGGTTTTAGGAGCCACATTCTTTACCGGAGTCGTCAAAATAATGTCTCCTGGGTTAATTGTGGGAATCATCGAGCCAGTAAGCACGACACGAGCTTTCACTGTCCCTGAAAAAGAGAGAACCGAAAAAGTCATCAGCACTATCGCAAGGGCATAGCCAGACCAACGGAAGGTATTCGCCATGCGGGTGTACCAGATGCGAGGTCCTACAACTATGCGCTCCTCGGGGGCTTGCACAAAGAGGCTGGACTTGGTTTCAATGAACTTCTGCCCCGCCATCAGGTAGGTGTGCTCACCAGATGTATCGGAAACTGTGATTAAGACATTCGATTCAGGGACATCCCCGACCTTTTCAATCCAGAGTTCGGTAGCACCAAGTAGATGCGGGCCAGAATGAGAAGCGGCGCTCTTTAGATCTGCCATATCCGCTGCTCCAGATCTCTATTATTTGAATGAAATGTCTCAGACATTAAGTCCCTCGAGAACTAATTCTAGTAGAGGTTTGCTCTACAAAATAGAAAGACCCGCTCCAGATTCCTAGAGCGGGTCGTTCTATCAACTAACTATTAACTGGTGACTTCGTCAGCACTGAAATCAGCTGGTGCGGAAGCGCTTGATTCAAGCGTTATCTTGGCAACTGCAGATGACGGTACACCATAGGCCGCTCCGAATGTTAGACCAGTAGACTTACCAAAGGTGAGCGTCACTGTAGCTGCACCTGCTGCCCCAGCAGTAATCGTGCAAGTAACTCCACGCTTGTCGTCTTTAGTTCCATCTGCAATTGGACCAACAAGCACCGTACAAGTGTTACCAGATGTAGGAATTCCTATTGAGACACCAGTGTTGTATCCGACACCAGCTGTAGGAGTTCGTTCAACACCGCCGGTTACAGCACCGCTAGATCCATAGTTCCAACCCAAGAAGAGGGGGTTGGCAGAGGATGCACCTGAGGCATATTTTGCTCCTGCAGTTGCTGTGTCGGTGTATGCCTTAAGGACGAGAACACGCCCTCCGCAACCTGAGCCAGTGGATGTATTTGTGGTTGAGGTATCTAGATTCGAAATAGTGACAGATGAGAATAAGAAATCACCCGCAGTCGCAGTTTCTCGGTTCGCATAGGAAGAGTACGGGGTGACTGTCAATGATGAATCGCATGCAGTTGTTGCAGCTACACCTTGACCGAATTCGACAGGGGATCCAGAACTGAGGGTGATGCTTGCTGCGAGTGTTGAGCCCATGCCCATGACCGCTGCTAGAAGACCGACTCCGAGGAGGACCTTAAACTTTTTCTTAGGTGCTGGACCAGATGAATCGTTAGAGCCACCCAAATTTAAAATCTCCATCTGTGCTTCCTCCTGGAAGAATTGAACTTCTCCACACTATGTGGAGCGCTAATCGAGAGTTAGTCAAGCATCGCCTCCCCCTCAAGGCAAGTGGCTGCCCATGAAATTCCGCCCCTAAAGCCCACCCATATACGGTTATTACCGTAATTTGAGCGTGGTTTGCTCCCATAAGCCGTTTTTGGAGCCGAAATCCCACTTTCGACCTCTGGCCGTGGACTCAAAGAGGCCTGATGGCCTGTGAGACCTTCCGTTATTGGAAGCATAATGCCCCAATTTCACGGAAACGTTTTCAGGATTGCAATCAGCAAAACCAATCACCAAAACATTGTGTGCCGTCAGGAAAGTAGCGTGAATCAATGTTTATTAATCAAAAACTTCTTAACGCTTTGGGTTATTCACAGTTTCAACAGTTGTTCGGCCGATGGTTTGTCCATCGAGATTTACTATTGTTGCGGTTGGGTCTAGATAGAAAGTGACATCTGAGTTGGTGGTGGATAAATCAGAACCGTCGTAAATCGATGTACCAGAGACACTGAGAGATACAGTGCCAGCCATTGCACTTGAAATCACGGTGCCTTCACCTGTGAGATAGGTTAACGCCAGCGCTGCTGAATCAGTTGAACTCACTGGTGCATCTACATCGGGCAAAGATACTTGCAATACGTGTGCCTCAGGAATTGGACCAATAGTTAACTCAGCACCAACAGTGCTGATCAAACGAATTCTCAATTTCTTGCCTCGACAGCTTGTTAAATCAAGATTAGATACTGTCACACCGCGGACTCTGAAATATCCCGCAGATGCATCTTGGGGTGTGGGAGCTGAATGCCACTCTTCACTGATTGCTGCAAATACATTGGGATCACATGCGATTGCCTGCTGAGATCCTTGACCGAATTCGAGAGCGCCATTACCAACGGTCACACTCGCCGCAAAGGTGGAGACAAGAAATGGAACAACTGCGGCAAGGACTGCTCCCACTATAATCTTGTTTTTATGGCGGGTTTTTCCTCCGCCGAAGCCTGAGCTCACTCGCCCGCTAAGTGGAGATTGCAAGCCTTCTCGCATGACATCTCCACTTCAAGGACAGCAAAACCCAGGCTGAGTTAATGGCAATTTTACCTTTGGGCTCTGACTAAAGCCGTGATTGACTGGCCAAGATCACCAGAGTTTTGCCCTATAAAAAGGCTCTTTTTGTGGATTCTTTCAATTCTTTAAAACGAGGTCATTTTTAATGACATTTTTTTCAAGTGCCAGTGACCGGAACTGGATGAATCGAAGATTGGCATTAGAACCTTGTTCGCAGAAGGAAAAGTCTAATGTGGGCTCATTCATCGCCACAAAGCTCAACCTGGCGTATAGGTTTCCGATCGAGTTTCGAGTCGATACTGCCTTGAGCCCACCATAGCTATTGATGATGGCAAGGACCTGGTCTGTGGTGCCTGATATCAGAAGCCGTGAGGTCATATCCCCGCTGACTAGTTGTTCATTATTGAAGAACGCCTGGGCTGAGTTTTTTGAGTAAATATCGAAATAGAGATTGCTACCAGCAATACAGGCCAACAGATACCTTGGGCCCGACAGAATCACGGAGGGCAAGTTCCGTGAAGTCGCGCGAGGATCCACTGGTAGAACCCCTGGAACTGAAATTCTCATACTCTGATTTATCAGCGGGGCAACAGGTGTTGGAGTCGGAGAAGGTGTCAGGGCGGTGCTGGTATCCCAAGCAGTATTCGATGCTTGAGCAACCGATCCCGCACTTGGCTTAGGGCTCGGTGATGGCGTTGGCTCTGTCGAATCAACAGGGATGGGAACTTCCGATGGCGCATCCGTTGGCGTCGCTTCAGGAACTGGTTCACTGCTTGCTGTAGGAATTGGAGTTGCCGCATCAGTGGGGGAAGAATTCTCATCAGCAATAACGGGAGCTACGAGAGTGAGCATCGCCCCGACGAAACAGAGAGCGAGAAATCTCTTAACTAGAACTTTAGCTTTGCCTGATGCCATGTAAGTGGGTAAAGTTGAACACAGGGTGAGGCGAGGTCTGTTGGCCCATTTCCCCTTATCCACATGGTCAGCATAACGCGAGCGTAAATCGATAACTTCTCGAACATTCTTGAATTGATTTTGCTGGATGACTAGAAATTGCTCCCAGATGAATCTTTCACCTATGTATCAACCGAACACGCCTGTTTGAGTGACTGGAATGCGAGGCCTAGACTCAATTCTCTTTAACATACGCTTGGGGGCATTGTGACGGTCGGGTTTCGCACGCGTGTCCTGGTGGCTGAAGATGAGGAATTTACCCTCAATCTTCTCCGCGAAATCCTGACTGATGCCGATTTTGAGGTCATTGGAGTGCGATCCGTCTCTGAGGCCATCCAGAACATCGAGAGTTTTGACCCCCATGCCGTCATCAGCGATTTAAATTTTGGAGTCAACGCCCCAAGCGGGGCCGATTTACTTAACTATCTCCATGAAGAACGGCCGTGGATTGGGAAGGTAATTCTCACCTCCCATGCTTCTCCTAATTTGGCGCTGCCGAGCGGAACAGAGTTGCCTCCCAATGTCATCTATCTTGTTAAATCTGAATTACAGTCAATTGCCTCACTTGGCACTTCGATCAGGGACTCCATAGCCAAGATAAGTGAAACCTCGGTTATCCCAGTGCTCGATAACCAAAGAATCGTCATAAGCCAAACTCAAGGAGAAATTCTGCGCCTTATTGCCGAAGGGTACACAAATCAAGCAATCGCCAAACGACGTGGTACATCCCTCCGGGCTACTGAAGCCTTAGTGCAACGCACTTTTGCGAGTCTAGGACTGAAGGCAGATGATGAATTCAATCCGCGAATCCTTGCTGTGCGAATGTGGCAAGAGGATAAAGTGGTCGTCAAATGAAGGCCTTCTGGCATAACTTTGTAAACGTTGCAACAGGACGTTGGGCCATTTCTCTCCCATCAGCGGCCACCTGTCTTCCTTTCTGCTATTTCTTTGCACTGGAACGTGAGAGCGCATTGAATTCGGGCTCATTTGGTACCCAAATCATGATTGTGAGTGCTGGTCAATTGATGAGCTTGCTTTATCTCTTCATTGCTCAAGGCATTATGCTGCCGTCCAGAAAACATCGTAAGCAAAGTTTGGCTCTCTGCCTATTTGTTTGGTTCAGCACTGGAATTGTCGCAGGGCTTATCTCTGAATTCTATGCGCACTTTGTATTGGATACAGAATCATATTTGGCAACTCGGATAAGCAGTTCTGCGGCGACGACTGGTCTCTGTCTTGCTCTCGTTGCGTACTGGTTTGGCAGCTTACACAAGCTTCGTGTCGAAAAAGAGGCGCTCAGTTTGCTCGAGGCATTTCTTGTTGAGGATTCAATTAAGCTAATCGAGGACCAAAGAGTGACGAGAGAAGTGGCGATTGAAAGCTTGCAGGAGACCTTACTTCCGAGGGTTTTACAGCTCCAAAACCTGACTTCAGGGTTACTGAAAAGCGCCTCTTCCGACTCTTCAGTTGTAGCGCTGAATGAACTGGACGCTCGAGTGCAGGAACTCCTTCGGAGTGTCAAATCATATGTGTCTTCAATTTCGAATTCGACTTCATTTTCTGAGAATTTACCCAGAGAGAAGATTTCTCCGGTCAAGTTGATGTCTGGACTTTTTCCCCGAAACATTTCTGTGGGGGCTTCTTTCATACTTCTCATACTGGGTGCAATGATCGCCCAAGGCTCTAGAAACGGATTAGTCGGTGTGTTGGTGGGAATTTTCAGTTCGGTCATAATCACAGCCCTACTATTCACGCTCTCTAAGTTTGGAAGACGCATAAACGGACTTCAGACCAGCTGGTTCAATTCATTGGTTTTTTCCACCGTCATATTTGTGCAATATTTCTACGCGATGACTATTCAAAATGAGTTGGCAAACCCATATCAACCTTGGTACTCAGCATTAAAAACTTTTTGTGGCGTTTACTTGGCATCACTTCTTTCCACCATAGCAGCGGAGCAAAGTGAATTTGTTGATAAATTGGGCACCAAAAGTGCGATTCGCAGAGATGAAGTAGAACGTATGAGTTCGTCCCAAGAAAACATTCAACAACTAACATCGACTACAATTTTTGGAGCAATACAAGGTCAAATATCAGGAGTTATTATGGCCCTCAATGTTTTAACCGACAGTTATGGAAAGATATCCTCTAAGGGGGACTTCTCGAAATTCATAAGAGATGCAAATTCTCTAGTTGAGAATGCTATATCTGAGATACAGCAAGTCGGTATAAAGGTTCATTCGCGTTGATTGCGAAGTTCGCCTCACAAGCTAACCGACTTTTCCTCTACCTGAAATCGGCAGTAGAGCCTTTTGCCACTTTAGTTCCAGAACGCCTCATAACATGGAAAGCCTATTGGGGACTTTTACCTATCTCTGTCCTCAGTACGATTCTCTTTGTAGCACCCGATATCCATAGTGAAACACTTCTTCTGACATGGCTTGCTATCTCATTATTCGGCCACGCATCAATGGCTCCCTTTGTCATCTATTTCAATGGCAAATTCAACAGGATGACACACATCATCTTTGCTCTTTGCATGGGTGCTGCCCGAGGGGCCACCATTAATTTGACTGCGCCAGTTCTAAGAGTCGAAGATCCCCTAAATTTGATTGTTAGAACTATGAATTCTTCCCTTTCAGTTCTTTATGCACTTGTCGTTGCAGGAATCATGATCTCCGTGTGGACTAAATTTGATTCAGACTTACGTCAATTGTTAGGTAATGCGATTGAAATTGGAAAACTCAGAACAAGTCTTGATGAGTCTGGTTTGCAGAGAGTAAAACCAGAGACAAGTGAGAATATTCAGCAAGTTCTATCGGAGTTAAATGATTACATTGCATCTGCCAGCAATGGCGAGAGTCCCTCACTTACACTGAAAGAGCAGGCGAATGCAATTGACCGCCTCATAAACAAACATATTCGTCCTCATAGTGCAGAGCGCTGGCGTCAAGCCGAATTAATCTGGCCGAAAATTCGCCCATGGGATGTTTTACGGAAGTCAATTTCATCTACAGATTTACCAGTTATTTCAACTTTGATCTTTGCATTACCTTTAGGTCTTTTTGGACAATTTGCTCGCTCTAGCTTTACTGATGGAATTGTCATCCAAGGTGCATCAGCTTTGCTTATCCTGATTACGATGATCACTGCAAATAATCTTGGTAAGAGACTCAAGAACCAAACGAGGAGTAAAAATATTGTCTTCCTCCTTCTCGTATTTTTTGTGAATTTACCAACTCTTATTTCACTAAGTTACTTCATAAACTTCAATGTCTACTCGTCATTTTCACATCTCGTTGAAGTACATACTGCATCGGTGCTCACATTTTTGATGATTCTATTGATTGCGTCGATTGTCATAGTTGTTCAAGAGAACCGCGAGAATGCACTCGCGTTACTCGAAGAAATTGTCTCTGATCAAGCTCTTCAAAACATGATTGATGGAGGAGTTGTTGCTTCAACTCAGTCTGAATTTGCTCAATACCTTCATGCAGAAGTTCAATCTCAATTGATGGCATGCAAACTTCTTCTGCTTAAGGCTGCAGAATCAGAGTTCACGCTCATGTCTCCTGAAGTTACCCAGAAAGTACTAGATCGCCTTGAACTTCTAAAGCGCCCATTTGAGAAGAGGCCAGATCGCATTCCATCCGCTCGTTTAGAAGAATTTCGTAAGACTTGGGAAGGATTAGCACAAATTTACTTCAATCTCCCCCCTGAACTCTCTGGAGTGTCCAGAAGTGGCGAGGTTATTGCTCAGCTAATTGAGGAGCTAATTGTCAATGCAATCCGCCATGGAAAAGCAAAAAATATAACCGTGAATGCGATTATCACTGAGGGATTATGTGTAATTTCTGTCCTTGATGATGGACGAATCAAATCCACGAAGAAAGCTGGTCTTGGAAGTACTCTTTTTGAAGTATTTGCTCCAGATTGGAAACTAACGTCAACATCTCAGGGAACTCTAGCAACCCTCACTGCAAAATACTTCTAGCGATGGGAATTTTTAAGTTAACTCTGAATCTTAGAAATTTATCAAACTACTTACTTACTGAATTTAGGTAAGTGTAGGTCAAACTGGATTGAAACGATGCGGGTAAG
>Ga0214921_10008205_pt1 | contig 13640 bp, 15 predicted proteins | sample LL1505_MetaG_FD_177992 | JGI IMG/M metagenome (GOLD analysis project Ga0214921, IMG submission 177992) | Freshwater microbial communities from Lake Lanier, Atlanta, Georgia, United States - LL-1505 | ecosystem: Environmental > Aquatic > Freshwater > Lake | place: USA: Georgia | collected... | reverse complement strand
GACGAGATCAGCGGTGCGGGCAATATCGCCCGCGCACATCTGGCTTGATGTTTGCCGGATGATCAATGCCTCCCCGCGGCCGACGCCCTGGCAAGAACCGATTGTATCATTGCGGTAAATGAGGTTGCGGCCCGCATGGAAGATCAGGCTGTGATCGCCATAGGCTTCGGGCCCGCGCACATCACGGTTCATCATGCAATTAACGGGCTTTCCGGCGGTGAACCCCGCAAGGTCGGCGTCCAGCCGTGCGGCCTCACGCGCTTGTATCTGAAGGCGCTTTTCGGTCGGCTGAAGGGTGCAGCCCGCGAGCGTGATCAACGCCAAGGGAAGGATTAGTCTGCGCATCTTCATTCTCCCGTCAGTGCTTATTGAAAACTATCTTTGGCCGCCCGACGTTCCGCCAGCTCCTGCGCGTTTTTTGCGCGCATGAAAGGGTTGGTCGCCTTTTCTAAAGAAATGCTGGTCGGCACGGTGGCGTCACCGCGCGCGCGGGCGGCTTCCACGGCGTTCATCCGGGCGACAATATGTTCATTGTCCGGCTCTGCCACAAGCGCATAGCGGCCATTGGAGAGTGTATATTCATGCGCGCAATAGACCGCCGTCTCATCGGGTAAAGCGGCGAGGCGTTGCATATTGTCGAACATTTGTTCGGCCGTGCCTTCAAATAATCGGCCACAGCCCATGGCAAACAAGGTATCGCCGACAAAGACGGTTTTCTCGCTCGGCAGGTGATAGGCGATATGCCCCGCGGTGTGCGCAGGAACGTCGATCACGTCGGCGGCAATTGTGCCAATCTTCACCTGATCCCCACCAGCGACTTTATGATCCAATGTCGGGATGCGCTCTGCCTCCGCAGAAGGGCCGGAAATGGAACAATTGGTTGCCGCCTTGATCTCCGCATTGCCGCCGACATGGTCGGGGTGCCAGTGCGTGTTCCAAATTTGGGTGATGCGCCAGCCGCGCTTGGCCGCCGCCTCCAACACCGGTTCGGCAACGGCGGGGTCGATCACGACTGTCTCTCCCGATGCAGCATCGTGCATCAGCCAGACATAATTGTCAGACAAAACGGGAATGCGGACGATTTCGACTGTCATGACCTTGTCCTCACCAATGGCCGATATTGGGCATAGAGGCCCAAGGTTCGGCAAGGGGCAGAGCATCTCCGTCTTGAAGCAGCTCGACCGAGATATTGTCGGGCGAACGGACAAAGGCCATGCGGCCATCGCGCGGGGGGCGGTTGATCGTCACGCCGCCCTCCATCAGCTTCTGGCAGGTCTCATAAATATTGGACACGCTATAGGCGAGATGGCCGAAATTGCGCCCTTCGCCATAGCCGCTTTCATCCCAATTATGGGTGAGTTCAATCTGCGCCTCTTCATCCCCAGGGGCTGCAAGAAAGATGAGCGAGAACCGACCCGCTTCATAGTCAAAGCGGCGCACTTCCTGAAGACCCATTAGGGAGAAGAACCGGATCGTCGCGTCCGGATCGGATACGCGGATCATCGTGTGAAGATATTTGATCACCTCAACTCCTTGGGCTCGGCGCTCTTGTGCGTCCGATGACTATTCACTGATGGACGCCAGAATAGGCGATCCCCAGATCCGAGAAAAGCACTTATATCAGCTAAGGCTCAGGGCTTTGGCGGTGTCGGCGCGGAGACTTCTCCGCCAAATTGCTCCAGCGCCCTTTGCGCCGCTTTGCCTTGGGGGCTTTCCGGGGCCAATCGGGCGGCTGCTTCCCAAGCGGTTTGCGCAGCGGCGTCATGGCCCAGCAGGGCCGCGATATTGCCAGCCTCCAGGGCGACGGAAGGGTCATCGGCCGCCCGTTTGACAGCCTCCCCAATGTCCATTTGCGCGCGACCAAGGTCGCCCGCTCGGCGCGCGAGCGTTGCGGATAACAGCCATGCCAGCGGATCTTCCGGCACAAGTTTGACGGCTATGTCGAGATCGGCGCGTGCGCGTATTGGGTCGCCGACTGCAACAAGTGCACGCGCACGATCAAGATGCGTCAAGCCTGCATCCGCGCCGGTCAGTGTCCCCAAAATAAGGGCTGCATCAAAATAGCCGCGCGCCCGCACCGCATCTCCGGCGGCAAGAGCGGCATTGCCCGCCTGCACCCAAATGCCCGCCGCCCGGCCATCCTTTGCGGTTTCTGAGGCATTGCCCGCCTGTTCAAAGGCGGTCATGGCAGAGGCCCATTTTTCTTGCGCGGCATAGGCCATGCCAAGGCATTGCCGCGCCAGCACATTGCCCCCGTCCACCCGCCAGCGCCCGGCAAAGGCAATGGCGGCGTCCGCATCGCTGCTAATCAGCGTTACACATTCCCGGAACATCGCTTCATCCGTCTGCACAACAGGGGGCGCCGAACTGGCAAGGGCGAAGGCAATAAGGACGCTCACAGGCTCTCCATCAATCTGGCGGTAACGTCTGTCAGCAGTACAAGATCCGTGTCACGTGACAAACGATGGTCCCCATCCTTGATCAGGTGAAGCTGCACATCGGCTGAACAAAGCTGTTCTGTGATACGCAGCGCAATCTCCCAAGGTACATCGGGGTCTTGCTGCCCTTGCAGCAGACGCACCGGGCAATCGATCTCAATCGGCGTGTCGAGCAGACACAGGCTCTGGCCTGAGTGCCAAAAGGCACTTGTGGTGACCATCGGCTCTGGCCCATAATCGGATGGGCGCAACAGCCGGCCCTGCTGCTGGAGCGCTTCCTTTTCGGCAGGGCTAAAGCCCCATTGCGTAAAATCGGGCGCGGCCGCGATGCCGATCATTCCGCGCACGCGCGCACCCAGATCGCGGGCCAGCAACAGGGCGAGCCACCCGCCCATGGAGGAACCAATCAGGACGACGGGACCGGGGGCCAATTGATCGATCACCAGTCGTACATCATCGCGCCAGTTGGCAAGGGTTCCGTCCTCAAACGCGCCCTCGCTCTCTCCGCAACCTGCATAGTCGAGCCGGAGGAGCGCATGGCCGGTTTGCTCTGCCCAAGCGTCGAGCGCGATGGCCTTGCTCCCCTGCATGTCCGATGCATAGCCGGGCAGAAAGACAAGAATGGGCCGATCTGCCCGGCCCAGCCTGTGGCGAACCGCAAGGTTCAGCCCATCGGCACGGCTGACCCATAGAGGCGCGGTCAAATCACCCATTCGATGGTCATGGCCTCTATGGTGGCGGCCTGTTTTGCGCCGCGCTTTTCAACCATGATGTTATGGAGACGGCGGATCGTGTCGCTGCCGCTCGTCACGCACCAAGCGTGGATAACCGCATGCACCAGCGCCTTCATACCCCCCCAGATCATCGCAAATCCAAACCGGGCCGCGACGCCCATATGCTGGAAATAGCCTTCCTCAACTTCGGCTGGATGGTCGAGGAATAATTTGCGGATCATGGGGCCCTCCTGGAGTTGTTTCAGCTCACGCCGCCGGGTTCACCTTCGCGTGGGGCGGGGTGAGCGGTGCCATGGTGGGAAGATGGGGCGTGGGGCGGTTCATGTTCGGGCGGCTCCGGTGCGTCGAGGCTACCTTCCCATTTCGCGATGACGACGCTGGCAACGGTGTTGCCAACAACATTGGTGGCGGTGCGGCCCATATCGAGGAAATGGTCAACACCCAGGATGAGCAGCAGGCCGGCCTCTGGAATGCCGAACATGGCCAGCGTTGCGGAAATGACTACCAGACTGGCGCGCGGGACTGCGGCCATCCCCTTTGACGTCAGCATCAACGTCAACAGCATGAGGATTTCCTGCCCGAGCGTCAGATCAATGCCATAGGCCTGCGCGATAAAGATCGTCGCGAAGGTCATGTACATCATAGAGCCATCCAAATTGAAGGAATAGCCGAGCGGGAGAACGAAGCTGCCAATCCGGCGCGGCACGCCAAAGCGATCCAGCGCGTCGAGCGTGCGGGGGAAGGCGGCTTCTGAAGAAGCAGTTGAGAAAGCAACCAGCAAAGGTTCCCGAATATAACGGATCAGGCCAAGGGCGCGCGCGCCCACGACCAGAAAGGCCGCCCCTAAGAGCAGGCCCCAGAGGATCGCCAGACCCAGATAGAAGGTCGCAATAAACTCCAGATATTTGACGAGAATGCCCAGACCTTCTTCCGCAATCACGGCGGCGACGGCGGCAAAAACGGCGAAGGGGGCAAAGCGCATCACATAACCCGTCACCACCAGCATCACTTCGACGAGCGCATCCACGCCGCGGATGATGGGGGCGGCCTTCTCGCCAATGGCGGTCATGGCAACGCCGAAGAAGACGGAAAAGACGACGATCTGAAGGATCGTGTTCGTCGCCATCGCATCCACGATGGACATGGGGATGATGTCGCCGACGAATTTCTTGGCATCAAAGCTGGTCTGGGCGATGCCTGCATCTGCAGTCGCCGGGGGCAGTGCCAGCCCGATCCCAACGCCGGGTTGGAACAGATTGACCAACACCAGACCCAGCGAGAGCGACACAATGCTCGCGCCCAAAAACCAGAGAATGGATCGAAGGCCAACCCGGCCCAAAGCCGCCGTGTCCCCCATATGCGCAATGCCGGCCACCAAGGTGCCAAATACCAGCGGGGCAATGATCATCTTGATCATCCGCAAAAAGGCAAAGGTCACCAGACCCAGATATTTGACGATTTCAGTGATCGTTTCCGGTGATGCCAGCGCGTTGATCACGGCCCCGGCAAAAATGCCCAATATCAACGCAATGCCGATATACAGCGTCAAACGCTTCGCCATGTCGGAAACTCCCCCTTGAAATTATTTTGCAATACTGGACGCGATTGCTGCCCTTACGTCAAGGGCCGTCCGTCCTATACAGCCCCGGTCATTGGAAACTCAGCCGCTGATCAGAAACTTCGATCCGCACCGGAACCCTGGCAACCACATCTCCATCCGCCTGAACAGGGCAGTCTGTATCGCCACGAACATCAAATGCTGTGCATTCAAAACTCAGAATATTTGGGTCTTCAGAAATGGAGCGCCCCCGCACAAGCGCGAGCACGAAGCGGATAAACGCAAGACGAGAAGCCGATTTCAAAGCAACCACGTGGAGCATCGGCGCTGTCCGTCTTGCATCAGGGGCAAAGCTATAAGGCCCGGCAAAATAGGTACCCTTGGCGATATAAATGGCTTCGCACCGATGCTCTTGCCCATCGACAAGGAGCGTTAACTGGGATCGTTTCCAACGCGGCACCATCGCCAGCATGGCCATGCCATAGGCATAGCGGCCGATGCGCGATTTGAGCCAAAGCGAGACATTGGCAACGGCGCGCGAATCTGGCCCGATGCTGGCGCAGGCGAGAAATACATGCCCGTTGATGCTGGCGGGGACGTGGAGCTGTTCTTGCGGGCACGCCATCACGGCCTTGGCAAAGGCCTCTGGCGATGCTGGGCCACCTTGTTCTAGATGCAGCAGGTTGACCGTTCCCATTGGGAAACAGGCAATTGGAATGGTCTTTCGACGGGCGAGAGCCGCAATGGCGACGTGCCGCAATGTGCCATCCCCGCCGGCCACAACGATCAAATCTGCATCTTCGGCAATTTGCGCGTCACGGCCTGGCCCACAATGTGTCAGCGTCACCTTGGCCCCATGGCGCGAAAAGGCATGGCGCAGCGCCTCAACCTTCGATGCGCGATAGCTGCCCGCATCGGGGTTGGTGATCAATTGGACATGGGCGGTCATAGTCAGGCGCTCAATCGATCCACGAGCCGCAGTGCAAAGGCCGACAGGCTGTCATCGCGCGCGCCCATGATGACAATCCGATCGCCGAGCAAGGCGTGATCAGCCAACCAGTCACCGCAGGCGTCACGCTCTGGCAGATGCGTCGCTTTGCGGCCCGCCGCGACAATGCCCTCAACAATTTGCGCGCTGCCCACGGATCGGTCGACTGTGCCGCCAAAATAGACGGGGTCGCACAGGATGAGGGCATCCTGCGCCGCCATTTCACGGGCGAAGGTCGCAATCAGTTCATGGCCCATTTGCTTGAGCGGTCCATAGCCATGCGGTTGAAAGAAAATCAGCAAACGCCCCGCAAAGGCATGCAGCGTGCGCAGCGTGGCTGTGATTTTATCTGGATTATGGCCGAAATCGTCAAAGACCGTCACACCTTTTGCAGAGCCCGCGACTTCCAGCCTACGCCGAAGGCCGACAAAGCCCGAAATCGCCCGTGCCGCATCTGCCAGATCAAGGCCTGCCGCTTGCGCGGCTGCCAGCGCCGCCAAGGCATTGGACACATTATGCTTGCCCGGCACTTGCAATGAAACAGAGTGGCCGTTGACCGTAAAGTCCACGCCATCTGGACGTTCCACTATGTCGCGGGCCATTAGGTCGGCGGCAACACCGCCCAACGAATAAGTGATCGCATTGGTGCAGGGAAAGCGGGCAACCTCATCATTATCCAGATTGAGCACCGCGACGCGGGCCTTGGCGGTGAAGGCCCCGAATAGGTCGCGCAGTTCCTCCATGGATTTATGGTCGAGCGCAATATTGTTGAGCACGGCAATATCAGGCGCATAGAGCGCGATGGAGCCATCGCTTTCATCCACTTCGCTGATAAAGGCATCGCCTTCCCCCACAAGCGCGCTGGCAAAGGGCGCGTCGGGGCTCGCAAAGTTCTTCATCACCGCGCCGTTCATCACGGTTGGGTCGCAGCCTAGAGCGTGGAAAATCCAGCCGATCATGCCCGTCACGGTGGATTTGCCACTGGTGCCGCCCACGGCAATGCCCATGGGGGCTGCATTGAAGAGTTCGGCCAAAAGATCCGCCCGGCGCAAGCGCTGTGCACCGACCTGATTGGCAGCGACGATGTCGGGCACAGTGCCTTCAACTGCGGTGGAGGCCACAATAATCTGGTCAGCATGCGTCACGCCGCTGCCATCTTGCGGGAAGAGCCCAATGCCGCGCGCGCGCAGCCAGTCAAATTTCGGCGCAGTGCGGCCCTGATCCAGCGACCGGTCAGAGCCCGCGACGCGATGCCCCTGCCCAGCCACGATCAAAGCAAGCGGCATCATGCCAGAGCCACCAATGCCGCAGAAAAAATAATCCTTCACCGTCATTGGCGGCCCTTGCCAAGGCTGGCCGCCAATGTCGAGAGGTGTCGGGTCAGGCGCGTTCGACGGCGATGGCCGTGCCTTCGCCGCCACCGATGCAGAGCGCGGCAATGCCCCGCTTCAGACCGCGTGTTTCAAGTGCTGCAATCAGCGTTGCGATGATGCGCGCACCGGACGCCCCAATGGGGTGACCAAGTGCGGTTGCGCCGCCATTCACATTCAACTTTTCCGCCGGAATGCCGAGTTCTTTCATCGCAATCATCGGCACCATGGCAAAAGCTTCGTTGATTTCGAATAGGTCAACATCCTCAAGCGACCAACCCGCTGTGGCCATGACTTTGCGAATGGCCGGGACGGGGGCTGAGGTGAAGCGGGCGGGTTCCTGACTGTTGGTTGCCCAAGCGATAACGCGCGCGGCGATTGGCAAGCCCTGCGCCTTGGCGACGCTTTCCTTCGTCACGACGAGCGCTGCTGCACCATCCGAAATGGAGGAGGCATTGGCAGCCGTGATTGTGCCATCCTTGGCAAAAGCGGGTTTCAGCGTTGGGATCTTGTCCGGCTTCGCATTACCCGGCTGTTCATCCACCTCGACCCGGGACGGGCCAGACCGCGTGGTGACTTCGACAGGCGTGATTTCTTTGGCGAAGGCCCCCGACGCAATGGCGTCCTTGGCGCGGGTGAGCGAGCGCAAGGCATAGTCATCCTGCTGTTCGCGTGTGAACTGATATTCGCGGCAGGTTTCTTCGGCAAAGCTGCCCATGGCCCGGCCCGGCTCATAGGCATCTTCCAGCCCATCTAGGAACATCGAATCCTTGATCGCATCATGGCCTAGCCGCGCACCGGACCGATGCTTGGTGAGCAGATAGGGTGCGTTGGTCATGCTCTCCATGCCGCCTGCAACAACAACGTCAGACGTGCCCGCAATGATCGCCTCGGCCGCCATCATCGTGGCCTTCATGCCAGAGCCGCAGACTTTGTTGATGGTGGTCGCGCCCGTCGACAGCGGCAGACCCGCGCCAATCGAGGCTTGGCGGGCAGGGGCCTGACCGAGCGCACCGGGCAGAACGCAGCCCATAATCACCTGATCAATGGCGTCTGGCGCAACGCCTGCACGCTCAACGGCGGCGGCAATCGCAATCGACCCCAATTTGGTCGCTGGAACAGAGGCCAGCGCCCCTTGCATGCCGCCCATGGGGGTGCGGGCATAGGATGCGATGACGATGGGATCGATGCTCATTTCGACAACCTTTAAAAGCGACTCAAGAGCCGAAGTTAGACCTTTGCTTCTTTGCCATGCCCCAAAAGTTTTCAAGCTTTAGTTTTTTGCAGTGCAGCACCTTCAGTGCGGCAAAGAAAGCTATGTTCGTGTCGCGCCAATTGATTTCCATCATCGCACTCGGCATCATCCCGACTCAGAGTTCCAAAAAAGAACAGCTGTGAGGGGAATGAGGATGCTTGATACGTTGGAAAAGCCTGCGCGAGACGCAGGGGCTCAAGATGTTGCCCATTTTGATGTTCTCATCGCGGGGGCGGGTATCTCCGGAATTGGCTCTGCCGTTCATTTGAAGCAGCAATGCCCAGAGAAGAGTTTTGCGATCCTCGATGCCAAGGACAGTTTCGGCGGCACATGGGAAACGCATAAATATCCCGGCGTTCGGTCAGATTCGGATCTTTACACTTTTGGGTATCGGTTCAAGCCTTGGGTCGGCGCGCCGATCGCCTCGGCTGACGAAATCCTGAAATATATGGGGGATGTGATTGAGGAGAACCAGCTCAACGATCACATCCATTATGGCCATCTGATTACCCATTGCAGCTTTTCACGCGAGACGAACCTGTGGTCGGTTGAGGCGATCAGCAAGGCGGATGGCAAGACGCATCGCTTCACCTGCAATTTCCTGTGGATGTGCCAAGGTTATTACAACCATAATGATCCCTATATTCCCGACTGGTCGGGTCGCGACACCTATAAGGGCGAATTCATCCACGCGATGAAGTGGACACCCGAAACAGATGTGACGGGTAAGAAAGTGATCGTCATTGGGTCGGGCGCGACCGCCGCGACGATCATCCCGGCGATGGCCGGTAAAGCGGCACATGTGACGATGCTTCAGCGGTCCCCCACTTATTTCTTTTGCAGCCCCAATCAGAATGAATTGGCAGACCGGCTTCGCGAAATCGGCATTGACGAGCAGACAATTCACCGGGTTGTGCGCCAACAGGTGATGTTTGATCAGCAGGCGCTCACCCAGCGGTGCCTTGATGAGCCAGACACGGTGGTGGAAGAGCTTAAGGAACTGATCCGCTTATATGCTGGCCCGGATTTTCAGTTTGAGCCGCATTTTACGCCCAATTATCGCGTCTGGCAGCAGCGTCTGGCCTTTGTGCCGGATGGTGATTTGTTTCAGGCCGTGGGCCGGGGTGCGGTCAGCGTGGTCACCGACCATATTGAACGCTTCACGGAAAAAGGCATTTTGCTCACATCCGGCGAGGAGCTGGAAGCGGATATGATTGTCGCGGCCACAGGCTTTAAGCTGTCGGTGCTGGGCGATATTCCCTTTGAGGTGGATGGCCAGCCTGTCGATTGGGCAGACACCGTCACCTATCGCGGCATGATGTTTACGGGTGTTCCCAACATGCTTTGGGTGTTTGGATATTTCCGGGCCAGCTGGACATTGCGCGTCGATATATTGGGGGATTTTGTCTGCCATCTGCTCAACCATATGCAGGCCAAGGGTGCCAAACGGGTCGAAGTGAAGCTGCGGCCTGAAGACCATAATATGCCGCTTTTGCCCTGGATTGAGGAAGAGAATTTCAACCCCAGCTATTTGGTGCGTGATCTGCACAAAATGCCCAAGCGCGGCGACAAGCCGGAATGGCGGCACAATCAAGACTATTGGCACGAAAAGGATGAAATCCCCGCGATCAACCTCGACGGGGCGGAGTTTGCCTATAGCTGATGTTTGCGCTCATCCCCTCCTGCTTGCAGGAGGGGACGCGCGTTAGGCCGCAACCGGCAATAAATGCCGGTCGCTTGCAATTCGCATCATTTCCTTTTGCAGCTTTTCAAAGGCGCGGACTTCGATTTGGCGGACGCGCTCGCGCGAGACGCCGAATTCTTGGCTCAATTCTTCCAGCGTGCGGGGCTCATCGACCAGACGACGTTCTGTCAGAATATGCTTTTCCCGGTCGCTTAGGCCCTGCATCGCTTCGATCAGCAGGGCGTGACGCTGAATCCGCTCTTCGGCATCGGCAACAATCTCATCCTGCAACGGGCCTGTATCGACCAGCGAATCCTGCCACTGGCCTTCGCCATCTTCGTTGAGCGAGACATTGAGCGATGTGTCGCCGCCGCCGAGCATCCGGCGGTTCATGCTGATCACTTCCTCTTCGGTCACGCCGAGATCGGTTGCGATTTTCCGCACATCTTCGGGACGCAGATCCCCATCTTCATAAGCGTCGAGATTTTTCTTCATGCGCCGCAAATTGAAGAACAGCTTTTTCTGTGCCGCGGTCGTGCCGAGCTTCACAAGGCTCCAGCTGCGCAGGATGAATTCCTGAATCGAGGCCTTGATCCACCACATGGCATAGGTTGCGAGACGAAAGCCGCGATCTGGCTCAAACTTTTTCACGCCCTGCATCAGGCCGATATTGCCTTCGGAAATCAGCTCACTGACGGGCAGGCCATAGCCGCGATAGCCCATCGCAATTTTGGCGACGAGACGCAGGTGCGAGGTGACGAGCTTGGCCGCTGCCTCCGTATCTTGATGCTCTTCAAATCGCTTTGCGAGCATGTATTCCTCTTCGGCGGAGAGGATCGGGAATTTCTTGATTTCGGCCAAATAACGGTTGAGCCCTTCCTCGCTATTGAGCGCCGGAATGGTTGTCGACCCTTTGGACTTCACTGCCAGCGACTTGCCGGTCATCTTCTTCTCCCTGTCCGTGATTCGTCTTTAGATCAGAATCACTTCGGAATGGTCATAGCTTTAGGTTTATGAACAATCGCTGCATATCAGATGGGATCGGGCTTTCGAAAGTTAAAGCCCCCCCCGTAATCGGATGAATAAATCCCAATCGTGCGGCATGCAGGGCTTGCCGTTCAAACTCCAAACGCTTCAGCACCTCTTTGTGTTCCGGACGCGCGCGTCCGTAAACGGGGTCGCCTAACAAGGGATGGCCGATGGAGGCCATGTGCACGCGCACTTGGTGCGTGCGGCCTGTTTCCAGCCGACATTCGATAAAGGCGGCTTTTTTCAAAGGCTCCTTCAACGTCCAATGCGTCACGGCCCGCTTGCCTTGACCTTCGCGGACGATCGCCACTTTTTTGCGATTGACGGAGGATCGGGCGAGGGGAGCGTCGACTGTGCCTGACCCAGCTATGGGCAGGCCCGCGACAAAGGCGGCATAGCGCCGATCAATGCTGTGATCAGCAAATTGCGCGGCCAAGCCTTCATGCGCGCGATCCGTCTTGGCGACGACGAGCAGGCCGGATGTGTCCTTATCGATCCGGTGGACAATGCCGGGCCGGGCGACGCCCCCAATGCCCGATAGGCGTCCGGCGCAATGATGGAGCAGGGCATTGACCATCGTCCCATCAAAATTCCCGGCGGCGGGATGCACCACCATGCCTGCGGGTTTGTCGACAACCAGAAGATGCGCGTCTTCATGAACGATGGTCAAGGGAATGTCCTGAGCCACATTATGTGCAGGCGCTGGCGGCGGAACAGTGATGGCATAGGCTGTGCCGGGGCGCACCTTGGTTGCCGGATCCCGCACCAACAGACCGCCACTTTCCACCTGACCGGCCGAAATCAGCGATTTTAGGCGTTCGCGCGAATAAATGGGCAGCAAGGTGGCCAGCGCACGATCCAGCCGCCAGCCCGCCATTTCATCGGGGATTTCGGCCTGTTCTTGGATTGCGGCATCAGTCATGTCATAGCCTTGGCGTCATGACGCTCCAGATTTCAAGTGAATTGCTCATGTTGATCCATGAGATCGCGGCACGCACCCCGCAGGAGGAAGCGTGTGGCCTGTTGCTGGGCCATGCAGAGTGCGTCACGGATATCTGCCACAGCGTGAATGTCGCGCCCTTCCCGGATCGGCATTTTGAGGTGGATCCAGCGCGGTTGATTGCGGCGCATAAGGCCGCCAGATCGGGCGGCCCCGCCATAATTGGCGTCTGGCATTCGCACCCAAATGGTCATTGCCAGCCTTCTTCTGAAGATGCCCGTGCCGCAGCTCCAGACGGCATGGTCTGGGTGATCGTGGCCAATGGGGCCGCCGGGTGCTGGCGCGCGGTGGAAGCGGGGGCCGTTGGCGGGCGCTTTGATCCGGTGGTGCTTGCGGTCAGCTAGGCGATCCGCCACATTCGAGATCACCCCCTGTTACGAGTCTATTTGGGTGCTCGGAGTATGCGTATGCGGGATGACCCTTTTGATTTTGCCGGCTTGCTGTGCGCGCGCCTATGCCATGATCTGCTTGGACCTGTTGGGGCGCTGGGCAATGGCTTGGAATTGCTGGCGCTGGATCAAGACCCGGCCATGCGGCGGCAAACGCTGGAGCTGATGACGAGCAGTTCGGCGGCCGTCGCGGCCAAGCTGAAATTCTTCCGCCTCGCTTTTGGCACTGGGGGCGACATGGCGCAGCGCCTTCCCATCACGGGCGTTCAGACTGTCATAAATGATTTTTATGCGTTGAGGCCAAACATTCGGCTGGGGTGGGTGGTTAATGGGGTGGATTTGCCGCATCCCATGGCCCGGCTTTTGGCGGTCTTTGCGATGTTGGCGGGCGATGCGCTGCTGCGCGGTGGCGACCTTGATATTGCCGTTGATCACACGGGGCCAGCAAGTGAAATTGTGGTGCGTGCTGCTGGCGAACGCATCGCTTTCGATGCCGAACATCGTCTGGCTATGGAGGGCGGCTCTGTACCTTATTTCGATACGCGCACTGTGCCTGCGCAGCTGGCCGCGCGGCTGGCCGATCGGTTCGGTATGACGCTACAAATCTCCCCCCCGGAATCAGCTAAGCTTTTGCTTGGCGCGACCGCCCAATCCTGAAGGGAGCACCGGGGCAGAAGGATCAGGATTTGGCATCCGCCGTCGGGCCGCTTATGGGAAGCAGATGACACCCAATCAGCAGCGCGGCCTGACAGGCTATGATGTGCTCATCGCAGCGGTCATGAACCTGATGTGGGGCCTGAATTTGATTGCGGTCAAAATGTCGGTGGATCTGGTTTCTCCGCTGACCGCAGCCTTTTTGCGGCAGGTCATGGTTCTGCTGATTTGTTTGCCTGCCCTTCGGATTATTCAGGGGCGCATGCGAGAGCTTATTCTGCTCGGCGCGCTTGCGGGAGGCGCTTTTTACATCACCGTCAATTTGTCGATGGCGGTCTCCACAAATGTCAGCGCGCTGGCCATTGCAGGGCAGCTTGGCGCGCCCTTCTCCCTCATCCTCGCAGTGATTTTTCTGGGGGAAAGGGTGCATCGCTATCGCATCGCTGGAATGGCGCTCGCTTTTTTTGGCGTTGTCCTTTTGGTGTTCGACCCGCGGGCCATTGATGAACAATTGGGCCTTGCGCTGACGGCTTTGGCCAGC
>Ga0214921_10008204_pt1 | contig 13640 bp, 8 predicted proteins | sample LL1505_MetaG_FD_177992 | JGI IMG/M metagenome (GOLD analysis project Ga0214921, IMG submission 177992) | Freshwater microbial communities from Lake Lanier, Atlanta, Georgia, United States - LL-1505 | ecosystem: Environmental > Aquatic > Freshwater > Lake | place: USA: Georgia | collected 2015-05-28 | reverse complement strand
TTGCTTCTTCCAGCAGCTTCAGGGCTAATTACAGGCAATTCTATCATTTTAGAAAAATTTGGTTATACAAATGTAGTAAAAAAACAGGTTTTGCAATAAATATTTGTATAGATGGCTAATTATTTTATATAAAAAAAGGAAAATCATGTAACACTTTGTGATAAAAAAAGTTTAAAGAAAAGATTGCTAAATGATTAGTCTGATGAATATAAGAATTACAATAATTTTGGTGTTAGTTTTTTCTTTTTTTTCTATTAAAGCGCAAGAAAACAACCTTTACACTACTTTAGATTCAACAAGTTTGTATTATTTTTCTATGGAAGATGTACTTTTTAATAATAAAGCAAGCACTGCTAGTAAAGTAGATCAAAAACTATCTGACATACCAGCAAGTATGATGATTATTACAAGAGAAAATATTACAAAGGCTGGCTATAAGAATTTAAACGAGATTTTAGAAAATATTCCAGGGTTTTATTCACTAGGTAATGTGTATTTTGAAGGAGGAACCAATTTTGGTGTAAGAGGATTTAGCTCTGCAGGTGCCATGACTGATTTTATGATTTTAGTAAATGGATTAAGCCAAATGGAAGACTATTCTAATTCATTTTCAACCGATAAAATTATTGTGCCTGTAGAAGCTATTGATAGAATAGAGGTTGTAAAAGGACTTAATGCTGTAATTTATGGAAGTGCTGCTTTTATGGGAGCAATCAATATAATTACAAATGAAAATAGTAATAAAAAGTCAAATGTTGTAAATACATCTTATGGTTCAAATGGCACATACAGAACATCTCTGCATTTGAATGAAAAAAAGAAAGACTTAAGTTTTACGATTAATGCCAATGTTACCAAAACCAACGGATTGAATGTTAAATACTCGGATTTGCAATCCGATTCAAGTAAAATAAAATCTTGGGGATTACCTAGTAATGCAACTACAAAAGGACAATTAGGTGGATTTCAAAAGTATTTTGAGATGAATACTCAGTATAAAGATTTTTCATTTTCAATATTATCAGCCGATAATGCACAAGGTGTGCTAGGTTCTTCTCCTTCTGCTAATACCACAGAAGGGTATTTGTTAAATACCATTTATAATCAATATGCAATTAAGTACAATAAGGTATTTAATTCAAATATTGAATTAAACTCCAGGCTCTCCTATTATAATTATTTACTAAAAGGAGATGCACATTGGAAATTTGCTAATAGTTACAATTTATTTAAAACACAAACCAATGGCTATGACTTAGATATAAGTGCTCTAATTACTCCTTCTAAATATATTGATTTTCAAATTGGTGTAAATAATAGAACTGCTTTAGATATATCAAGAATAATGGATATTTCAACTCTTTCACAAAATTTCAGAAATTTAAGTATTAATTTAAAAGACAATGAAAATTTTCATACCTATTCTGTCTTTGCACAAAGTAATATTAAACCTACAGAAAATTTAATTTTAGTTGCAGGATTAAGAGCTGAACAAACCAATGCTTTTAATTTATGTGCTAGTAGAGCATTTGAAATTGACCCTATAACCAAGAAAGACACCACCATTACTAATTTAATTGGTTTAATGGATTATAGTAAAATTCAAATCATTCCTAGATTAGCCAGCATTTATAAATTTAACAATAAAAATGTTCTTAAATTAATGTATGGTGTTTCAATTAAGAGACCCTCGATATTAGAAAATATTGATTTAATCAATACAAAATTATATGGACTTGCTTTTGCAACCATGAAAACTTCAGAAGTGAATTTTTCTACCATTTTAGACGATAATGTTTCAATTTCTGCCAGTTTATTTCATAACCAATTAAGTAATTTAGTTACCAGACAATCTTTCTTTATTCAAAATAATATTACCACTTTATCTGAAAATGTAGGAAAAATGAATACTTATGGAGCCGAATTAAATCTAAAATACAATTTAAGCTATCAATTTTCTATAGATGGTACAATTGTGATTCAAAATACTGAAAATAAGACAAAAAACTATCCATTAGCACAAAGTTACTCTCCTAATGCTTTAGGTTATATAAATTTGAATTATGTATTTAATAACATAAACTTTTGTATTACAGGGCAATACATTGATAAAATGAAAACAGGGTGGAATGTGGTTAATTCTCAGTATTTGGGGCAAGAAACTCCAGATTACTTTGTTGCTAACTTTACTTGCAGAGTTAATAATTTATACAAAAAATTATACACAAAATTACATATTTCCAACATTACAAATTCTGAAATACGTTACCCCACCACTCAAAATAGCACATGGACTAACAAAGGCATGCTAGGTTTTGGTACAAGATTTCAAATAGAATTGGGGTGTAATTTGTAAAATATTTTCTAGACAGATAAACTTGTTACAATTCTTCGCTTTGTAATTTCAATAAAGTTTCAATTGTCAAGCCAGTATTTAAGGAAACTATTTCAATCGGAATTCCTGACTGTAAAAATTTTAAAGCTACATCATTTAAAGTTTCTGATTTTGCTTTTTGAAGCTCTTTTTGAAGCACCCTTCTAGTTGCCAAAGCCCATCTTCCTCTTTCATCTTGCTCACGCATCAATGCATAATCATAAGCTTCTAATTCTGCTTTTGTCCAATTGTGTTTATCTGCATCATGGTAAGCAAATTTCAAACCTTCATCTTCTAGGTTTTCAGGTATTACCTCTATGTTTTCAGCGTTTTTAATAAAATAAACCCATTGGTCAATAATTGAATCTAGTTCTTTTTCTGTTTTGTTAAATTTGGGAAGTTCAATAAAGTTAAATTCAATGTCTCTAATATAGTTTTCGTTAGTTTCAATATCTACTATTTTATGACGATTGATAAAACTAGGATTTTGGGTAACTTCAAAATCTAAAATTCCAATAAAATAGGTGGGATTTAGTTTTTCGTATTCATCTCCTCTATCAATTTGTGCCGAATAACTTTTTGAAGCATAGTAAAGAACACGCTTATCAAAGCCATCTACTTCAGCTACTTGCATTTCTACAATGTATGTTTTGTTATTTTGGTCTTGAGCTTTTACATCCACAATCGTTACCTTTCCCCCTTTTAAATCAGGAAGTTGATAAGGAGTAAGAATATCAACATAAATGATTTTATTTTTGTTTTCTAGCAATAAAACAGCATTCAGAAAAGAAATTAATACTTCTTTCCTGTTTTCATTTCCAAATATTTTTCGGAAAGCAACGTCGTTTTTGATATCAACAAATTTCATATTGTAAAGTTATAAATATTAAATATTAACATCAAGTGTCTGTGCATTTTTTCAAAAAAAACATGTGTAAGTAGAATTAATTACCAATATTAGTGCAATATTTTTAATTTTGTTCTTTTACAAAAACTAATGCCTAAATGAATATTACACCAATAGAAGCTGCAGCAAGAATTCAATATTTAACAGATAAAATCAACTATTACAATCATTTGTACTACCAAGAAAGTAAAAGTGAAATTAGTGATTTTGAGTTTGATCAATTGTTGAATGAGCTCATTCAACTTGAAAAGAATTTTCCGCAATTGTCTCTTCCTCAATCTCCTACTCAGCGTGTGGGAGGCACAATATCTAAAAGTTTTGAATCTGTGGTACATAAATATCCCATGCTTTCGTTAGGAAATACATATTCTGAAACTGATTTAATTGATTTTGACCAAAGAGTAAGCAAAGGGCTTGAAAATGAGGTGTATGAATATGTATGTGAATTGAAATTTGACGGTGTAGCCATAAGTTTGATTTATGAAAATGGGATTTTAAGCAAGGCTGTTACCCGTGGCGATGGAGAAAAAGGCGACAACGTAACTGCCAATGTAAGAACCATTAAAACCATTCCTCTTCAACTAAAAGGTGATAGTGTTCCCTCTTATCTTGAAGTACGTGGAGAAATTTTTATGCCCAAAAAGGTATTTGACCAAATCAATACTGAAAAAGAAGAAAATGGAGAAGCATTGCTTGCAAACCCAAGAAATGCAGCCTCTGGCACTATTAAAATGCAAGATTCTTCTGTAGTTGCTAAAAGAAATTTAGACTGTTACTTATATTCTTTATTAGGTGATGATATTCCTTCCGAAGACCATGAAACAAGTTTACAATTATTAAGTAAATGGGGATTTCAGGTGAGTAATACTTACAAAAAAGCTACTAATATTCAAGAAGTTATAGCATTTATCAATTATTGGGAAAACAAGCGATTTGAACTTCCACTTGATACCGATGGCATTGTTTTAAAAGTAAATTTGTATTCACAGCAAGAACAATTAGGTTTTACGGCTAAAAGTCCTCGTTGGGCCATTTCTTATAAATACAAAGCCGCAGAAGTGAGTACTTTGCTAGAATCTATCACCTATCAAGTGGGGCGAACAGGTGCCATCACTCCTGTTGCGAATTTAAAACCTGTTTTGCTAGCTGGAACTACTGTAAAAAGAGCTTCTTTACACAATGCCAACGAAATAGAAAGATTGGATTTGCACGAAGGAGACACCGTTTTTGTAGAAAAAGGAGGTGAAATTATTCCTCAAGTGATTAAAGTTGCGTTGGATAAAAGATTGCCTAATGCTTTACCAATCAAATACATAAGTAATTGTCCTTCTTGTAATACTCCATTGATTAGAAAAGAAGGTGAAGCAGTGCATTACTGCCCTAATTTCAATGGTTGTGCCCCGCAATTGAAAGGAAAAGTGGAACATTTTATTCAAAGAAAAGCCATGAATATTGATGGTTTAGGGCCAGAAACCATTGATTTGTTTTTTGAAAATGGATTAATAAATAACATAGCCGACTTATATTCATTGCGTTACGAACAATTAGTTCAACTTGATAGATTTGCTGACAAATCGGCTAAAAAATGTATAGAAGGCTTAGAAAAATCTAAACAAATTCCATTTGCTAACGTGCTTTATGGCCTAGGAATCAGGTATGTAGGTGCTACGGTTGCTGAAAAATTGAGCATAGCATTTTCAACAATTGACAACTTAATTCACGCTTCTTTTGAAGAATTAATTGCGGTACCAGAAATTGGAGAAAGAATTGCCCAAAGTGTGCAAGAATATTTTGCTGATGAAAACAATAAAGCCTTAATTTACAGACTAAAAGAAGCTGGTTTGCAATTGGTGGCAGAAAAAAAAGAAAGTATTATAGCAAGTAATAAATTAGAAGGACTTAGTTTTGTGGTTTCGGGGGTTTTTGCAGGCTATGAAAGAGACGATTTAAAAAATACAATACTTGCACATGGCGGTAAAGTAATGTCTTCAATATCAAGCAAAACCAATTTTGTGGTAGCTGGTGAAAACATGGGGCCTTCAAAACTAGAAAAAGCACAATCGTTAGGTATTAAAATTATATCCGAACAAGAATTTAACCAATTAATAGCAGAATAAATGCTAAAAAAAATAAAAGATAAAATACTTAAAATACAGTTAAACAGAAGTAAATCAAAAGTTTATACTCAAAAGCAGTTTACTACTTGGGCACAAACACAAAAAATTGGTATATTATTTCGGTACAAAGACATAAATAATTCCTTTTCAATTGGTAAATTTGCCCATAATATTGAATGGAAAGGAAAAACAGTGCAATGGCTCTGTTTTATTGACGAGGAAAAAAAGCAACAAGTCCAAGATGAGAATATTTTGACTTTCAGCCCCAAAGATATTTCATTATCAGCCTCTACCAACAACAATTCATTAGCTAATTTTTGCAATACAGAATTTGATTATTTGTTTTCAATTCAATTTGAAGAAAACATTTATTTGAAGTGGGTGCTATTAAATTGCAAAAGCAAATGCCTAGCTGGCTTGTATAATGAAAATAATTTGTTAGATTTAATGTTGGTAAACAAAAATCTAGATTCGATAGACGAAGTGATACAAGAAATTGTAACATTAATTAAGAAAATAAAATAAATCAATGTGAGCATTGATTTTAGTGCAAATAAATACATAAAGAATGAGTAGTCAATTATTTAAAGGCGCCGGAGTAGCCATCATCACCCCGTTTGATGAAGAAGGAAATGTAGATTTTGAAAGTTTAAAACTTTTATTAGAAACATTTATGAGCAAGGAAGGTCCTGATTTTTTAACCGTAAATGGTACCACCGCCGAATCTGCCACCTTAGAAGACAGCGAGAAAGTAGCTATTTTACAATTTGTAAAAGAACATAATACTGCCAAAAAACCAATTATGTATGGCATTGGTGGTAACAATACCGCCAAGGTTTTGAAAACGATAAAAGAAACAGATTTCACTGATGTGCAAGCTATTTTATCCGTTTGCCCCTACTATAACAAACCATCGCAAGAAGGTATTTATCAGCACTATGTGGCCATTGCAGATGCATCGCCTGTGCCTGTGATGTTGTATAATATTCCTGGACGAACAGGGGTAAATATGACGGTGAATACAATTGTAAAATTGAGCCATCATAAAAATATTTTTGGTATCAAAGAAGCTTCAGGAGATTTAACCCAAGCAGCAGAAATTAAACGCCAAACAGGTGATGATTTTGTATTAAGTGCTGGCGATGATTTATTGGCAGTGCCTATGATAAGTTTGGGAGCTATTGGTTCTATTTCGGTGTTAAGTAATTTATATCCAAAGAAATACGCCACCATGCTTCGACTAGCCAATGCAGGCAACTTTGAAGCAGCCAGAAAACATTTGTTTGACTTTATGGAAATTAATCCATTGTTATATGCCGAAGGAAATCCAGTGGGTGCAAAATATGTATTAAGTGAATTAGATATAATTGAAAACTACGTTCGCTTACCTCTAGTTTCAGCCTCTGCCGATTTGCAATACAGACTTAAACAAGCCATGGGAAGATTGAGCGACGAAGTTTAGTTGAAAGTTGTCATGCTTTGCATGACTTTGGTAAAAAAACTCATAACCAATAACTGAAAACATAAAAAAACGCCTTGTAATTGATTTTACTAGGCGTTTTTTTGTGGGTAATGATTTTAATCTTAATAAAATTGAAGCGTCATATTTAATGAGTTAATAAAATTTGTTGAATCAAAAAATATAATTCCTTTATAAATTGCAAAATAACAAATGATTTTATAATTTTAATTATTGAGCAAAAAAAAAAGGCGAGTTGCCCCGCCTTAAATGTTTTCACAACGGAATAATCCTTATTGTGAATTGCTTTCGTAATGCAAAGAAGAAAAGAAAAAATTAATTATACAACAATATGACAAAAATTTTAGGATTGGATTTGGGGACTAACTCTATTGGATGGGCGTTGGTGGAACAGGATACCGAAGATAACTCGGGTAAGATTATCAATGCAGGAAGTAGAATTATTCCAATGACACAAGATGTATTAGGTAAATTTGACTCAGGCGTTTCTCGATCTCAAACTGCTGAAAGAACTGGATTTAGAGGTGTAAGAAGAATAAAAGAAAGACATCTTTTAAGAAGAGAAAGACTTCATAGAGTGCTACAAGTATTAGATTTTTTACCTCAGCATTATGCAAATGAAATAGATTTTGAAAAACGTTTTGGTAAGTTTAAGCAAGATAATGAACCCAAAATAACCTATGAAATTAATGAAAAGGGTATTCATGAATTTATATTCAAAAGCTCTTTTAATGAGATGGTTAATGATTTTCGAAATACACAACCTCAATTGTTTGATAATGGTAGTTTAATTCCTTACGATTGGACAATTTATTATTTAAGAAAAAAAGCATTAAAGCATAAAATAGAAAAGCAAGAACTTGCTTGGTTACTATTGAATTTTAATCAAAAACGAGGTTATTATCAATTACGAGGCGAAGAAGAAGAGGAAGAAAACAAAAATAAACTTGTAGAGTTTTACTCATTACTTGTTACAAAAATTGAAATTGATGATAGTTCTGGAAAAAAAGATGAAAAATGGTATAGTTTTCATTTGGAAAATGGCTGGATTTATAGACGTTCAAGTAAAACACCTCTTGATTGGGTTGGTAAAGTAAAAGATTTTATTGTTACCACTGACTTGAATGACGATGGATCAATCAAACTTGATAAAGATGGAAAAGAAAAACGATCATTTAGAGCTCCATCGCCTGATGATTGGACTCTAATCAAAAAGAAAACCGAAAAAGAAATAGATAACTCAGGCAAAACAGTAGGCTCATTCATTTATGATACTTTACTTTTAAACCCAAATCAAAAAATTAAAGGAAAGCTTGTTAGAACTATAGAACGTAAGTTTTATAAGGCTGAATTAGAATTGATTCTAAAAGAACAAATTAAGCATCATACTGAACTACAAAATGGAGAACTATATAAGGCTTGTTGTGAAGAATTATATAAACTCAATGAAAATCATAGAAATAGCATCTCAGATAAAGGTTTTGTTCATTTGTTTTTAAATGATATTATTTTTTATCAAAGACCGTTAAAAAGTCAAAAATCTCAAATTAGTGATTGCAAATTTGAGAGAAGAGCCTATTTGAAAGATGGTAAACTAGAATTTGAGCCAATCAAATGTGCCCCAAAATCACACCCATTGTTTCAAGAATTTAGACTTTGGCAGTTTATTCAAAATCTTAAAATTTTCAAAAAAGAAACCGATGAAGTTGTCACAGACAAATTTTTAAACTCAATTGAAGATTGGGAGAATTTATTTGACTGGTTAAACAACAGAAAAGAAATAGACCAAAAAGCATTTTTAAAATATTCAGGCTTTAATCTGAAAAAGAATGAATTAGAATTATATCGTTGGAATTATGTGGAAGATAAAACTTATCCCTGTAATGAAACTAGAGCAACTATAATTACTAAATTAGAGAAAGCTGCTATTGGTGTTGAATTTCTAACAAAAGAAGTAGAAGAATCTCTTTGGCATATTTTATATTCTGTTACCGACAAAATTGAATTAGAAAAAGCATTAAATTCCTTTGTCATTAAACATCAATTGAACGATAATTTTGTTGAAGTTTTCAAAAAGTTTCCACCTTACAAAAGTGAATATGGTGCTTATTCTGCAAAAGCATTAAAGAAAATGCTTCCATTAATGCGATTAGGTAAGTATTGGTCACCAAATGCTATTCATACTCAAACTATTGAACGTATTGAAAAGATTATAAATGGTGAGTATGATGAAAAAATTGGTACTCGTGTTAGAGAAAAATCTTACAATTTTACAGATATTTCTCAATTCTATAATTTACCTGTTTGGTTTACATCATATATTGTTTATGATAGACATTCGGAAGATGGAGAACTTTTGAAATGGGAAACACCAAATGATATTGAAACCTATCTGAAATATGTTTTCAAACAACATTCTTTACGAAACCCAATTGTGGAACAAGTAATTGCAGAAACGTTGAGAGTTGTAACAGATATTTGGAAACATCATGGAAATAGTCAAGAAAATTTCTTTGATGAAATACATATTGAGTTGGGGAGAGAAATGAAAAACCCTGCTGATAAACGTAAACAAATGACAGAACTGGTTTCTCAAAACGAAAACACAAATTTGAGAATCAAAGCGATGTTGATGGAATTTATGAATGATACAGAAATTGAAAATGTAAGACCATATTCTCCATCGCAACAAGAAATACTTAAAATCTACGAAGATGGTGTATTAAGTGCTGAAAATGAAATACCTGAGGATATTTTAAAAATATCAAAACTTGCCCAACCTACCAATGCTGAACTTACTAAATACAAACTTTGGCTCAATCAAAAATATCGTTCTCCCTACACTGGCGAGGTAATACCTTTGAGTAAATTATTTACATCGGCTTATGAAATTGAGCATATTATACCTCAATCTCGCTATTTTGATGATTCGTTTAGCAATAAAGTTATTTGTGAAGAAGCGGTAAATAAACTTAAAGGTAATATGCTTGGCTTAGAATTTATTGAAGATAAAGGTGGCACTAAATTAGAAATTAGTGGAAGTAAGTTTGTAAACATTTTTAAAAAGGATGAATACGAGGCTTTTGTGAAACAAAATTTTGCGAAGCAAAGAAGTAAAATGAAAAAGCTTTTGATGGATGATATACCTGAAGCTTTTGTGCAACGACAATTAAACGATAGTAGATATATTAGTAAAGTAGTTAAAAACTTACTTTCAAATATAGTTAGAGAAGAAGGTGAACAAGAAACTGTATCTAAAAATTTGCTTTCTACTAATGGAGCTATCACTTCAGTTTTAAAACAAGATTGGGGCTTAAATGATATTTGGAATGATATAGTAAGTCCAAGATTTGAAAGGTTAAATTCCCTTACCAACTCAACCAATTTTGGAAGCATAAATTCTAATACTGGTAAATTCTTAGCTCAAGTGCCAATCGAACTACAAAAAGGCTTTAACAAAAAACGAATAGATCACCGTCATCATGCTTTAGATGCCATTGTAATTGCCTGTGCCACTCGTGACCACATTAATTATTTGAACAATGAAAGTGCATTAGGTAAAGATAAAAAAGAGGTTAAAGAAAATAAACGATTCGATTTACGCCATAAACTTTGCAAGAAAAAATACAACGAAGGTTCTGACAAAAATTACAAATGGGTATTTAACAGCCCATGGAACAATTTTGCAAAGGATGCAAAAGATATTTTAGAATCAACAGTCATAAGTTTTAAACAAAATTTAAGAGTGATTAATAAAACTGTAAATTATTACGAAAAACTTATTAAAGACGAAAACGGCAAAGCCAAAAAAGTTGAAGTAAAACAAACTAAAGGCGAAAATTGGGCTATTCGTAAACCGATGCACAAAGATACAGTATCTGGTTTAATTACTATTCAACGTAAAAAGCCTGTAAGCTTGAACAAAGCATTAGAAGATTGGCAAAATATTGTAGATAAACCATTGAGAAAGAAGATTAAAGAATTGGTTAATTTAAAATACGATGCTAAATTACTTCAAAAATTCTTTAAAGACCGTGAAAATAAATGGGATGGGAAAGATATAAGCAAAGTTGAAATATATTATTTAGATAGTACCAATGTTGCTTCGAGAGTAAAATTGGACGAAACTTTCTCTAAAGAAAAAATTGAGAAAAGTGTTGCAGATTCTGCCATTCAAAATATTTTAATTAATCACCTTCAATTAGATAAATACAATAGTCAAAAAGACGAAAAAGGAAAAACTATTGCACCTGAAACCTTGGCATTTTCTCCTGACGGTATTGAAGAATTAAACAAAAATATAAAAGTGCATAATAATGGTAAAGACCATAAACCAATTTATAAAGTACGTACTTATGAACCACAAGGCAATAAATTTGCTGTTGGGTATAGCGGTAATAAAACCGAAAAATTTGTAGAAGCGGCAAAAGGTACTAACCTTTATTTTGCAATCTATCAAGATGAAAATGGAAAACGTAGTTACGATACAATTCCTTTAAATATTGTAATAGAACGTTTGAAACAAAAACTCATTCCAGTACCAGATATCAATGAAAGTGGGAGTAAATTATTAATGTATCTCTCACCAAATGACTTAGTTTATTTACCTAATGAAGACGAAAAACTGAACATCAATGCTATTGATTTTACTAATTTAAGTAAAGAACAAAGTGCTAATATTTATAAAATGGTGAGCTTTACAGGTAATAGAGCTTATTTTATATCTAATACAGTAGCTACATCTATAGTTGATAAAGTTGAATTTACACTACTAAATAAACTCGAAAAATCATTTGAAGGTATTTCTTTCAAAGATTTTTGTATCAAACTGAAAGTTGACCGATTAGGCAATATTTCAATCGCTTAACTAGAAAAAAGACTTGACAATAAATCTAAATTGTCAAGTCTTTTTTTTATAAACGCAATAAAATATAAAGTATATGATAAAGAGAACACTATCCTTTAGTAACCCAGCTTATTTATCATTGAGCCAAGAGCAATTGGTAATAAAACTACCCGAGGTAGAAAAAAATACCGAATTACCTGAAGTAGTAAAAGCCAAAAGCACAGTAAGTGTACCTATTGAAGATATTGGAATAGTTATTATTGACCATAAACAAATTACCCTCACCAGTGGACTGATAGAAAAACTACATGCTAACAACGTAGCAATTATTTATTGTGGAAGCAATCACCTACCCACTGGCTTAAGTTTGGCACTTGAAAATAACCATACCTATACCGAAAAACTTCGTTATCAGCTCAATGCAAGTGAGCCACTCAAAAAACAACTCTGGAAACAAACCATAGAATGCAAAATCACCAATCAAGCAAAGGTATTAGACAAATTGGGGTACAATGGTAAACCTTTGCTAAAAATGGCAGAAAAAGTAACAAGTGGAGATGCTGAAAATATGGAAGGCCAAGCGGCTGCCAAATATTGGGAGATATTATTAAAACCCCATCAAGTAACCAGAGGTCAAGAAGAAGGAGGACCTAATATTTTTCTCAATTATGGTTATGCCATCTTAAGAGCTGTAATTGCTCGTAATTTAGTAGGAAGTGGTTGTTTACCAGCTGTGGGCATTCATCATAGAAATAAATACAATGCCTTTTGCTTGGCAGATGACATTATGGAACCTTACCGCCCTTTGGTAGATGAGGCGGTTTTTACTTATTTATCTCAAATTGAAATCATTCCAGATTTTCTCAGACAAGAGGATAAAAAACAGTTATTGCAAATACCAGTGATAGACGTAAAAATTGAAAGTAAAATGAGCCCTTTATTGGTGGCAGCTCAACGCACCACTGCCAGCTTGGTAAAATGCTATGAAGGTACATCTAGAAAGATTTTATATCCAGTGATATAACATTTGAAGGGTTATGATTTTACTCATCAAGGGTTTAAAACCCTTGATGAGTTTTATTGAAAAGTTCAAAACTAAAGGGGTTACTAACATCATTATTATGAAAACCGAACGCCTGAATAAATATCAAATTATGTGGGTATTTGTCCATTTCGATTTACCAACAGAAACCAAAGCAGACCGTAAAAACTATACCGATTTCCGTAAAAACCTTATGCGAGATGGTTTTGCGATGCTTCAGTTTAGTATTTATGTTCGCCACTGTAGTAGCCGTGAAAATTCAGAAGTACATAAAAAGAGAGTGAAAAAATGGCTTCCACCCAAAGGAGATGTAATAATATTAGAAATTACCGATGCTCAATTTGGACATATTGAATTCTTTAAAGGTCCTAAAATGAAAGACCGCCCCAATACCCCGCAACAATTGGAATTGTTTTAAAATAATAAAAAATTAGAATTAGAATTTTGAAGAAAATAGCCCAAAACAGGATGCTAAATATAGATTGAATATGCTAATAAATATTAAAATCTCTTCATTATCAAATCTTTCGAATCCTAATTCATACAAATAAAAAAAGCGAATAGAAATTAAAATCTATTCGCTTAAGACATTTACAAGCAAAATTTCCAACAAATTTTAAATCCTACGAAGTTGTGTAGCACACTGATATACAAAAGAATACAAAGGGGTACCTTGTTGTAAATATCAGTATTTTAAAGAACGAAAGCAATTCACAACTAATACGCCACCAGCTAACATAATTACACTCTTGTTGTAAATATCAGTATTTTAAAGAACGAAAGCAATTCACAACACCTTATTGATAGTGTAGAAACGGAAAAGGCTTGTTGTAAATATCAGTATTTTAAAGAACGAAAGCAATTCACAACCAGC
>Ga0214921_10008203_pt1 | contig 13641 bp, 5 predicted proteins | sample LL1505_MetaG_FD_177992 | JGI IMG/M metagenome (GOLD analysis project Ga0214921, IMG submission 177992) | Freshwater microbial communities from Lake Lanier, Atlanta, Georgia, United States - LL-1505 | ecosystem: Environmental > Aquatic > Freshwater > Lake | place: USA: Georgia | collected 2015-05-28 | reverse complement strand
CTGACGAGAGCCCTCCTTCCCCCCGCCGCCGGGGGTATTTAAAGACATGATGATTGGTTTATTTCTTTAAATACCCCCGGCGGCGGGGGAGAGAGGGCTCTCCGTTAGGAGAGCACCGACCGACTGTGGCCAGGGTTTCCTGGTAAACACCCAATAACACCCAATAACACCCAATAACACCCAATAACACCCTGAACACATACAGGTCGTCGTGGTTTGCGGCGAAACGCATAAGTGGTCAGTTAATCCGACCTTCTTCCCCACAAGATGGATCGCAGACGGGTGATGCAACAGATTCGCATTCATCGCATTCATCATCACTATCCTCTCCTTCAATTTCTTTGATTGTGATTTTTGATTTTTTATCATCAAGATGTTGATCGGGATGTTGATCAGGATACGCCTCGTAAATGAGTTTCATGTTTTGATGAGTATTTTCGTACATTAGCGTTGCTTTCTCGGTCGCGGCCCACCGTTCTCCGGCCTCGACCCATCGGGACACTAATTCAAAATCATGCGCGTACCCCACTGCCGACTGTTTCTTCCAGTACCCATGTTTCTCCACCAAACTCCTCCTGTGCAACACACAGCTCGTATCGATACGGTACCGGATCGGTTCTTTGCATCGGATCGTAAACTCCCCCGACGTAAACGAACTAAACGCAAACATGATGGGTTCAGGATCTTCAGGATGCATCGCCGACCACAAGGACGACAGGTGGTCTGGAAGCCAATAGTTGTCGTCGTCCAGGTACGCGACATAGTCCGTCGTCACCAACATTTTCAGCGCATAATTTCGCGGCGTCGTTCCTCCTTCCTTGGTATTTTCTGGCAAATTCCAGTACCGGATCCGAGGATCGTGGAACATGGTTTCCTTTTCCATCATTTCATCCAGATGCAGGCATTGATCCCCTATAATATACAACACCCAGTCCTTGTGATCCTGGGCAAGCACCGACCCCACGGCCCGTCGCAACGCGTCCGGACGATTGTACGTCGGCATCACAATCGATACTGTTTCCGGATTCGGTTCCAGCACGAGATCCGCCACCTTTTCTGTTTCCCAAAACGTCCAGTAATTGGGGGGATGTTTCCAATCCCTTTCATACAATCCCGTGGAAACATTTAACTCGAAATCCGGAACTTCCAATGCCTCCAATGTTTTGTGAATCTTTTCATCGTGTTTCTTTCGCACCACCTCTACCAATTTCTGGATCAGACGGTTACGATGAAACGTGAAATTATTACCCCCCTCATTCCGATACTGAATGTACAGAAACCTCGGAATCCGACCTATTCGCACCCCCTCTTTCGTAAATGTGCGCAGGATCAAATCGTAATCATCCGCCACGTTCAGATTCTCGTCATGACCTCCCAGGGCATAATATATATCTGCCCTCCACGCACGCACGTGATTCGCCACCCCCACGATATGACGCAATGTATACCGATTCAACGGCCCCAATCTCGCCACATTGATCCAACGATCCTGATACCGTTCTCGACAATAACTCCCGTACCCCAGCCCAAAATACGGACCGTACTGATGATTTTGCAAGGTTTTTTCGTAAATCTCGGAACAATCACTTCCCACCATGCCCACCTCTGGATGTTTTTCAAACGCTGTTTTAATCATCCCCAACGCCTCCGGAACCAATTCGTCGTCGTGGTCCAGCTCCACCAGATACGTTCCACGACACATCGTCGCCACGTTTCGTTTCACCGATCCGATATACCCATCATTCCCCGACGGCCGGAAGATACGGATCCGACAATCCTTGTGCGATAACTCGACCAGGGTCGCCCATGTTTTTCCTTCATCGGCGGTGGTAGAATCGTCCATAATCACCCACTCCCATTCCGGCATATCTTGGGCCTGCAACGACGAAAAGGGACGCAGGATGCGTTCCCCAGAGTGGTACGTCGAGGTAAACACCGAAATGACCGGGGCCGGTTTTTCTTCCAGCGCCTTGTAGAAACACGCGTGAATGCGATCCACGGTCATGTCTTCAAGAGTCTGAACATGGATCCATCGGCGTCGTACATACCGCGGCATTTTCCGGAGGACGGTAAACGGTTTGGGGGAGTCACCGACGGTGACAATCACATCCGGCCTTTTTTCCGAAAAGATCCGGTGTGCTTGGGTATCTCCTCCCGTCGAATGAAAAATAACACGGATCTGATGCGCCTCTTCCCATGTTTTGGATTCCGACAATTCGAAAGTTTCTGAACACCCAAACACATGAACTTGGATCATTATTGATATTGAATGAGTGTGTTTTTGTTATTTTTTTAATTTTTTTTGTATATTCTTAAATTCTAAAATAACATTCACGAATAAAAAAATAATGTCGGTGTTGTTACCATTTAAATCTCAACAAATTTTGGTGAACGAACCTGGGTTTTTTTGGGACTCTGAAGAAAAAATTCCTCTTACCGATTGGCAAAGAACACAAATACAGTTTTTCCTGACCACACAGGATAAAAACCGTCTCGTGTTCCTATTTCCTATTTCAAAAGCCTTACCCCCACTTCAGGATTCTGACAAGACGTATTCTCAACAAATAAGGACGAAAGGTACTTGGACAAAAACCGACAAACAAAAGTATAATCAGTTCCTTGTGTTTTATACGGCTGTCTACCCCATTCATGCTCTCCTTTATAATGGCCATCCACCCACGGCCTTTCAAACACTTTTGGAAGAATATCAAAAACTAACACAATCGACATCTACGATATCCACGATATCCACAATCGATCCCGATTTGAAGAACACACGGTCGTTCCAGGATTTTTTGGGAATCGATCCCACGAATCGGGACGATTTCCCCCTACGTTTTAGTATTAACGCACAATTTACAGCTTCTGTGGATACTCACATTCTCTACCAAATCGTCCTTTTTCTTATACAGACGTTGGAAGAATTTTATAAAAAGAAAAACGCACGTCCATCCTCTCTTCCAACGGTGCTACGTTATCTATGGGACATGTTTTTTATCCAACAAATCCAACAAATATTTCCCTCTCTCCAAAAAGAATACAAACTGCTTTTGTATGTCGGATTCTTTCTTTCCCTTGTCGTTCTCGTTCTCCGTTTCGAATCCCTCGACCAATGCCCGAATATCACAAGTATAACGAACAAACCGTTTCAACAGATTCGTTTAAGACCACGTCAGCTACAACTCTCCCTCCTTGATCAAACCCTCCTCTACTATCAAGAGTGGATCGGCAAATACGTGTTTACCTGTATTAATAAATTGGATCGACGCCAACTTTCACTTCAACCTAAACGTCAACAAACACAACAAGAACAACATTTGTTGGGTACATGGACCGAAATTGTTCGTCTACTGGTCAATCGAAACCAAATTTCGGAGGGGGCATCCGAACAATTTCTTCAACAAGGTCGCACCAAGATCACACAATTGCGAAAAACGACAACCACCACCAAAAAAGAACAATTTTTTCAAATTATGAATGATTTCCTGGGCATTGTCTTTCTTTTTCTTCAACACCACCATGGTCCTAATACCAAAAATCCCCGAACTATAACTACGCAACAACTCATTCCCTCGGCGTCATCTTTCAAAAAGTTTGCACAGTCTGTGGATTCTTCTCTTTCGTCCACAACGTTTCAACAATCGTCTGATTTTCGCAATTATCGCCAACTTTTACGATTCCTATCGTCCGTTCCATCCACCACGACGACGACAAAACAACAAGAAAAAGACGGTGTCGTCAACCCCGCACAAACCGTGAATAAGACCGTCTCCCTTTTCTTCTCCTTGACAGGTCCAGAACGTGAAATCCTCATGCAATCCATTCGTAAAGCAAGACAACAACAACAGAAACAGAAAAAACCACTGACCTGGAACGATATTTCCCAATCTCTGAGTGGCGCCTCCAAGAGCGCAGGGTTTCGTGTCCTCCGCAACATTGCCGATCTCCTCTCCCCTGGTATCGGTCAAACCCTCGATAAAACCAGAACCATCTTGTTGTCCTCACCATCGTCTTCGGTGGTTCCAATTTCTGGCAGAAATATACAAACCTTGCAAGGAGTAATGCGTCAACAACAGAAAAAAAGGGCGACAACGATTTTTTGGAAAGACGGTCCGGATAGTTCGGAATCAGTAATTACCGTAGAACCCACCCGGCTTCTTTATGCAAGCACCAGTAACTTTGACGACAATTATCGACTCTCATCAACCAGTCTTATAGAGAAGGTGAAGATGGCGGTGTTTCTCACGAGCATCACAAGACAAGAACAAACCCGTCTCTTATGCGTTTGTGTCACCATCGGCAACGAACCTGATTCTCACGTTGCCATGTACCTCACGATCGGAATGCTTGATGCCACGATCGAATCCCCCTTGGTCTCCTTACTTACTTCTTCGACCGAAACCCAGACCGAGATCCGGGATTTTTTCTTGGAAAATAGTCAAAGCGGGGGACTTGTTTCCATCCCGCCCTTGAAATTTCCCTTTCCAAATCCTTCAACCTTGGGAAAAACGACATTCTCTGACCTTAACTTGAAGGACCTTCTTTCTTCTCCTCCTGTTGAACTCGAAAAACTTTATTCGCCCGATTCTTCGCGTCCCATCAACATCCCATGGCTGATCGTATGGGTTTTTCATAATTTGTCCTCGTTGCTCGGACTGAGCATCCTGTACCCACCCGGATCGGTTCAGCGCACCGAACCAAGCGACCGGTTGCTCGTGAAAAAGGATTCTATCAAACCGGTCGTGGATAAAATTTTATCATCATCCAAATCGGCATGGATCCGAGACCTCTTACCGGTTGGACAAACCGTTCAATCGCTTAATTCTATGGAAAAGATGGAAAAGATCCTGACGGTCTTCAAAGAATCGACCAACAAAATCGTTCAACAGAAACGAAAAGAACTGTTGGAAAAAGTAGACTTTGTTCTCTCTGATCTCGAATTGAAAGGAGTTCTACATACGGTACTCCCTCTACTTTTTGAATGGGTGTTTCCGTCCATGCTAAAAGGGCAGACTCAATTTCCGTTCCAACAACATAAACAAAAAATGTCGGCGTGGGACGTGTTTACCAAGAACTTTTCACGTTTATTGGTGTACCCCTTTGCAAATCTTGTAAAAGGAGCTCACTATACAAGACACGTTCAAAAGTCAGAGCTTCAGAAAATTTTAAAACAAAAACAACCACAACCAGAAAACAAAAAGCTTGTCAAGGTACAGAAAATAGAAACACAGTATCAACAACGAGATTGTGATAATAACAATGATTTTGATTGTTTTTGGAAACGTTCCCAGTACAATTATTTAGAATCCATGCTCCGTGTTTCTGGAATTTTATCCTTTAATTTCCAAGGTCAACAACACAGCCTCAAATTCTTAAAGACGGTTCAAGAACCCGGTCTTCTCGACTATACAATCCCCTACTCCAAAGTGGCCAAAACATATCCAAACTGTCCAAAGGAGGTGTCTGTCAAAGCCCAAATCAGTTCCGTGGAATTCATCCAACACACCTCTTCGACAGAAACACGCCTTCGGATCTACCTGTTATACGGGAATACCGTTCCCTATCCTACATCTGAGAAAGAGAGGGGTGTCTCTCTCCTTGTCCAACCCCTTATCCTCAAAGACGATGCCATCGAACCCTTTGCCAAGAAACTAAAGGAAACAACCACCACGGGTCAAAAGGTGGCACTTTTTTCGAGTGCACTGTGGATCTCTAAGGAACTCTTTACACAACCACAAAAACAACAACAGAAACAACAACAATTATCATCATTATCACCAGGAGAAAAAAAGGGGTCGATATTTGTAATGTTAACAGAACTCTTTGGACTCCAACAAAATCAAAACATCCTGTCATTGGGTCATCTATCTTCCACGATACAAACACTGAATCATATGAAAGATCCGAAAACGTTGATGCAGATTATTTATGGCGTGATCCATTACCTGGATGAGTTTATCCATCTTCTTCTCCCTTATATCTTACAAATGGAGGCCACAAAGAAGGTGTACGGAGATATACAAGTCGATTTTCCGGATGTCAATGTTCTTGCCAAGGTAATGAGTAAAGAAATCGGGATCGGTATTTCAGGTGATCCTTCGGATCTCCTCAATACCAACTTTTTGATGCAAAAAATTATGGAAGTCCTTCCGACCATTCCAGGCATCATGGGATTACTCGGAGGAATTTTGAATCTACTCTTTTTAGAAATTCTTCAATAAAATGTAATTAATTTAATATAAATAATCCCTACATAAATTAAATATTCGGCAAAACAAACAACAAATGAATCCCGACGAAATAAAGTTCCCTTCCCAACAAACATTGGTACGTGGAAGTTGGGGTTTGGTAAAACGTTGGAAGCAACCTCTCACGAACAGCCAACGACGAATGATCTATTTTTTTTTAAGGGTTTGTGATCGTACATCACAGCCGCCTCTCACGCTACAGGGACTAAAAGAGGTGGACACTTCATGGGGTGGTCATAGTCAAAAAGAGAATGAACAACCCTTTTTTGATCTTAAACAAAAGGAATTATACAATAACGTCCTTGTTTTCTACACCGCTATTTACCCTCTTTTAGTTACTAAAAAGGATGATGACGAATATTATGTGATTCGAGATATGTATAACTCATCCTTAAACACCATAACACTACCACCTCTTTTTTCTTTTCCTGATAAAACGTCTGTTCTCTACCACATCTTTTGTTATGTTTACTCCAAGATCCAAGAAATCATAAACGAGACCACCACCCGTGATAAAGGTGTGTTACTTGAACAACAGATTGGTACACTATGGACAATCATCATGACCCCTGCTCCGGTAAAACGATCAGAACAAGGATGTAAATTCATCGATGTGTTGAACTTTACAATCGAAGAGAAATTGTCGTTGTTTGTCGGCATCGTGGTAACATTAGTTGCACTGTCTTCTACAATTGATTTGGAATCCGATCGACTCTTCACAGCACTGGCAGAATCCAAAAAACAAACTTGCGCCATTTTTCGAAGCAAACAAGAAAAGTTTGTAGATGTTCGAGTGTATAACTACTGGTTGGATCAATTATTATTACTGGATAAAAAACAGGTCACTCCGACTCCGGGTCCTCCGGCTCCGACTCCTGCTCCAACTCCGATTCCTGATCAGGCTCCCGATCAGTTTCCGGCTCCTCCAGCTCAGATTCCTCAGGCTCCTCATGCTCCGGCTCCAGCTCCAGCTCAGATTCCTCAGGCTCCTCATGCTCCAGCTCCAGCTCCGGTTCCGATTCATCAGGCTCCGACTAAGGTTCCGATGGTTGCACTACAGCCTGGTGGTGTTCAAGAAATAGATTTGTTGTACCAAGAAAGTATTCGGAAGAAATTAAAAACCATGCTTGAGAAAATAACAGGAAAGCCAGTGAATATGGATGATATGATGACGAAAGTGGAAGAATTAAAAACGAAATCATCGCGACCCGAAATCTTTTACGAATATTTGGACACCTATTATCTTGACTTTGTTGGTACCATACTTGATTCTCCGATGTTTCAACAGACATCTGCCGATTCGCCCTTGGACCAAATCCTGCCTGATAAGAAAAAGTGGGATGATTTTGTCGGTATCATGGATCGTGGTGGTTATAGTGATAGTACTACCAGAAATGATCTTGAGGTTTTTATGAAAAAAGTCATGGAATGGGGTGAAAAGAAAAACACGAGAATCACGAATGTCCCCACCTTTTTATCCGATACGATCCACTCCTTTCACCATAAAACCCAAAAACAACGCAGACAATATCTTCAGAAACTTCAGAAACTTCAGAAACTCAAAACCGATACTCCTTTACCATCAACACCATCAGCACCACCTGTACAACTGGTTGTTAATACCATCTTAACCATCGGTTCACAAAACGAACTCATCCTCAACAAAACCCAATGTCTGTATACAACACCTGTCAACGAAGAAGTCAATATGTTCCCTACACGGTTTGATCGTGGTACATTTCTTGTGAATCCGGACACCATTTCCAAAAAAGTGAGAGCGGCGATTTATACCACGGAAATGATGATGAAATGCATCACCACCAGCACCACCACGGCGAAAAAGTCAACACTTTGTACGATGATGGCGATATCCCCAGACAGTGTAACGCTTCGAATCGCCTTGGTGAATACAGACTCGGGATCGGCGTTGATGGAATGGATCCGGAAATCCTCGGAACATGGCGATATTAAGAAACTGGTGGATTTTTTCCTGGGCTGCCCCTGGATGCAACAAGAAAAAACCACGACGGGGATCGGCCTTCTTTCCCTATCCCTTCCCTTTCCTTATCCGGATTACGAATCCTTGGATCTTCGTTTACCACAACCCATGCCTTTGGATGAAATCCAAAAACAATGTTTGGGACCTAATGGAATCAACATACCCTGGATTATATTATTTGTTTTACAGAATCTATCAACCTTTCTCGGTTTCTCCAGTCTGTATCCTCCCAACACAAGACTATCCTCTGTGAGAGTAAAATCGTCTTGTACGGAACCCATCGTTTCCATTTCTTTGACAAGTAGTTTTTACCAATCACTATTTGCCGTCTTCAATAAATTTCTTCAATTTACAGGAACCATCGAGAATCTTTATGCATGGACGACATGGACATCCCCTGTTATGAAATCACGATTGAAAACAGGTGTCAGTATAGGGCCTTACATTCCTTTCCTTCGAAGAAAATTGGATAGAGAAACAACAGAAAAAATAAAAAAAATACTCGATTCTATACCGGACATGAGCACTCCTGAAAAGTTTTACGTTGTGCTTGAAACGTATCAATTAAAAGGTGTAGTATTGACACTTCTCAACAGTTTATTACTCTCTTGTTTTCCTTTTTGTTCTTCTGGAGGTTCGACAATCGAACCCACATCCCCACTAACATTAATTACTCCTCAACGACGACTGTGGCGTGATTTTGTGAAAGCTTTCATGTTTTCCGATTATTATAGGGTCTATGTGGACCCTCTCCAAATTCAACAGATCCAGCAACAGGCACAATTTAAAAAAATTGTTGATAAATATGTCAACGATGGATGTGTCGGGGACGAGGAGTCGTGTCCGTTGTCCAAACGAAAAACACAACTTTTGCAACAATTTTTGGATATTGTTTGCGCCTTTACGATGACCTTTCCCATTTCTTCGAATGGGAACATTCGTCGTACTTGTCATGTAAAATTCACCAAAGTAAAAACTTACGATGCGAACTTTACACTGGGGATACCCCACCTACCGGTGGATACGGGTGTTAGTGTTCCTGTCAACGCCCAGGTTTGTCATTTTACAATTCTTAACCATTATTCGGATGCTGCCAACACGACGACTGCGACAGTTCCTACCTATGAAACCAAAGTGGGTTTGTTTTTCTTGGTGGGTGTGACAGATTTTTACACGAAACCAAACGGGAAAAAGGCATCCAATTTTGTATTGCAATTTATGATTGTCAAAGGGGAGGATGCGATTCAGGAATTAGAAGATAAACTTGTTGCTTTGAGTGATAATGATAAGGACCGCCACAAACTTTTTGAGAATGAATTTCTTGTGAACATTCAAATGTTTTCATGGAACGGTGAAACAGAAACAAGTGGCCCACCGGCATTGGCAACAGTCATACCACAATCTTGTGGTTCCATTTACTCCTTTCTGGAAGAAATTTTCAACATTCCCAAACAAGGAAAGGGTTGTGGTGGTGGTATTCTGTCTGAACTTCCCCTCATGTGGGCGTCGATTAAAAACATTCAAGCCAACCGACCGGAAAGCATTGTACCCATTATTTTTGGAGTGTTTCATTACTTGAGCGAATTTATATTTATCCTTGTCCCCTTTATTCTCCTTGAGCCCGACATGAAGATCATGTACGGCGACTTAACACTCCCCGATTTTCCATTTGAGATGACGGTTCTTTCCAAACTCGTTCATGCTTTTACCTTTGGTTTCCTTGATCTATCCACGGACCCTGATTTTGGCATCGATCAACGAATCAAACAGTTATTGGACGGCGTTTACGATTCCATTCCCGAACTCGTTGGACTCCTGGCCGGTGCGATTGCCATCCTCCTCATGCAAATTATCCAATAATGTGCGTATGCGCCGCACACCGCGCTTGATCGGCGGCGGGGGGAGAGAGGGCTCCGTCAGGAGCACCGATCGACTGTGGCCAGGGTTTCCTGATGATTACCCGATAACAACCGATCACTTTCAAAAAAACACCCGAAAAACCCTGGACACAGTCCGTCGGTGCTCTCTGACGAGAGCCCTCCTTCCCCCTGCCACCGGGGGTATTTAAAGACATGATGATTGGTTTTTTTTCTTTAAATACCCCCGGCGGCGGGGGGAGAGAGGGTTCTCGTCAGAGAGCACCGATCGACTGTGTCCAGGGTTCCCTGGTGAAACCCCGATAACAACCGATCACTTTCCAAAAAACACCCGAAAAACCCTGGACACAGTCCGTCGGTGCTCTCTGACGAGAGCCCTCCTTCCCCCCGCCACCGGGGGTATTTAAAGACATGATGATTGGTTTTTCTTTAAATACCCCCGGCGGCGGGGGGAGAGAGGGCTCCGCCAGGAGCACCGATCGACTGTGTCCAGGGTTCCCTGGTGAAACCCCGATAACAACCGATCACTTTCAAAAAAACACCCGAAAAACCCTGGACACAGTCCGTCGGTGCTCTCGAACGAGAGCCCTCCTTCCCCCCGCCGCCGACTCCCCTCCGATCAGGCGCGGTGTGCGGCGCAACGCACCCCGAACAAGCGCGGTGTGCGGCGCAACGCACTGCATAAATTGTTGTAAAAATAAAAATCTGTAAATTCTATAAAAAAAGTCTCTTGGCACAAAAAATTGTGAATGGAGGAGGATGTTTCGAATAGGGAATCCGGATCCTCGTCTGTGTTATGGTGGAATGACGGTTCGGATATTCGGGGCTTGACGCCGTTGAATGTGGGGACTCTTTTACCCTTTGCGTACCAGGGCACCAACGACCCCAATGAAGGGCGTCAGTATTATGAAAACGAGGAAAGGAGGAAACGGTTTCAACGTTTCTTTACTTTTCTCGATCAAAGTGCCAAGCAGGGAGCAACGACGGACGCCGAATTTCGACAGAACCGACAGAAAATTCTCGTGGACTTTATCCGAAAATTTAGGAACCTTCGTCAAGATCGGTTACGCAGTACCGAAGGCTACCTGATCAATCGTTTCCGACAGGAGTTTAGCATCCAAATCAACCAAGATTACGACAGTTTTCTTCGTTCTCGTCAACCTATGATTCTTGAGGATGGATTGGTGATTGGGGCATTGAATGCCGACAGTCGTGGAATCAATCAGACCGAGATTATTACCCCTTATTCCTACACACCCCAAGGACGTACTCTCCTTCGTTTCTTGAACAATCCCACGGTCGGAAATATGAGCAATGCCTTTGAGAGTCCTCAGGAAGCCGTGGAAATTTATGGCCAGGATCCTGCCCTTTATTTGTACGAACATTACGCGAATTCGAGTCCGAGTCCAAATCCAAATCCAAACGACGAAAATTTTATTTTTCAATCGTATACATGGCGGCAAGATAAAGACCATCCCATGAAACATCTCATTACCCCCGTTCAGGACCAACACTCCTGTGGTTGTTGCTGGGCCCTGGCGGCCGCCACCTCGGCCTCGGACGCCTTTGCGATCGCCGGATATTTGCAGAGACCCGTGCTGTTATCCTGGACGAGTATCCTCGCTTGTTCTCCTGCGTGCAAATTGACGTCGGCTATGGGGGGAGGAAAATGTTCGTTAACCACCAAAATTCATGAAAAGACCTACGATATTTCCTACCAGTGTGGCGGAGGGAATATGATCACGGCGTGCAACTGGCTCGTGCATGAAGGTGTTTTGTTAAATTCGTGCATGTGCTATGAATGGTGTAATACCAATCCGGGGTGTTTGGGCAAAGAATCCATTTCCATGAAAGAATTGAGTTTGAAGATTCCTGTTTGTGGTGCTACTGGTGGTGGGAATGCATGTCAAACCGGTTGTTTGCCCAATAATAATGCGGCAAATACGACGCGGTTCTACTTGAATGCAGCTCTTTCACAGGCCCTTTCCACTCAAAACGCCATGAACAAGACCGCGATTCAGAATCATCTGGATCTGGTGCAAAACTGGCTTAAAAGCAAAGGAGCCGTGGTCGCGACATTTATTGTGTATAAAAACTTTGTGTCGAATGCCACCACGATGAACGATAAAAAGAAGATCCGTGTCAACTTTGTGACCGATAAAAACCCAGGCGGGGTGTACCTCGAAAATGTTGGCAGCGGAACGGTTCATTCGGTAAACAGCACCGATTCTTCCAATATTGTGGGTGCACACACCGTCTCCATCATTGGATTTTCCCAGGATCCTGTTCATTGGACCCTTCTTTTCCCGGAAAACAATCTTTCCAAGGCCAAAGAAAAAGTCAAGGTGGATAAAAATGGGTTCGTGATGGTGAATAGCTGGGTCGTCCGTAATTCCTGGAGCACCCAATGGGGCGATAACGGCTACGTGAAATTTGCGACCGTTCCCTACAACGTGAATTCATCACTGGATGTCATTGTCAATATCAGTTCACCGACCGCAAAGATCCAGTCGGGCGGTATGGTGCTACTCGAAGCCGGCAAGGTGGATTTCTTTCCGTCGTCCACCCAGGATCTTTTGGCGACGGATTTCACCACCGCACGCATCATCAAGACCAATGGGGACGTGGTCGAAAAAGCCCTCGCCGAAAAGAATAAATCAGTACCACCACCACCCGTGTCGTCCCCAACACCAACACCGTCACCAACACCAACACCAAAATCAAAACAAAAATCCAAAAAAAAATCAACACCTACACCCGAAGATGAAGATACCGATAATGAACCCTCGGCACCAAAGTCGGATCAGGAGGATATTACCGGGGGAGATAAATCGACGCCCGAAACGTTTTGCATCGAAATCGAAAAACTCTTCCCTCACTGCGGAGGCCGATGCCCTCCCCCCACACCATTTCCGTGGGACATTGTCGGAATTGTTGTGGCCGTGTGCCTCGTCCTTCTTTTTCTTTTTTACATAAATTGGCCAAGACAACCATCACAAAATAAATAGTGAGATAGATAGATAAGATAAATAGTATAAACACGTTCACCATCAATTTATTAGGGTTCTGCCATAAACCTACATATCACGTATATTTAAACACGACATTTAGTCTTTAAATATTTGATTGATGGATAATAGTGAAAAAGTTAAACAGATTTTGTTATGTTGAAGCAGTAATAACCGGTGTCGTCAGCTGTTGTAGTTTTGGTGCCGTTGTCACTCCATTTTTTTGTTGTTGTTGTTTCGCCTGCGGTGTTTTCGTTGCCTGTGGCAGTGCCGGTGTCTGTGTCGGTGCCGGTGTCTGCGGTGCCGGTGTCGATCCCGTTACTGTCGATCCCGTTACTGTCGATGCCGCTGCGTTTCTTTGTTGTTGTTGTTTTTTTAATCTTGCTCCCGGTGCCGTTGTCGTTGCCGCTCCCGGTGCCGTTGTCGTTGCCGCTCCCGGTGCATGTGCCGTTACCGTTACTGCCTGTGGTGCCGGTGTCACTATCGGTGCCGTTGTCGGTGCCGTTGTC
>Ga0214921_10008202_pt1 | contig 13644 bp, 11 predicted proteins | sample LL1505_MetaG_FD_177992 | JGI IMG/M metagenome (GOLD analysis project Ga0214921, IMG submission 177992) | Freshwater microbial communities from Lake Lanier, Atlanta, Georgia, United States - LL-1505 | ecosystem: Environmental > Aquatic > Freshwater > Lake | place: USA: Georgia | collected... | reverse complement strand
CCGCGATGAAATTGCGAAGACAGCCGCACCCGGTGTAGGTGCCAAGCTGAAGGAACTCGGCCGCGATGCTCGTTCCCGCACTGCGAAGTTGGGCTACAATGTCGGTCAGTTCTTCTCCCGTGGCGCAACCCGTGTTGCTTCCATGTTCGGACGCGGCAAGAATTTCACGAACGCCAACCGCACCCGCAAGAATGCGTACACGCGTAACAACGTAAAGATGATGAATAATCCCATTGGCGCCGGTGAAAAGAAGCCGTCGTTCTGGAATCGTGTCAAGGGCTTTGGCTCCAAGGCAGCCAGTTTCCTCACCCGCAAGAAGTCTCCCAATGTCTCACCCGCTAACCGGGGACTGAATGCGTTCAAGTCACCGGCCTTGAGGGCGGCCATGAGACCGGGCGCGGCCGCTGCTGCTTACACGCGCAAGAACCGTCGCTACAACCACTAGATTTTCTAAACTAAAAGCAGAATGGGAGATGCTTCCGAGACAATTCGTGCTAGACGGGCAAAGACTTATTACAGTTTTAAATCAGCGGCGAATAAGATAACACAGGCCAATGCGAATTGTGGAACTTGCGCGGAAAAGACCCCCGCCTCCGGCACTGCGTGTACTGTTAATTTTGAAAATTTTGAACTGAAACAACTTTATTTAGAAGGTAAAAACGCACAAGTTCCATGTGCGACACAATGTACATCTTAAACACTCCGGCAGGTATAGAATAGAATGGATAAAAGTCAAGGAGCTCGCGTCAAGGAATGTGTAACACTCTGGCGTAAGCTAACTGTAGACCTTGGTATTCCGCATACATATGAGGGTATGCTAGAACTCAAGGAGGAAATTGATAAATATATTAAGACCGGCGAACCCTTTACAGGTGAAATAGAAATCCCAGCACTTGGCCGCAAAGCATCTGTTATCTTCCCCCGTGAATCCAGCAGAGAAGTTTCCATAACTCTTAAAGTTATGCCTAAATCGCAAACAACATAGCCGCCCGACCTCCGTAAATTCGCAACACATTCCAAGTTGTTGTCCATAAATAAAGTTGGAGAGGTGGATATTTTCCAAATCGGTCAGCTTGCAATGTAAATGTAATTTCCTTCCGCGATAATTTATCAAAATTGGCTAAACCCTTTGGTTGATATGGATTTCCTAATTCTTTATCATCCCAACAGCCTGGACCGTGACTAAATGGATACACGTATATATATCGCCAAAAATGTGGCGCTTTACGATAATGTAAGACCGGAAGTAATGTTCTAAATAGGGAAGGAGATGTGTGCTTGAATCGCTGTGTTCCATTATAATACAAGGCAACTTCTGCTAGTGGCTCGGAGTATGAATACTGAAAACGGTCGCTGGTTGTATTCCACGGAGCAAAAAAAGACGTATCTGTCCCCGATAAATCACGGGTTGCTAAAAAAGGATTATTAAAACGGTCTGCTTCGGGATTGTGAAATGTCCAAATAATATCCTGCGTCGGATTATTAAAGGGAATTGTTGTACGAACATACGGTTGTCCATTCGTATTCTGTACACCCAATGAATTATAAAGTGGGACTTTGTATTCTAAATCCGACTTTCGTAAATTAACTGCTTCATAGTCATCCACTGAGATATATTCCACTAGCAAGTAAGCATCTTGAAAATGGAGTTTATCGGGAACTGCTATACCGGGTATTTTTCGTCCATTTACACCATAGAAAGGAGTTAGTTCACTAGCACCATAAATCTTTGTAGGCGATGCATCATCCCGCTTGTAAAAAGTTGCTCCCTGTAAAGCGGGCATAAATCCAGGTGGATTACATGCTTTTTCCACATAATCAGCATTAAGTTCATTCATACGTGCTGTAGTGTAATAGATATTTTCAACACCTGCGAATTTAATCTGACAACGAACTGTATCTACGGAAAGAGCTTCAATTGGCAAACTCTGTGCTAGATTCTGTGTAAACCAAAAAGGAAGTGGCACACGAACTGTTAGTGGTTCTAAGGCTAAAAGAGAAAATGCTGAATAATTCTCAACACGGCCTATCAGTTGATTTTTTACGGGCAATTTTTCAGCGGGCTCATAGAGTTCATCCAAAACTTCTAGCAAACGACCATCTAATGTCGCAACGGCTACACCGCCAATTTCCAGTGTAATGCTTTGGATAATAGCATGTCCTACACTATTTGTCCAACCGAATGTGGGTCCGAGAAAATTATTTCGTGTAAAAATGGAAGCATCCCCTGCCGCAATAGCAGCCTGATTCTGTATTGAATAAATATCGGGTAGCGTCACAACTAGAAAAAGCCGATGAACAAAATTTGCCCGGCGCGGAATGGTCACAGATGCTTGAACACCAAAATCAGGCAAATTGTCAAAATCAACACGGACAAACTGAGCCGCCCAGCGTGTTGTTGATTTATATACATTTACATATCGGTCAATTGAAGGAATTCCTTTTGACCCCGGCTGAAGTCTTTCATCTTGAAGACCACGAGCAACAATTTTAAATAAATCTGGCACAGCCATCTCCTGTTGATTACCCAGACTATTTGTTTACTTATTTGCCTCATACAAACCGAGTGTCCGAGCAGAAGGATCAGTTGTTTCAGGCGACCACTGCGGCATCCACATATGCGGTATTAGCATCGCAGCGGCAGGGCCATAGGCTTCTTCATAGATTCGCCGATACCAGCGGGCCTCATCCGTCTTGGGCGGATTGTGCTTGTATTCCTGCTCCTTTCCAGCAAACTGAGAGGCGGCGGCCTGCAGCATTTGAAACCACGAATTCTCTTTGCTAGAAACCCCGTCACTAAAGGCCTCCTTTCTGCGCCATAGAATCTCATCAGGCAGCAAACCAGTCCCCTCAAAGGCCTTGCGGAGCATCCATTTTTCGGGTTGCTCCGAACTAGGTATAAACATACTCGTCGGCAGCCTACGAACATAATCTACAAGTTGCCGATCCAAGAAGGGCGTGCGGGATTCAAGTCCATGGGCTGCCATAGAACGCTCGGAACGTAATACATCATAGCAGTGGATTTCTGAAAGAAGCCGCTCAATCTCATTCTCAAACGCCTGTTCATTCGGAGCGCGATAGAAATAAAGATATCCGCCGAAGAGTTCATCACTTCCATCCCCGTTCAAAATAACCTTAATATCCGTATTCTCCTTAATCCACTTTCCGAGCAGCCAATTTCCCGTGGAAGCCCGAACACTTGTAATATCATAGGTTTCCACAGCACGAATCGTCGGTTCTACCGCTGCCAAGAATTCTTTAGGAGTTAGGACAATTTCATGATGTACTGAGCCAATATGAGCCGCAACTTTCCTCGCAGCGACCAAATCGGGTGTATCCATACCGAGACCAATTGAAAACGTGTGAAGTTGCTGCCCCGCTTCAGTAAGAATCTTCGCTGCTAGAGCCGCAACTAAACTGCTGTCCAATCCACCCGAGAGAAGAGCACCCACAGGTCTATCCGAAAGCATGCGCTTCTCTACAGCCGCAACTAAGTAAAGACGAATCCAGACCTGTAAGTCTCCAGCACATTCCTCCGTATTTGCTAGGAATTGCTGCTTGTGCCATGTGAGAGCCGTCCAAGGCTTTAGAATCGGTTCAAATCCAACCTTAAATATGCCATATGAAGAGGGCGGGAAAATGCTAATATCCTTACTCTGACTCAAAGGGAGACCCTTGACCTCAGAAGAAAAACAATAGCCGCCCGCTAGACGACTTACAAAAAGAGGACGAACACCAAATGAATCGCGCCCTACATGAAGCGTCTCAGAAGGAATGTGATAGGCCACAAACGCAAAAACGCCATCTAAGAGACGGCAGACATCACGGCAAGAAAAACGCTCCAAGAGCCACGGGATAACATAGCAATCAGAGCCGAGATAGTCTGCTGGAATCTTAAAACGAGTAGCAAGTTCCCTGTAATTGAAGATTTCACCATTACAAATTACACGCCATTCGCCCCCCGGTGATTTCATGGGCTGATTTCCAGCAGCCGTAAGACCATTAATTGCCAGGCGTGTGAAACCAAAAATACAGTTATCTATATCCACCACTGACATGTATTCCGGGCCCCTCGGCAATAGTTTTTTTACACATTCTTCAGCGAAATCAGTCTTACCCTCGGGCTTTGTTGAACTAAAGAGGCACCAGATTCCGCACATTACTTTGTAGAAAGAAGTAATTAAACAGCAATAACCTCAGACACCACAACCTCAATTGGCTCCGGCTGCTCAGTTGAAGGAGCAGGCGCAGGTGCGGGTGTAACAAGATTCTCATCCGTCGGCTCATATGGATATGCGGAAGCGGAGGACTTGGTCTGCTGGAGCCACAGATAGTTCGCAAGGAAGAGCTGACGGGGAATATCCTGAGAATTGACCCACGCGGTACACTCTGCCCACGTCAGTGTAAGCTGAGCCGGCCGGAGACGATTGAGGTAATGATCCTGCATATCATACAGGAGACGGCGCAGATACTTGGGCGCATCCCTGCTAGGAAGACTGCGTGCCTTGAAAACATCGCAATAGGTCTGATAGAGAACCCGCGTCTGTGCCTTGAGTCGCAACCAAAGAGCATCAAAGGCCTCCTTGTCCTCCGGGAAATGATGCATGTAAGCATTCAGGCTACCCTTCTGGCGGAGGTCAAGCCACTTGTAATCCAGTCGCGGCGTATTTCCACGCAGCTCATGGAGCATCTTGTATGTGGGAGTGCGAATCTTCCAACGCTGACCAGTCAGCGTATCCACAATCACGTAACCCTGACAATAGACCGTATTGTTTGCGGCAATCATATTCTCCAATGTCGGAATCGTTACATCCATATCCGCAAGAGGAAGCCGACGGCTCATCAGATTCATGAGCACAGGATAATCACGAATAGACGGCGCGAAATCCAAGTCAGCAGGAGTAGGACCTGTCTTGACAATCTGAATGAGCCGAAGAATCGGGACGGGCACAGGCACTACAATCCGGTTGCTAGGATGCTGGAGAACCCATGAATAGCAATGATTCTGGTTCAGCATCGCAACAGTAAGATTCTGTGCGGCAAATGTATCCCAGAACATACGATAGAACGTCTGCGGCCCATAGAATCGGCAGTTTCCACCAATGTTTGAACGGGTCGCAATAACCCACTGGGAGATCTTCGTATCGTAGAAGAGGTTAATCATAGTTCCATCCCAAAAGTCCTCCACAACAAGGCCGTCCTTGGAAATGAAAGTGCTGGCCTCAAGCGGAACGGAACGGAAAGGGCTGAATGATACCGGCCTGTTAGTCTCAGTGTTCCAAACAACGGACCGGAAATAATGGGTATTTGTGTGCGTCATATCCGAAATGCCCTTCACATAGCGGATAATGGCCAGATGCGTGTGCTCCTTACTGCGAATAACCTTAAGAGACCCTCCCTCCGGTGACTCTAGATAGGTAAAGAGAGCCTCGGTGCCCTCCGCACCGAACTTGATTGCGATATCATTGAAGAAATTACTAAAATCAGCGAACATTTATTACTTAACTCAACACGTGTGCCCCATTTATCCCGGCTGCATAAGCGTTCAAATTTTTTTTGCTTGGGCTGCGGAGGAGCGGACAAAGAAAAGAACCCATGCCTATCATAGGACAGATGGAGTCTGACAACCTTGCAACCACTATAGAATTAGGAGATTTGGTCTCAATCTATACGAGTGAAGACCCTCCGTTTACAGGTAATGTCATCTTTTGTAACACTGAGCGAATCCGAGTCAAAGATAGTCAAAGCCGCACAACAGGTAAAGAATTTTTGCTAGATGAAACCGGCGAAATTAAGGAAGAATATGGTGTTTGGCTCGTTGACATTCACAAGAAATCAGAGTATTATCATTTTTCTGCTATGATTGGCGCTCAACCCGGTGAAACCGTTGAGTTCTTTGGATTAGATGGAACACCCGCTGTAATTAACCCTGAAACAAATGAGACTAGTGGTATTATTAGTGAATTAATCGCAACTGACTCGGAGGATGCCCTGATTCTAACAAGTGGTATCCGTTTGGACTTCGGCTGCGTGGGACCCGACCCGTCAACGGGTATCGCAATTATAGTCCCTGTCGCAACAGAAACCACGAGTGAAGAAGCCTCCGATGAGCAAATGATGGAGCAGCAACGGGAAGAGAAAACGGAACTCTTTCAATTTCAGAGCATTGAACAACTCCTGCGCGAAATCATGCCAACTGCGGTAATTGAAGAAATTCCCTCTGCTGAACGCTTCTACCCCGACCCAATTCAGCGCCAAGATATGTACAATGATTTCGTAATGGATTTGACTCCCGATAAGCAGAAAAATGTTAAGGCACTTCGGGAAGTCAGTCAACTGACAGAATATCTGCTAGCACTCAAGCAGTCCACTGTGAAATTAAATGTAGCCAATCGCCCCGTTGGCATTCAAAAGTCCACATTTGAAACGCTAGGAGACGTGACCAGTGAAGTAGGCACCTCCTACATTCCAGCATGTGTGCCAATTTATGATGTGAAGAGAACACTCTATTTGGACAAGCGCGAAAATAGCCCTTCGCAGAACCTACTTTTTAAATACATCATGGATATTGAACATGAAGATAACAAACGTCTAGAATTATATGAAAATGGTGAAATGGCCACAAATGGAATCGCCTTCTATAGTTATTTAGATTCAGTCTTTCAGTTAGCACACACAACACCCGGTTCTTTGAGCGAAGGCGCTACAAGAGATATTATTACATACGAGCAGGAAGCCTATATCGCACCTGAACCCGGCACTGTGCGCTCTGGTTTTGAAAAGGGGCTTCCCAGTGGATATGAAAGTTCTTTCGCACATTCATTCGGTAAGTCAATCGTGCCTCTTTCAAGTGACTTTTTAACTTCATTGAAGGTTCAAACGTCCCGCTTTCTTCCTTCTATGCGAGCCGCCGCTCATAAATTAATCCCTGCTGGAACTGTATCGCAACCCGCAGACCAAGTTATTACAACTGGATATGTCATTCTAGATACACCTTCAATTCTTCATTCTCGTACACTTGTGAATATTCCTTCTCTTATGACTCGTATTCAGATTGCGGATTATCAGCGGGACCGTCGGACTCAGAAATTATCTGAGTTGGATACTGTTTCCGTAACTGATGCCAATGCGCAATCACATTCATTGATGCTTACAAAGGAACAAGTCGCCGCAGCAACACCCGAGTTTTGGGAAATTTGGATTCGGAATAATCTCTATCGCACAATTTCACCGATTCATGGATTTTCCCCCGCTTCGCCGCTCTTGGCTGTTGCTCTAGACGCATTTGTGCCGAATCGCAGTGACTACCCGAAGCCGCTTCAAGATGAAATCTGGAAATTTATTGAACAAAACATGAAATTGTGGACTCAAGCAAGTGGCGCATCAAGACAGCGTATCATGAAGAAACTGGCTGATGGTGTAACAGAGGGTGAATCTTATAAGCCTATCATTGAGCATCCGAACACACTCAATAAACGTATTCTTGAAGATGTTTTCTTGAATATTCTGATTAAGAATCTGAATGAGAAAGAGACAATTCTGCGAAATAATTCACAAGTGATTATGGCTGAATTTGAGAAAGGGTTCGGCAGTGAAGCCTTTATTCAGTATGCTACCATTCTAACGCAACTTGAAGGGCGCGAACCTGTCTTTGACCCGCAGTTCCTCAAGTCAAAGTTGGAGGATATCATTCGCTCCGAGCAAAATCGTAATAGTATAGCCGCGGATGAAGTAAAACGCACCGGCTCTAAACCGCAAATCAACTCATGCGAACACGTCCGCTTTCTAGTAGCAGTTCGCCGTTCTATGAATAAAGGCCGCGACCACTCCGTCTACATTGAGTTATTCAAGGAATTCCTCTCCAAGTTCCAAGGCCCTCGCGAAGGAAATTGGATTATGTGCCAAGAGTGTAAGAAGGAATTAGTCTGCGTCCACGAAATCATGACACTAAACGAGGTTCTTCATCCGGGTCGCGCACTCTCTCTCCACAAGAAGTTATTGATTGAATATGGCGGCCCCGTTTTTGAAGGACATTATACCTGCAAGAATTGCGGCATTCCCATCCAAGAGATTGAATATGATACACATATAGAATTTGACGATGAAGGCCGTCCTATTTCAGGCCGCGCAGTCATCGCAGATGATGACAGAAAACAGCTTGATTTAAATGAAATTGTATCCCACAAGGAACTTCAATATCCCACAGAGGATGAAAACAAGCTCTATCAAATTATTAAAGTAGTCAGTGAACGTGCGGGTGCGGCAGATTTATCCAAAGACATAATTGACCGCATGATTCATTACGCTCAAGTCTATTTGAAGGAGAAAGTTCCGCCCCGCGACCAATATGAACAGCAGATACAGGCATTAAAAACAAGAGGCACCCGCGGAAAATTACCCTCCTATGAAGAATACAGTCGCAACCAGCGAATCGGAGTCATTGCGGCACTCTTTGTATTTGAGCTTCAAACTGCTTCACCGCCCATTATCATAAAATATCCTTTCACGCAGTGCCGGTTTTCTATCCAAGGATTTCCAACAGAGGGACTGAATCCGGATGAAGTGGGAAGCGGCGCACTTGATTATGTCACCTGCTGTGTAGCATCCATTCAGCGCCGCGAAGATCCGTGGTCATCCACATCATGGAGTCTTCTACCCGACCTTGAAAAGCGCCAAGACATTATAAAGAAATTGATTGTGACAATGATGAATCTTCTGCTAGGAGCATCAAAGTCGGGAACCCAACTCTACATTAGCGGCGAAATCCGGACAGCAATACGCAAGCGTGTTGAAAGTTTGAAGTTAGAGCAGCGCAAAGAACGTGCCTCCGCGAAGGATGTCTTACCAACAGGATTTATGCCCGAACCATTTGTCCAATTCCCGCAAAATGTAATCAATGAACCAACCTCGGCTGACCCCAATCAAGCAATCAATGCGATGAATATTGCTGGAACAGACGGGCCCCGCAAGAATCTTTTGTATCGTCTAGCAGTACTCTATGGTCAGCTCAAGTTAGAATCTTATAAGAAGGCCGAAAAGGACGGTATGATTATATATGGCTCAGACCGCAGCGATAGTTACTCATCACCCATATCACTAAAGGATATTAAACGCGGTGCCTTACAAGTGCTGGGACTTGTACCTCTTGAAGAGGAAGCCCGTCGTCTAGCACTGGCACTCCGCACAATTGAACTCCGCACACCCACATCAACACCTGCTGGAACCCACATTTGGACACCATGGGCTCCTAGAGAAATCCCCGTTCTCAAGGTGGAAATTCCGAAGAATATTTTATACAAACTCTTCCTTCGCAACTGCTACAAGGGGCCTACAATTGGGTCTCCCCACAAGATTGGATACGGTAATGCGTGTAAGAACTGCGGATTCCAATTCCCAGTCAGTCCGGATATCATTGATCCCGAGAAAGAGGGAAAGCCGGCCTTGGATAATCAGAATGTAGATTATAGTGAAGCAGAGTTTGAGAAGATTTTGGCTGCTCGCCGCGAATTGCGTTCGCGTGCTTCATTCGTAAAACCGGATGAGCCGGAACTCCTCAAGAATATTCAACAATGGATTGATACGCCTGTAATGCCTGATGACGCTGGAATGTGGCAGGAAGTTGGTATAATTCTAAAAGGACTGTATGAATCTAAATCAGCCAGCAGACCTATTGCTCGTGCTGAAGCATGGGGTAATTTTGTAGCCCGATATGACTTAGCAAAGGAAACCCTACGTGGCAGAGTAGCAGCCTCCGCTACACGGAAAACACGGGCTCAAGCAGTCGCTGCTGGTTTCCTCAATAGTCTTGATATTGTCACGCAGAATCCGTTTGGCACTGGATGCGACTCAATATCATCGGCCCTTGTATCGCCGCTTCTTCAGAAAGCCCGTGCTCATATGATTTCTAGTGTTACATCTCTGCGCGAAGTCAAAGATAGAGGAGCAGCGGAAGTTCTATATTCACATGCTACAGTAATCAAGCGACCGGGCAAAGAGGATAAGATTTCCCTTAAGGACGTAAAACCCTGGATGAAGATTGCGCCTGAGCATAGATCATTACTCAATGACATTATGGCACAGCACACCGAGTTGATTAATGGCGGTTCACTTGAAATGCGCGAAGTCTGTAATCGCCTAGGCCGTGAAATAGGTCTTTGGATGAGAAAGTGGAAAACACTCATTTTTGAGGAGCCTATGCTCGGATTTACGGAAATGGAAGCTCAATATATATTACGATTTGTATTTGTTCGTCTTTTCTTGGATATCACAAATACCAGTTCATCACTGTATAAAAATTTACCCACCGATACAACTGTTCAGAAACCTGAATCGGAGACTGTGATGAAGGAAGTTGTAGTGTTCATAGCGGAAAATATGGAACGCACAGCATCCACATCACGTTTGCCATCCCAAAAGGAATTGGAAGAAATTCTCTTGAAACGTGCTGAGACAGAGCGCAATTATGTTATTAATATTTTTGACCGATTGGATGATGAGGATAAAGCGATTGAGAAATTACAGAAGAAGTTCCGTCTTGGCAAGTGGGCCATGGGACAGAACGTCCGTGATTATAGTGCTGAATTATATGAACATGACCGTAATCAGCGTATTCAGATGGGTCTGCGGGATGCTCCTCAACTAACTGAAGGCAGAAGTCTACCGGGAGATTTTGGCTTTGCTTCCTTTGGCGGCGAATCACGTGCTGACCGTGCTTATGGTGTGGAAGATATAGATGCGCAGGAACGAGCAGAGTAATTGCCTAACAGTCTAACAGCCTAACAGCCTAACAGGGAATAAAATATATACATATTTCTGTAGTTAAAACAGGAACATGCATGTATTATTTTTAGCATTAACCATTTATTTGGTTGGGACAACAATTGTTCTTTATCTTCGTCCGTCTGTAATGTTTCATCCTGGTGGAACTTGGAAAGAATTCTCTCTAAATCCCGACCCGAATCATACAAATATGCCCTTTTGGCTTTTTTCAATACTCTGGGCGTTCCTCAGTTATCTAATTGCTAGTTTCATACAGCGAATGATGGTTTCATTGCCGACTCCGGAAGGAGACTCGGCTGAATTTGAACCGATTGAGTTGCCCGAACCTGTAGCTGAGTTACCAGAACCCGACATCGGAGAGGGACCGACTGTGCCCGAACCTGTCAGTAAAAACATGGGACTTAACAAAACTCGTAATGGATATTATGTGCTGAATACCCAGAAGTATAGCAGAAATCAGGTTCCTATGTATGTATATTATGGAGATTCACCTCCGCCAGCGTCATAGACGCAAGGGCCAGCGACGTAGTCGCAAGGCCAAGGACCAGCAAACTAAGTAGCTTTGGAATCCGTTGACGGTAAAGGGCATGCTGTAGCAAACCAGGAAAGAGAAGCCGAAGAATACATCCCCGCCCAGAACATATAGAATGCATGGACGATGGATTCACCAAATTGATTTTTCACTGGTGTCTCGGGCTCATTGGAATTTTCCTCTGCGACTGGAAGTAGATTTCTGATAATATTTCCTATAAAGTCAACGTGCCATGAAAGACTAAAAAATACAACTGAAATAATGACACTATATCCGGCAAGTGTAGCTAGGTGTTCGCTTTGAAATATTTTGCCACATACAGAACTTTGAACTATCATAAATGAAATAAGATTTGCTATGAATGACCCAAGAACAATAACACAAAGCACTGTAAAAAAAGCCGTATTACTTTGTAGTTCCGGTATCTTGGATACATTCATGTACGCTGAAATACCAATTGCTGGAAGAATTGTATGAATTAGACCATTAAGAAACATTGAACCGATTATTTTACCCGTTGCGTCGCTCATCTCTGAGATAATAAATCATTTTCTATTAGAGAGAATGCCCCCAAAAAGTAAACTAGGTACATTTGGTAATCCGAAAGCAATTGTTGACATTAAGACATGGTCAAAGGTTGCCAGAAAAGGATATTCAAATATTGTCATGGACTACGAGAAGGGAATTCCTGTCGTTAAGAATTCTGAGAACTTGAGTGAAACTATCAAAGAAATACAAATTCCCCGTCTCGTGGATTCCTATAGAGCACTGGACTTATATCGCAACAAAGCAAGCAAAGAGGAGCATGATAAATATGCGACTTCTTTACAAGCATTCAATAAACAACGTGAAGATAAAGCCCAATTAAATTTACTAAGGGTTGAAGCACTCCAGCAGTCCTATGTTGAACTTGCTCAGGCAATTGGAAATTATAGAATAAGTCCCTCTATTGAGGCAGCCAAACGGGTTGCGATTGCGCAAAAGAACATCTATGATAAAGAAGCAGAGGCCGCTCCGAAGGGTCCTAAAGGAGACAAATGCGAACCCGAAGGGCCATGCGAACGTATTGTAAAGAACTTTGAGTATCCGCTACCTCCCTCTGGTAATATATCAGTTCCTCCCGTGAATATTTATTACAAATACGAGTCTATGCCGGATAGTCGGGAAATTAATTTGGCTGTTCCTCCACCGCCTGCGGGACCAGCAGGTGCTACAGGGCCCGTAGGGCAAGCAGAATCATTGTAAAGGATACACGGATATTTTTTCTTCATTCTTATCACAATCCACTTTTTGAACGATATACTGAAAACAGACATCATTCCGGTCAACATAGGTCACCTTTCCAGCATTATCCAAATTCGGATTTTTGTAAATAATAACGGGGCTCGGCTTAAGAATATACACTATGAAAAATCCGATAAAAAAACTTATCATAAGTGGTAGAAGTTGTAATTTATTGAAAAATCGCATACTTAACCTATTATAATGGAAGATAAAAGTAGGGGATGCTAGATCTAATGGAATTAATGGAACATCCGCGCATTGCTTTTATATTAAGTTGCGTTATAGGTTTCGGTTTAGCCGCAATGATGAGACCTCTCTGTAAAGGCCCGGACTGTATTATTATTCGGGGACCTGATGTTGTTAAATTCCAAAATACAGTTTATCAAATTGGTGAAGGATGCTATGAATTTAAGATAAAACCGGTTGTCTGCCCCGCAGATAAGAAGGACCTCGTTAAAACAATTTCATTCGCAGATACCGATAATTAGCTGCGTTTTTCTAATTTCTTTGATATATTTATCCATAATAAATGTCTCAAAGCACGCCTCTAGACAAGTTGGAGGGACCCGGGACCAATGATGCCAGCCTTGTCAGTAAGATTCTAGCAGATATGAATGACGGGACTAGTTCTGGGGGGTCACCGAACGCAGCCGCTTTTCAGCAGCAGGGTCCGCCCCGCCTGGTTCTCCAAGAACCGCCTGTTACGTCAACGCAAGAATACACAATGGACCCGTCGCCTGCTACTGCTCATATGATTGGAAATTCCATGCCTTCAGCGCAGGATTTCTCTTCAATGATGGGGTCATACAGCCAGATTCCCCAGCAGCCCACGCCGCAGATTCAGATGATGGCCCCGACTCAAAAGGGTGATATGTGGTCGTACATTGCGGACCGTATCCGTGCTCCGATTGTTGTTGCCGCTCTTTTCTTTCTGCTTAATCTACCCCTCTTTCACACATCCATCATGCAATACGCACCCTGGGCGTTTCGTGCTGGCTCCGAACTCTCTATGGTCGGATTGGTGCTACTTTCCTTGATTGCGGGTCTAC
>Ga0214921_10008201_pt1 | contig 13644 bp, 21 predicted proteins | sample LL1505_MetaG_FD_177992 | JGI IMG/M metagenome (GOLD analysis project Ga0214921, IMG submission 177992) | Freshwater microbial communities from Lake Lanier, Atlanta, Georgia, United States - LL-1505 | ecosystem: Environmental > Aquatic > Freshwater > Lake | place: USA: Georgia | collected... | reverse complement strand
CAGCATCTTTCTCAATTTCTTTTAGCTCTTTCTCAATTTGAGTTTTTAAGCTTTCAGCATCTTCTCCAGTAAACTTTTTAAGTTCGGAGTAGTCCATAAGGTCATCTTCAAGATCGTCCTTCAAATCTTTTATTTGTGCGACCTTCTGTTTAAACTTGGTCATATATTTTTCAATATAAAATGGCATTTCTTTAGGCTTTCGGATAAACTCATTTTTATCCAGGTCAAATACACCATCAGCCGAATTGTTTGCGTTGATAAAGTCGTCTTTACTGTTTAGAACATGGTATTGAATTGGGTGTTTTGTTCCACGCACCGTAGACTTGCTCAAATTTTCTACAATTTTTACTAACTCAGACATTGGAGTTGATTTGTTATTAATCAATATATTAATATCTAAATCTGTAGTGTCAGTGTATTTTCGGGTAAGGATGCTACCAATGAGTGTGTAGTCTAGGACATCGGCATGTTGAGAAAGTTTAGAAAGCCCAGCAAGAATTTGTGTCCTGACTTCTTTTTTTAACTTAGGCCCAGATGAGTCATCGAGCTGAAATATGTTTGTGCTCAGAGAGGGTCTTTCTGGATCAAGTATAGATTCAACAATTAAAAAACTACTAAAATTTTTCATATCATTTACAATCCTGTGGGCACACGTATTTATTTTCTAAACAATCGCAACCAGCCCCAATACATGGAATTGAGTGACAAAATCCGTTACCACATTTGTTTACACACACCTTGTTACTTGTTTTTGGATAATTCGATATGGCCAACAACAAAAGGATGAGGAAAACAATTAATACTGAAATAATAGTTCTAATATGTTTCATAAAAAAATAGGCCAATTACTTTTGACCCCGGACGCCGTTCTACTTTGGGATCAAATTAGTGACAGGAAACGGCAAAAACATCCCCGAGTAATTGACCAGTCTTTATTTATACCAATTATAATAGTACATACATCCAAGGGAGAATAGCCCTAACAACATAAAATCCCAATATTGCTTGAGTAAAAAACATTATTTTAGGCTTAGTAATATGGCTTTTGCACAAAACATACAGTGCTACTATAGCAACAGATTTGGCCAAAAGTAGTGCCGGAAGTGTGCCAAACATATTAATTAGAAGGTATATTATATAATTACCTTCAGCTTCTGGACCAAATTTAGTAACACCAATAAAAGTAAAAATTCCATCTAATATTTGAACAACCACAAATATGTTAAAAATCTGTTTGGGTGTCATTATAGAATTAGTTAGGTCTCAGCACATTTTCAGCAGAATCATCCGAAGCAGGCTCCTGATTCTCAACTTGTTTAAGAAGGCTAAAAATATTTTCTATAAAATCTGTGTTATCCATGTGTTCAAGTAGCTTTGGATCAAGTTTTGGTCTGTCATCAACTCCAACTTGACGCAACTCCCAAGCTAAAAGAAAAAAGATGCAGCATCCAGCATTTGCTAAGTGTGTAAGTCTAGTCTCTTTATCCTTATCTTGGCCATGAAACCATCGAGTAAGATGTCTTTGTAGAGCACCAAATGCACGAGACCAATTCATTCCCTTTTCCCAATTTCGTGCCTCATATTTTTCTGCACCAAATGTTAGCACTTTTGCAATTTCATTTACTGCATCATATGGAACCAAATCCCATCGAATTTTCTTTTGATCGTGTTTTACCCCTTGGTTTTTTTGAGTTTTTGTCATGTTAATATTTCCAATATAGAATGTTTGAACGCAGTATGAGTATATAGTCTACTGGATATAAAATCAAGCAGAAAAATTAATCAAGACCAAGATTAATTCTAGTGATAATATACTCTTTTACAAATCCAGATCTAACAATATCTTGCACTTTAAATTCTATTGTAGAAAAGCACGGCATAGCTTTAGCAATTCTAAGCAAAACAGACATTCCAGATTCTTGATTCTTTTTTCCAGTCATCTTCAAATCATCTTGTCTTGTGTCCCCACACAAAATCACCCGTGTGTTTTTTCCAACACGGGTTAAAATAGAATTTAATTCGTGCTCTGTACAGTTCTGCATTTCATCAACAATAATAATTGCGTCGTCAAAGGTTATACCTCGAATAAAGGATGTGGACATAAATTCGAGATAGTCTTTTTTCTTTAAGAGATCATAAACGTCCCTTCGATTGCCACACAATTCAGAGAAAATTTCTCGATAGGGAGCTTCATATAAGGCCATCTTTTCCTGAAGTGTGCCGGGTAAAAATCCCTGATCTCTGGTTGATACGGCACTCCTCACAATAATAATTCGTTTTGCATGCCCAGCAATTAAATCACTCAACGCAAAATAAGTTGCCAAAAACGTTTTTCCAGTACCAGCAACGCCATACAACAACAAATGTTGGCCACTTCCATTTGCATGAAATGCCCCTTCTTGGTTGTCTGTTAGTGGTTTAATCTCAGATAAGTTAAAGTTGTGTCGTAGAATTTTCTTTTGTCTTCTATACTCATCTTGCACTTCTTCTACAAAAGATTCCTCGGTGGTGTCTGTATAAATTTTGCGAGACCTTTTGCCCATCAATAATCCTTAATATTTTTTCTATACCTAGGTGGAAGATCTTTTTTAATTTTTTGCATTTTTTCTCGAAATGGTGTTGGTGGTCTAATAAGACCCTCAATACTTAATGGACTTACAAGATTTGATGCACCAATACAAAGATTTACGGTGCCCGTTTTGTGACAAGATGGGCAGGGGTTTTGCGTTGCTACAGCTCTATCAGCAATTTTTGCCCTGGCCTCAAACAAATGCTTACATTCGGAGCATTCGTACTCATATGTTGGCATATGCGTTTCCTTTCATAAACCAATCTGGGGCAGGGCGTCTGGTCCATTTAGCCATTTTTGTTTTTGCTCCCATGTAGTATTGGCGATATGCAATGACAACATCAGAGTGTTTATATTCAACGGGCATGGCCTGTGGGGGGTGTGTGAAGGTGTCAAAAGGAATGTTAGTCGGTGGCGACTTGAGAATGTCACGAAGCATCGTGTCGGACTTATGTTTTTTGCCGTAGCGGAAAGTGTATTCATCACACAACGCCACGAAAAGTTCATATAACCACATATAATTATTTATACTATTTCTAACCCAAATTGCGCAAGGGTGGTTTATATGTGTGGTTTTGTATAATACAGCATCCAAATTTGTCTCTGGGTGGGTATATTTTTGCCTTGTTCTTTTTCCTTGGGGCGGTTCGGTGGTTATAGTCCCATCTAACACTCTATGGGCGGTACATAGTAGTTGCGCACTTTCTAAAATCATCTTTACAACATGAGAGTCTAGATGAAACTGTGCTGCTGTTTTTGGATCAGGTGCTAGGTAAAAAATGTTCATAAAAACACATTACCATAAATACAAATATGTGTAAAATATATTTTTAGGTATTTTATGAAAAAGCTTAAGTGTCTTGTGGCTCGTCTCTTAAGAGCACTGGGAATTAAAATGGTTACTAAAGCACAACCTCTCCCAGAAAATCCCACATGTTGTCAAAAAAATGCCCCCAAAAAAGCTCAGGTGGTAAAAATACGAAATTCTCCCACTCGCAAATCAGCAAGAAAGGTTGCTAAAAAAGCTACTCCCCAGAAGTAGGCTTAGGAAGCCTCTTTGTTACTTCCTCGGAAGGGGTGTAATAAGGCGGCTCACACTTTTTCCATATTTCCTGGTCGTGTCCACCGCCCATAGTTTCTGGGTCGTGAGCGTGAAGAAAGTAGTGTTGTAATTCATGCCTATAAATTTTAGGGGCGTCTATGTTCTCCACAACAAACACTGTGTGAGTTTCTGGTTGATATACACCAACAACACCACCCATACCATCTAAACCAAACATAGGAATAAAATTAAATCCCATTTTTGGGTTGGTAAATACGTTTGGAGATTGGGCTTTAAGGATAAAGCATCTTGGAATGTTTAGACTCATTACGGCAAGTGGAGATTCTGGCCACACATTTTTATCAACGCATGACATAGCTCTCTGAAACTCCTCCTTTTCATTGAAGTGCTTGCCACAGGGCTCTAAATCGTCCCAGGTCGATTGTGGGAAGAGTTCATGCACAACGGTATGGTCGGCATAGTGTATCACTGGAGCGCCCCTATTAAGGGCTATATCGGGCTGTAATAGGGCTGCGTAGACTAGAAGGGCAGGAAGTATTCCACAAATAACATTAAATGTGATTTTTATGGTTTGACTAATAATAGAAAGGATCAAATTCATACAGCACCAAAAAGCTTTACAACAGATATATTATTTAGCTTTTTAAGTGCTTGAAATCTGGCCTACTCCTCTTCTAGCTCTTCAGGAGTAACTGGAATAACAGATATTTTTGGTTTTCTTTTGGAATCTCGTCCCAATTGAGGAAGTGTAGATTTGAGGCTTTTGGCTAAAAGGCGATTAATCTCATCAATTAACTCTAAAGCCTGTTTTTGGATATCTTCGTTGGACTGTGTTGTATCAAAAGAAAGGATCAACTCATGAACTTTGACTATTGCCCGTATCGGTGGATTTAGGAGAGGATTCTTTTTTGACATTCGTTTTAGCCTCCGATTTGATTAGATTGGGAAATACCTCATCAATCAATTTTCTTGTAACCCCAAGGTCTAATTTTCTATCTTTAGCATCTAATAAAACACTAGCTTCTTTTTCATTAAGACCTTCTAAAAGGCCAATAAACATATGTTCTCGTTTATGTTGCTTTAGCTCTGGAGAAAGCTCTTTTACAAAAAACTTCCACCCTCGAACCGAAGCTCTAAGAGTCGTTTTAGTAAACCCAAAAGGGCTTTTGTTTTTCTTATATGGAGGAGCACCCTCCGGCAAAGCCAAAACCAAAGTTATGTCAAAATTCATTCTCAACAAGCCCCGCAAAGCTGGGCAATCATTGTCCCTTAATATAGTAGCCCGTTCTGTTTTTGTTTTTGCTTTTTTTAGGTCATCAACAACAGACGCTATATTTTCTTGTTTCATGATATCCTCAAAATTCTGAAATACTGTCTAATAAGTACTTCAAACGATTCTCTATAAAATAATTTAGTAAATTTTTGCGGCTGCCCTGGGGTCCATTTTTATATAAAATAACAATTTTTTCTTGGATTTCTTCAGGGACGTTCTCCAAATCAATTAATTGTCGGTTTCTATGGAAGTTTCTAAGCATTGTATCATCACAAAACTTCTCTGGGTCTTCCAATACAATATATTGTGCCACCTTATCACTTCTTAATGGTTTTTGGCGTATTCCTTCGGTAATAAAGACAGCATCTGGGGAAAGGATGTTTGGTATTCCATCACCAGAATCACCCCGCATTATATGCTCCAAAAGATACTTCTTGGGGTCATCGGAGCGTATGAACTTCTTTTGCATCGGAGAAAACTGAACTACATTTGAGTGCTTTTGTAGCTGAAAGAAATCTTTGTCTGCTGAAATAATCAAAACTTTTTGTGGCTGCATATCTAGTCCTTGCTTTTGCAGCTCGTTTGTTTGTGTGTATTTAACTAGGGTGGCTATAATATCATCGGCCTCAGCACCCTCCGCCTGAATAACAGTATATGGAAATTGCTCCATTAGCTCTTGTTTAATTTTGTTCAGGGTAGTAAAAATTAAATTCCAATCAAATTTTGAAGAGTCTCGCATTTTTTTGCGGTTTGCTTTATAGTATGGAAAAACCGACTTTCTCCAATACTTTTTATCATCGGCACAAAAAATTAACTCACCATACTCTGCTGAAAATTTTTGTTTGTATGAAAGAATAGATGATAGAACCATATGCCGAATCAAGCTTTCGTTAAGCTCGGCATTTGGGTTAGAGCCAATTTGAGACATTAAATTTGAAATAAGTGTTTGATTAAAGTCTACTAATATCATATTATACCTCAATGTTTTGTTGGTCCGTGTTTCAATCCTTTATATTCTCGATATGCCTTTTGAGCAATTTCAACTTGAAACAACTCGGGTACTGCTTCTCCGATAGCATAATAAATCCCATCCTCATATCCATGGCAGTATGTCAACTCCTCATCAAGAGATTGGAGTTTAATTCTATTCCCATAGAATAATCCGGCTGTGTAAAAACCAACAAAAAAATTAAATAATGCGATAATAAAAAACACGGCTATCATATTAATTTTTCTTTATTTTAATTTTTTGCATGTTTTGAATTGCGTAAGAGTATCCTTGAGAATACCCAAGGAAAAACAAAACAACACCAACTAAAAAATTAATCATTAAGCTTTTCATTTTTTAATTCCAACTGTTTTTGTACTCTATAAACAAATTCTTGTGTAGAAAGTTTAGACGCATCCTCACCTTTTAATTCAGATAGTTGCTCCACCTTTTTAATGCTGTTGATCAAATCAACAATTAGCGTATTAGTTGCGGTCACTTGCTCAACTCTACCAACAACCTTACCGATATTATAAACAAAAAGTGAAACAATTACAAGAATAATTAATCCCATATTACCACCGTAAAAACTTTTTCCAAAATTTTTCGTTAATTACAATATTTTTCCTAAACCATGTCAATAGTTTAATTGAACTGTTTATTCGATCAAGTTGTTGTAAAAAATATATTTTCTCATCATAACTGAGAGGCATTTTTAGCTTTTCCATGTACAAAATATCAATTTTATTGCCTTCAAGGGTGTCAAGAATAAAATCAATGTTTGCCACTAACCCGTTTTTTCTATACTCAAGATTATTGAACATGTCTTTTATTAGCTGTTTCCTGAATAATCTGCATAACCATGCTGCGCAATTTATTATTAAATTCATCGGCTGTACCAAGTTCATTTAAATATTCCGTTGATATTTCTACGGTGATAGAGACAACACATTCACCATCAATCACCACATCAATATTAGAATAATCAACCATACTATTCTATCTCCAATAATTCTTGTTTTGCAAGAGACGCAATTAAGCTAGTCTCATAAAAAGTCTTTAATTGCTTCATGATATGTTCGTTTTTAGGCTCCAGTGCCAGCTCATCTATTTGTGCCAACAGAGCTTTATATGTGGGGTGATATTCAAAAGCATTTTCATATTGTTGTGCTAGGTGGTCTTTTCCAAGCTTAAGCTTGCCACCATATCGGTATAAAAAATAATCCTTAAGTTGCAGTTCAACACTTTCTATTGGAGATGTTTTTAGCAGAAACCTCAAATATAACTGGCTGCCATATTTGCTTTTAGTTTGTTTTATAAGCGTAAGGTCTTTCCTCCAAACCGCATCATAAACAGCATCAATTTGTGTAACGGGAAGCATGTAAATAAACTGCTCTACGTCACACTCTTTTTTGGGCCAGAAGTTATTTAAACTGACGCCGTTGCATTTATCCAAAACTTGCATTGCCCTATCACGCCATGGACCATCTTTTATGTCTTCTTTAACAAAAAATGATGATGTATTTTTATTGTACCAGTTTACGGCTTTTGGATTTCCTTCCTCAAATTGCTTAATATTTACCCACAAAGCTTGGGCTTTATTTTGCTCCAATAGAACATAATAAGAATAATCGTCATCGGCTGCTACGTTGTTTTTATCGACAAATGGGTAGCTTCGGACAATCTTAGCTCCGGTCTCTGCTGGTTCATATGAATTAAATTTTCTAACATCAAGCCCATACGTGTCGCTAATGTGTTTAGCAACCTTTATGGTAAGAAGTACGTCAGAATATGATTCGTGGTCTTGTGCGCCCTCTAATAGATTAAATGCTCTGGCTATAGATTCTAGCTTTGTTTCGGGCTTTCCAGACTCCTTCTTGCGCAATTTTTCATAGAAGTCTGGGCGAGATGCTACCAGCTTTTGAACTACATGCAGCAAATCACCGTACTTGATACACCCACCAAAGTATGGATTTAATCCGTTTCTAATAAAGCTAGTGCGAATGTACGGTAAATCGAATTTGCTTGAATTGTATCCAATAAGCTTGGTATCCTCAAACTCCACTATGTTTTGAAGATACTTTAGAATTTTGGCCATTGCCACATGCTCTAAATCTCTTGCCTCTTCTTGGTGCTTTAATATGTCTGTTTGTGTGGCAACAATTGAGCTAGGATTGGGGAGCTGTGTTCGTGATATTTTAATCTTGTCTTTAAGACAAGAGACCATGTTCCAATCTTCGTCTATCTCGACAAATGCGTAGTTAATGATTTGTCCACTAAAATGAAGGTCGGTTGTTTCTATATCAAAAAATATATATCTCATAGTGCCTTTATTAAAAGGGTATCTTTATTAATTCTTCCTGTCAATTGTTTTTGTTTAGTTTTTATTGAAACGACAGTTTTCTTTAAAGATAATTTTCCCGCATCTAATATTTTTGGTAAGATCTCGGATGGTTTCCTAAGAACCTTACCAAAAGACTCTGCTTCATCAAAATTTAAAAGTGTAGAGCCCCTAACAGAAAACCCATGTGGGTTTGTGCATACATAAAAACTTAAAAGACGAGTTTTGGTGTTGTATGCACATAGTTGAGTTGCCCCAACAATTTTGGTTGGATCTATACTCTTTAGGTCTCCATCTTCCTTGAGGAAGTTTAATTTAGCAACTTGTTTGGTAGCAGGCTTTGGTTTTTTTACCCTAGGGGCTCTATTGTTTAAAGCCACTTGTTTAGCAGTTGCTTCCCAAAGCTCACATTCTGAAATAATTGTTTGTAAAAACGTGATGTATGAATCGAGCTGCTGTGGGGTGAGGAAACTATAGGCTTCTTTTAGTTGCTCGCAGGTTCCGTCTTTTGCCTCGATCAATTCTTTTAGTAAAAGACTCTCATAATGGTCTGCAATGTTTTTGGCTTGAAAGTGTTTGATAGAGTTTGTCTTAAGCCACTCAGAAATAGAAAACGTGCTTACACATTTGTTTTGAACAAACCAATCCAATTGCTCGTCTATTTCTCCCAAAAAAATGCCAAGTTGTTTTTGTATATTTTCCTGAACCGAAGTTTTCTTTATTAATGTCAGTTCGGGTTCTTGTGGTTCATTTTCCACAACAACTTGTAGCACCTTATCTTTAGCCTCTTCAATGTTCTTGATGTATTTTTGTGGGAAGGTGGTTGGGTTGGTCATAAAAATGCGGCACAACCATCCAATATTATTATTCACCGACACCGAATCTAAGGATGAGATTGTTGTAACATTCTTATGATCTACATGTTTTTCCAAATATTCAAGGAAATATTTCTTAGCATCATCTTTGGTTTTATTGTAATTATACCAGTTTAACGCCTCAATAATTTGAGTTTCTGGATTCTCTGAAGAGAGCATAGGCTCTTCTTGAGTGGCGTTGTATTTTTTAAAAGTAGTGCGTTTTGGCATAATACCTCAGCTTATTTTGCTATAGACTACTATAGCAATAATGTATTGAAAAGAAAAGATTTTTTATATTTTCTAATTATTTGATTTTATTGAGGATTTTAAATCCACACTTAGCAATGTAATATGCATCAATAACATCAGACATCGGGCTTTCACCCACTTTAGATAAAAAATGTCCCTGTAAGTCGTAACCGGTTTCTTTAATAAACGCCACATGCATTAACTCTTTGTTGGCATTACCTTTGCCTGTGGCTTCTTTTTTGATAACGGAGGGTGCTAGTATGGTTATGGGGGCTTTAACAGATTTCCATAACTTATGCTTTAAGATGCCTGTATTTTCTCCAATTTGGAATACAACACCCTTGGCTCCAAACGCATACCCCTCTAAAAAGACCCGAGAGGCTTTAGGAAGCAAAGAAATTGCCCAGTTGGAGATATTATCAAACCTCTCTTCTTGGGTTGTGTAGCTTTCGTGTAGGCTGGCTATAAAGGGGGCTTTACTTCCAGAGAACTTCTTTTTGTCTGTTAAAAAATGGAATTGGCAATTATCAAAGGACCACGCATCCCCAGTGTGAATGCAGATTGCTGGACTGGACATGGAGTAGTCGATTCCTACAATTATCATTCATCTTCATCATCAAAGAAGTCATCGTCTTCTGTGTAGTACTCATCATCATCAAATTCATCATAATCATCAAAGTCTTTGAGTAGAGGGCGGTCATCTGAAGCAGAAATTACATCCCCACAAAACGGACACATTTGTGGGGTTTTCTTTCCTTTAAACTCTAGGGAGAATTCTGCCTCGCAGTCGTGGCAGATATATTCCTTTTTCTTCTTTTTCATATCGAATCAATCTCCTAGCCATAGGTAGAGAATATCCTTCTATATATGATTTTTTTTAAACTAGCTCACAGCCACCAGCAGTACAAGCTAACTCATTGATACCAGTAGTAGAATCTTCTTTTTCATATGAAGAAAGGTTTTCCCACGTTACGTTCTTAGGCATTTTATCCAACAATTCTTGATATTGCTTTTCTGTACATTCTTGGTATGGAGCTTGCTGATACACATGGTCACTAAATGGTAGAAATGAAATTCCAGAAATATGATCAAAATGTTTGTAAACGTAAGCTGCTACATCCAACCACTCGTTTTCTTTTACAGATACGGTAATTGAAACTGTGTGTTCGGCCCAATGTTTTTTATAAAACATCCATAACTCAAGGTGTTGTAGTGCGGTCATTTTATCTCTGAGCATAGAGTTTGGTGGAGATTTCACTGGAAATGAAAATACCGTTGTGTGATCGGGTTTGGTTGCATCAGGCTCCCAGGGAAATCCCATCGACTTCATCATTTGACAGAGTGGATCTTTGTTATCCGCTCTGACTGTTCTGATATAGTATTCGGAATGCCTTGGGTGAATTCCACTCGCACTATCTACCAATTGAGAAACAGTGCCGGATGGTTTTACGCAAGTGATTGCAGCAGAGCTTGGAATGCCCAAAACTTTTGCCCAATATCTGTTTACTTCAATTGCCTTTTGTCGCAGTTCAATCAAAAAATCTTGCAACTCTTTGCTTGGTGTTGACATAAACTTATTGTCCAATATACCAGTCAAAGACACACCCAAAAGACGCTCTTCTGCACAGTTATTTTGCCAGTCTTTAGTAAGATACCTAAAATTAGTTAACGTTGATTGAAACGTACCAAGAATGGTTGCGTGTTCAACTTTCTTTAACAAAGATTCTTTTGTGTCATCGGATCTAACAATAACCTCCGATAAATTACAAAACTCTTTGTTTCTGAGAAGAATTTCTGCACATGGATTTGTACCAGCAATTTTACTGTGGTCACGTCTAGGAGAACCATCTTCCTTTGGTACCATTGCACTTGAGCTTTTTTTGGCAGCATGCAAATTATAGATGCCTCGCTCCCCAGATCTGGACTCATACAAAGATTTCCACTCGTCCATAAAAATACCAATCTCTGGCTTTTCGGTGTAGCATGCAGAGTTATTTGCCAAGGCTCGTTGAACATTTTCAATCCACCACTGGCCCGATTTAGCGTTTCTCATGCGGTCGTCGGACAGGTTACTAAGAGATATAAGTGCAGAACGCCTAACGCCACCAACAACAATCACCTCAGCAATTTTACACACAATGTCATGACATTCTATAGATTGAAGTTTTCGCCCAGCAGCAGCTCTAAAAGTCTTAATGCAAAATTCAAAAAGAGCTACAAGAGGTTCTGGGCCGGATGCTCTTCCACCAAATGTTTTTAGTGGTGTGCTTGCTGGCCTAACTCTACTAACATCAATTTTTGGAACTTGCCCTTGATACAATAGGCCAATAAGTTCTTTCAGAGACTTTGCCCAACCAATTCGAGAATCCGCAACTATAATAGTAGTATCGGAATCATAAAAAGATTCTGCTACTGGGGGAAGTTGAGAAACATATTGCCTCTCAACAGAAAATCCAACTCCAGTCCCACAAGAAAGGATGTATAGAATTTCATCAAAGGCTCTGGGGTTGTCTATAGCTGCAAACGCACAATTGTACCCCGACGTTTCATCTCGTTTTAGTGCTGGTCCTGCTGTCATTAGACAGCGCATAGAGGGCATGACCGACAATCCCATAATTGAATTTTTTAATTCTTGTTTTACAGACTCCTTTAGAACAAAATCACATCGTTCTTTCAAATGTGTTTGAAAAAAATTAAAGTATCTATCAATCGTCTCCTCCCACGTCTCTCTGCGATTTTCGTCTGTCAACCAGCGAGAATATCGAGACAGGTGGATGTATGATTGGTAAAGTGTTGGTAGATTTTTCATGGTAAAAAATTAACTAGGCAGTTAAGGTATGACTATAACAAATTGAAAAAGATTATCAAGGACTATTTAATCTAAACGCACTCTAGGATTGTCAATTTTATAACAAATTTTATTTGCGTTGTGAGAAAAAACTAAGTAAGTCTTAAACGGATATTTTGTTGGTGTTTTGTTTGATCGAAACATTGCTCTACCATCGTGGTATCGACCTGAATTTCGATAAACATCAACAACTTTATTTTTATTAATCAAATAAAGTTTTTCTGTAGACAAAAATTTATTAGGTAGTAGAACTACACCACCCCTATCTCGAAATTCAGATTGTTTTAGTACATTTCCTGACTTAATAGTATCAGCAAAAGAATCTTGTATAATATCACATGTTGAAACAACTGTATTATCTTCTAGTGAATAGTTGTAAGACGTTGGGTAAATTTTTCCCCTTCTATGAACAATTTCAATATCTCTCATAATTATTGAATACATAGAGGTTGATATGTTGTTGTTTCTTTTTCTTGGATCAACAAACTTGGTTTTTCGATAATCTAATCCATTTGATTCAGCAGTCCAAACAAACACAACTTCACACTTGTTTGCGTAAGTTTCTAATAGTTGAAATAATGGTGTGCCACTTTGAACCCAATTTTTGCTTTGTCCGTTTGTATGCTGCAATTCTCCTAATGCCGGGCGTGTTGGATAAGAAACATCCAGACCATCTAAATTAAATATACAAGGCACATCAAGATTAGGAGATAATCCATGCCCCTCTAAAGAATCGGCATTAGTATTTTGTCTTCGGCGTGGTGTTGGTCTTAGTGGATTCCACACAATTCTTGCTGATGGAAAAATTTCTCTTGTCCAAGAAACCAATACTCGCCCTGCACTATCGGTCACATTACTTTCTAATCCAGGATTGATAAACAGCGTTGTTGATGGTTGTATGTGTGTGTTTAATAGCTGAACAATAGGTGTGGTGTATTTTACATATTTTCTTTTTAGTTTGCCATTTCTGGTTTTCAAAAGATGATCATAGTTCTTAATGCTACCAACCGACTTTAGAAATTCATAAGAACCTAGTCTATTATTTCTGTGTCCAGGCTCATTGATTAAATTAATTTCCAAAGTTTTTAGGCGAGGGTCGTTTAAAAGAATTTTCAAACACGAAAAATCGTTTCCAAACGTATTGTATAAAAATGCAACGTGAAGTTCGGAAAGATCTTTTGATGCTTCCAAAAATCCATCACAATTGAACGCAGGAGAAGTTAAATTGAAAGGTGCGTATCCAACGTTATTCAGCCCAGCCACATTGGTAATTGATTGTGCATAATTAAATGTTGGTTTGTGTAACACCGCATATCCCAAACATAGGGCCGCAAGTGCTGTCACCAAAAACTTTTTTATCATAAAATACTAGAAATATACGTCTAGTATAATTTATACTAGGTTTACTTCCAGAATTTCAATTTTAAATATATTTGTTAAACGTAATAAAATTAAT
>Ga0214921_10008199_pt1 | contig 13646 bp, 14 predicted proteins | sample LL1505_MetaG_FD_177992 | JGI IMG/M metagenome (GOLD analysis project Ga0214921, IMG submission 177992) | Freshwater microbial communities from Lake Lanier, Atlanta, Georgia, United States - LL-1505 | ecosystem: Environmental > Aquatic > Freshwater > Lake | place: USA: Georgia | collected... | reverse complement strand
GCATGCGTACTGCACTTATTTTGCTCCTACTTCTTGGCGTTGCTGCAATTCCTGGTTCGCTATTTCCGCAGCGTAGTCAAAATCCATTACAAGTTAAGCAATATTTTAGTGATAACCCTACGCTTGCTAATTGGCTAGATCGCTTCAGCCTTTTTAATGTTTATAGCTCTCCTTGGTTTAGTGCTATCTATTTACTACTTTTTATTTCATTAATCGGGTGTGTATTACCTAGGAGTATTGGACACCTGAAGGCAATTGGCGCTGCACCAACAATCACACCTAAATATTTGGATCGAATGGAATATTTCACTGAAATAAAGAAAGTTGATTTAGATTTAGCAGAGGCTAAGCTGCGAAAAATGCAGTTTCGGATTCGCAGAGATTCTAATTCGATATCAGCAGAAAAAGGTTATGCCAGAGAGAGTGGAAATTTACTTTTTCACCTTTCATTAGTTTTAATTTTAATTGCTGTCGGCGTTGGCTCATTGTTCGGTAGCAAGGGCGATGCAATAGTAAATTTAGGGGATCGATTTATAAATACTCCTACTTCTTACGATATTTTAGGCTTTGGCAAATATCAGGCGGAGGATTCACTACCTCCATTTGCCTTAACAATTAAAGATTTTAAAGCCGAATATGATCCAGCAACTAATGCACCACTTGATTACACCCTCACTGTCTTAGCAGCTAATCCAGCAGGGTCAAAGGAAAATACTGAAATTATAAAAGTAAATAAACCGCTTACATTTGGGAGTACGAAGGTTTTTCTACAGGCAAATGGCTATTCACCAATTGTTATTGTTAAAGACAAGAGCGGCAATGTTATCTTTGATGGCCCAACACCCTTCTTGCCACAGGATGCAAACCTTTCTTCCATCGGCGCAATAAAAATTCCGGATATGCAACCGCAGATTGGTTTTGTTTCTTCATTTTTACCAACTGCTGATCGAGACCAAATTCGAGGTGGGTTTTCTTCTTACCCGGAAGTTTTAGATCCACGATTATTAATTTCAGTTTGGAAAGGTGACTTAGGTCTAAACACTGGAGTTCCGCAATCGGTCTATCGGATTGATACCAGCAAAATGGAAAGAATTGGCTTGAAAGCCTTAGTACTTAACGAGAGTTATAACTTTGGTGAGGGCAGCATCACATTTACTGGATGGAAACCTTGGGTTAATTTACAAATCATTAATGATCCTGGGAAAGGGTACGCTTTGCTTGGTGCGATACTTGCGATCTCTGGTTTACTAATCTCATTATTTACTAGACAGAGAAGAATTTGGATAAAACAAGGTCGAAAGACACAAATTGCAGGCTTAGCAAAAAATGGCATACCTGGTCTTGAAGATGAGATTAAGAAACTAGTAAAGGAGTTAGGTAATGAGTAATACATCAACAGCTTTACTATCTAACGATTTTATTTATGCTTCAATGGCTTTATATACACTTGCTTTTTTTGCACATGCAGTTGAGGTTGCATGGTCAGTTAAAACTCCAGCCAAATCAGTTAAGAAAACAAAGCTAGATTTTTCTAGAACTGAGCGAGTTGGTAGATTGGCAAGCGCTTTCATGGTTTTAGGTTTTCTACTGTTAACTGCTGGCGTTATTTTTCGCGGAATATCAGCAAACAGAGTTCCATGGGGAAATATGTATGAGTTTTCAATAACAGGCGCATTTGCTTTTTCAGGTGCATATTTATTTGCACTTAAAAAATATAAATTACGGTGGCTTGGACTTCCAGTTTCACTAGCTGTGCTTCTAACTTTAGGAACTGCAATAACCCTGCTTTACCGGCCAAGTGCCCCACTTGTACCCGCATTAAAATCAACTTGGTTAGTAATCCATGTTTCAGCAGCAATTATCTCTGGTGGAGTATTTCTATTAGCAAACTCCATTGCCGGAGCCTATTTAATTTTAGATCGCTATGAACAAAAAGGTGTTCGCCCGATCTGGGCACAAAAGCTTCCATCACTTGAAGTTCTAGATAATCTTTCATATCGATTAGTTGCGTTGGTATTTCCACTTTGGACTTTTGCTGTTATCGCTGGTGCTATTTGGGCAGAGTCTGCTTGGGGCAGGTACTGGGGTTGGGATCCAAAAGAAACTTGGGCATTTATTACCTGGGTTGCATATGCTGCATATTTACATGCACGCGTAACAGTTGGCTGGCGAGGCAGAAAAGCTGCATGGCTATGTTTGTTTGCTGGTTCAACATTCTTATTTAATTACATTTATATAAATGTGTGGGGAACTGGTCGCCACACATACTCTGGCTTATAACTTTCTTAAAAAGTCCGGATCATCATCGGGTGGAATAATTCGCCCACGCCCACCACGATTTTGACCAGGCTTTCTTGGTCGGCCAGCAATAAACCAACCAATCGCGCCAAATGATCCAAGAAATAAAATTATTAATAGCCATCCCCATTTTGGAAAACGCCTCACGTTTTCTTGTGGAGTTACCGCACAATCTATAAAGGCAAAAATATTGATTACTGCCGATAACACAACTAGATATTTAAGCATGTGCTCAGTTTACCCCTATCTAATGTTAAATTAGTAAAGCAAGTGAAATTAACACCGCGGTAATCAATTGAACCCTTGCGGTTCTGCCTAAAACAGCTATTAACTCTGCCTCTTTGGCTTCGCGTAATACTTGCCTTAAAACTTGATATACCAAGGGTAAACAAATCATTACAAGAGCTATTTGGCTATCTATACTTATCGCAAGCAGCAAAGTTAGCTGCGTTATTAGTAGTAAGAATCCATAAAAGTACCGAGTTTTTTGATCACCCAACTTAACCGCCAAAGTTCGTTTACCAGATATTTCATCTAATGGACGATCACGAAGATTGTTGATTACCAAAATTGCGCATGACAATGACCCGATTGGAACAGAGAGTAAAACTATTTCCCAGTTTGTTTGCTGAGTTTGAACGTAGTAACTTCCAATAGTTGCAACTAAACCAAAAAAGACAAATACTGAAAATTCACCAAAGCCAAGGTAACCGTATGGTTTTTTCCCGCCGGTGTAACCCCAAGCGGCTAAAACTGAAATTACTCCAACCAAAATTAACCAAAGTGTTGTATTCAAAGATAGCAGTGTTCCAGCAATGCAAGCAGTAGCAAATGAAATAAATGCCGCTCTTCTAACTGCCTTTGCACTAGCTAAACCAGAGGCAACTAACCTTGTTGGACCCACTCGATTAGCATCTGTTCCACGAATCCCATCGGAGTAGTCATTTGAGAAATTAACGGCAATTTGTAAAAAGAGCGAAACAATTAAGGCCAAACCAGCGTTTATCCAATTAATTTTTGGCGCAAAAGATGTACCAACTAAAACTGGTGCAACTGCAGCTGGCAGAGTTTTAACTCTTGCGCCTAATACCCACTTATTCAATTACCACCCATAATCTTTATCGCTAAGTTTTTAGCAGCTCTTCTGTCTGGCTTACCAATAGAAGTTGTAGGAATTTGTTCAAATAAGAATACCTCTTTTGGTGATAAAAGTGAGCCAATACTTTTCTTTATTTCTTCAATTGAAAGAATCGAGGTACTACCTAGACAGAGTTTTTCTCCCCAAGCTTCATCAGGAAGGGCAAAGGCAATTATCTCTTGGTTTGGAATTAGCTCTCTAATTTTTTCTTCTACAAGCGTTAGCGAGATGTTTTCACCGCCAGAAATTATAACCTCATCAGCTCTACCGTTAACTTTAAGAAATCCATTATTTAGTTCTCCGATATCATTACTCGCAAACCAACCATCAGCGCCAATCGAAGTTAACTCACCTTTTTCTGATAAGTATCCACTTGCAATCATTGGCCCAGTTAATTTAATCAATCCATCATTGGTTAATTTCACTTCCACGCCATCAAGCGGTTTCTGGTTATAAACACAGCCTCCACTCATTTCAGTCATGCCATAGGTGGTAACAATTTTTACATGTTTACTTGCAGCTTCTTTTTTTAATTTATCACTTACCGGACCGCCACCAACTAAAACCGCTTCAGCCGCAGTCAAATGTTCAAGTAATTTAGCATCACTAGTTAGCGCTTTATAAAGTTGAGTTGGAACTATTGAAATAAAATCTGCGTCAACATAATTTGTAGTGTTTCGATTATCAATCACTCTTGAGCCAAGCGCGGTTGCTCTAATTAATACATTCAAGCCAGCTATATGTGTTGTAGGCAGCAGTAGCGACCAACTATCTCCTGGTACTGCGCCTAAATATTTATGGCTGGCATTTGTAGAAGCAATTAATGCAGCATCCGAAATAGCGACTAATTTTGATTCTGCAGTTGAGCCAGAGGTACTAATAACTAACGCAGTATTTTTCTCTACCTCTTTAATATTAATTTGTTTGGTAGATAGCGCAGGCCCTGAGCCTTCTAGCGCCTTGGCTAGATTTTCTTGCAGCTGTGGGATTGACCACTCAGGCTGAATAGGAGTTAATACGCGAAGTTCTTTTTCTCCCATAATCCCCGTAGGCTATCTCTTATCTAATTCCCTTTTAACCTTTGGAGCCCGCCTTGAGCAAGCCAATCAAACGCCAACCAGGAGATCGAACTATTCCTAAGTGGCAAACGGGTTCAGGTGGGGAAAAATTTACTGACATCACATACCAAGTTGCAGATGGCATGGCAAAAATAACAATCAACCGTCCGGAAGTCAGAAATGCATTTCGTCCACAAACTCTTTTTGAATTATCTGATGCATTTAATTTAGCTCGAGATAATGATCAAGTTGGTGTAATCATTTTCACTGGTGCTGGCGATGAAGCATTTTGCTCAGGCGGAGATATAAATGTTCGCGGAGATGATGGCTACCTTGGCAATGATGCTCTTAGCAAAAAAGGTATTGGCCGATTAAATGTTTTAGATTTACAAGTACAAATTCGACGCACACCAAAACCAGTTGTTGCAATGGTCGCTGGCTGGGCAATTGGTGGTGGACATGTGTTGCATGTTGTTTGTGATTTAACAATTGCAGCAGAGAATGCAAAGTTTGGTCAGACCGGTCCAATGGTAGGTTCATTTGATGGTGGATATGGCGCTGGCCTGCTAGCAGCCCATGTTGGACAAAAGAAAGCTCGCGAAATTTGGTTTCTATGTCGTCAATATGATGCTCAAGAAGCACTTGATATGGGATTAGTTAATGCAGTTGTGTCAGTTAAAGAATTAGAGGCTGAAACTGTTTCTTGGGCAAGAGAGATGCTACGTCACTCACCAATGGCGCTTCGTTTATTAAAGGCAAGCCTTAATGCGGCAGATGATGGTTTAGCAGGCGTTCAGCAGCTAGCTGGAGATGCAACTATGTTGTTTTATTTAACAGAGGAAGGTCAAGAAGGACGCAACGCTTATCAAGAAAAGCGTGAGCCAGACTTTAATAAATTTCCTAAACGACCTTAGTTAATGTTTCCGTTCAAATTACAAGTAGTTTCAATTCCAGTTAAAGCAAATTTTCGTGGAATTAAAAATCGCGAAATTGCTTTGTTTGAAGGACCAATCGGCTGGAGCGAATTTTCACCATTTATTGAATACAGTAATAAAGAATCCAGCACCTGGCTAAAAGCTGCAATTGAGGGTGCTACAAAAGAGCCACCAAAGCCAATTAGAAATGAAGTTCAAATCAACGCTACTTTGCCTAACGTAAAGGTGGGTGAAGTAAAGGAATTACTTGCCGGATTTGATGGCTGTAGCACGATCAAAATAAAAATTAATGATTTTGAGACTGATCAGGCTCTCTTAATTGAATGCTTAAAGGAAGTTCCGAAAGCTAAGTTTCGGCTGGATGTAAATGGTGGTTGGACTTTAGAAGAAGCAATAGCAAATGTGCAAAGTTATGAAACGGCATTTGGAAGCTTAATTGAATATATTGAGCAACCCTGTACTGATTTTGCAGATCTAAATAGCCTACGCAACAACACTGGAATTAAAATTGCTGTTGATGAATCAATAAGAAAGTATCTAGCTGGCGATTTAACTCGTATCAAAGAAGTAGCAGATATAGCAATTATCAAGTGGGCGCCAACTGGTGGAATTAGCGCGGCATTAGAGGTAATTGAAAAAATAGATCTACCAGTGGTTATCTCAAGTGCGTTAGACAGTAGCGTTGGTATTTCACATGGATTATCGCTAGCTGCGGCCGTACCTAATCTTTATGGTGCATGTGGACTTGGCACCGTTTCTTTATTAGCGGGGGATGTAACAAGTAATTCACTACTTCCTACTGATGGAATCATAAAGAACCATAAAGTAACTCCAGATCGAATTGAAGAATTTAAAGCAGAATCTGCACGGCAGAAATGGTGGCAAGATAGGGCCAATGCAATTTATGAAGGAGGCTTATTTTGAGCAATTCAACAAAATTAGCTCATTCATTACTTAGACAATTGATAGAGGTAGGAGTTAGTGATTTTGTAATTTCACCCGGATCACGAAACGCACCAATTGCAATTACTCTAGGAGAGGCAGCAAGTAAAGAAATTATCGATTTGCATGTAAAAATCGATGAACGTGGCGCTGCTTATTACGCACTTGGAATTTCCAAAGCAAGTAATAATTATGTAGCAGTTATTTGCACAAGTGGTACCGCGGCAGCAAACTTTCATCCAGCCACTCTGGAAGCTTTTCATAGCAACAACAAACTGATATTAATTACCGCAGATCGGCCAGCCCGGCTTCGAAGAACTGGTGCAAATCAAACAACTGATCAAGTAAACATTTACCCAGTTATTAAAACCCATGACTTTGCAGCAGAGATAGACATAAAAAAACTTTTGACCGGAGGTGTGGTGCATTTAAATGTTCAATTTGATGAACCATTAGTAGAAAGCGAAAAAACAGATTGGCTTGCTGGTTTAAAAATATTACCGCCTAATCACGAGAAGAAAATTAGTGGAAGATTAGAAGTTGGTAGTGGGGTTTTAATCATTGGGCATGACCGAGCTGGTTATTCAGTTGCGGAAGTAAACACATTTATGAATAAATTGAATTGGCCAGTAATTTGCGAAGATCCAATCTCCTTTCCAGAATCAATCGCCCATGCATCTATATTTTTATCGGATCCTGAAATTGCTGCAAAACTGGCCCCAGAAAATGTGATTGTGATTGGTCGAACCACTTTATCTCGAAGCACTAATACATTCATAAAGCTTGCTAAAAAAGTAATCGTGATCGATCCAAGAACTGCTGATGTCGATAATAAGAGAGAAGCAGATCTCATACTTAAGGTATTACCCATTGAGATCGTAAGTGTTAAATCAGATCAAATACTTTGGCGCGAAGCTTCAGATGCAGCGGCACTTCAGTTAGAGAATTTACCTTGGTCTGAACAACTTGCAATCACCACAATTTGTGAGTTGTTACCTGAAGAGAGTGCTTTGTTTGTTGGATCATCTAGACCTGTGCGTGATATCGAAGCTTTCGCCCATCCTCGTAGCGGTGTTTCAGTATTTGCTAATCGTGGTCTAGCTGGAATTGATGGAAATATTTCAACGGTTTTTGGAATATCAAATGAATTTGAAAAAACAACTGCAATTCTAGGAGATCTAACATTTCTTCACGATATATCAGCTCTTGCAAATGCGACTGTTGGAAATCTTCGTATCTTTGTAATTGATAACAATGGCGGGGGAATATTTTCAACTTTACCCCAAGCTAGGACCGGTAATTTCGAACAGCTTTTCGGAACCCCTCATAATTTGGATTTACGTAAAGTAATTGCCGGATTTGGGGTAGCCGTTGGCAATGCTACGAATTTAAATGAGCTGCAATCAGTAGCAAGTAAAGAAATTAAAGGACTTGAAGTTGTTGTTGTAAATGTGCCCAGCCGTGAAAGTAATGCTGAGCAGTTAAAAAGTATTACTCAAAGAGTTTCAAGCGCGGTACGCATTGGCATTAATTTAGCCTGACTCTCTGCGTATTCATTAGCTGGATCTGAGCCAGCAACAATTCCACAACCGGCAAAAATTCGAATTGATTTATGATCGGTTGATAGTTGGCCGCAACGAAGTGCAATTGCAATTTCACCATCACCATAAGCATCAATCCAGCCAACAGGTCCGGAATAGCGACCACGATTCATCTCTTCAAGAGATGTAATTAGTTTTTTTGCCACATCGGTTGGCGTTCCACAAACTGCTGCAGAAGGATGCAATTTCTCAACTAGCGTAAAAATATCTGCCTGCTTTGCACTGTCATTCAATACTCCAGTTACATCAGTTGCAAGATGCATCACATTTGAAAGGTGCAAAACAAATGGAGATTCTGGAACATTTGTAGAAGAGCAAAATGGTGCAAGTGCATCTGCGACAGACTTCACTGCGTATTCATGTTCTTCTAAGTCTTTTGAAGATTTCGCTAAAGAAGCAGCAAGTGCTAAATCCCGGTCTTCATTTCCACTTTTTCTAATAGTTCCAGCTAAAACTCTTGAGGTAACAAGTGATTTGCTTAGGCGAACCAATAGTTCCGGCGTCGCGCCAATCAGACCATCTACATAAAATAACCAAGTTGATGGGTACTCAATCTCAAGTCGCTGCAATAAATTTCGAATATCAATGCCTGTATCTGATGTCGCATTTAAATCTCGGGCAAGCACGACTTTTTCAAGTTGACTATTTTTAATAGCGGCAATTGCAGTAGTTACTTGTTCGCGCCATTTTTCTTCGCTTATTGATCCGTTTTGCCAGGTAATTTCGCTACTAACAGCTGAGTTAGATATTTGAGTAATATCTGGTTGGCTTTTATTTCCAACCCAAGTTATCCATGATTTTCCATTTTTATGTCCTAAGACAACCTCTGGGATTATTAGTATCGATTTTTCGTTTGAATCAAAAGAAAATGATGAGAAAAGTATTGGCCCAGTGCCACTGCCATGAACATTGTTTTGGATTGAAAATTCAGATAATTGTTCATTCCACCAGTTCTTAGCTTTTAAAAATCGATCTTCACCTGCTACTTCAAATCTTTTGAATTCACCAAACCCGACTAAACCATCACCACTCCTAACCCAGGCAGAAACAAAATCTAAATTTGTATCTGCTGAGGTAAGTATTGGGTGATTACCCAAAATCTCAGTAGTAATTAAAACGGACATTTTAGATTGCGCCTGTCTAGTTGACGGATTTGTAAGTAAAGCCTACCCCTTAGAGAATAGTGCTGTGGTCCGCGCTAATCTAAACAAAGATCCAGATGACGTCTCAAAGATGTTTGACGATGTTGCACATAGATATGACTTTCTAAACGATCTACTTAGCTTGGGCCGGACAAAGGCATGGCGAAGAGTTGTGACTTCAATTATTGCGCCAAAACCCGGGATGAAGATTTTAGACATTGCAGCTGGTACCGGTTCCTCATCTCGCCCATTAGTTGAAAAAGGCGCAGAGGTAACCGCTTTAGATTTTTCACACGGAATGATCGAGCAGGGCCGTAAACGAAATAAAAATATAAATTTTGTACAAGGGGATGCTTTAAAACTTCCATTTGAAGATAATTCTTTTGATGTAACTACAATTTCGTTCGGTCTTCGCAATACTTCTAATACCGATAAGGCACTTAAGGAAGCACTACGAGTTACTAAAGATGGCGGCAGAATTGTTGTTGCTGAATTCTCGCACCCAGTAAATCCAATCTTTAAGAAAATATATTTAAATTACTTAATAAAGGCATTGCCAGTTATTGTTAAAAAAATAAGCAAAAATCCAGACGCATATGTCTACCTAGCCGAATCAATTAGGGCCTGGCCAGATCAGGCCGAACTTGCTTCCATAATGCGAGACAGTGGCTTCAAATCAGTGGCCTGGCGGGACCTAACCTTCGGAATTGTCGCAGTTCACATTGGCTATAAGGCTTAAGTGGCTAATGAAACCTTCGACAAACAATAAGATTTGACCGTATGAATCCCTCAATAAATCCATATGTACCGATCCTGGCGATTGGGGCTATCGGCTTTGGATTTGCCACTTTTTCAATTGTGGCAGCAGCACTTACTGGACCAAAAAGATACAACCGAGCTAAGTCAGATGCATATGAGTGTGGAATCCAACCATCACCACAAGCAGCAGGCGGCGGAAGATTTCCAGTTAAATATTTTTTAACGGCAATGCTATTTATTGTTTTTGATATTGAAATTGTCTTTTTATATCCATGGGCAGTCTCATTTGATCAGCTCGGATTATTTGGTCTAATTGAAATGGCTCTATTTATTGGAACAGTTTTTGTTGCTTATGCATATGTGTGGCGCCGCGGCGGATTGGAATGGGATTAGTCGTGGGCCTAGAAGAAAAGTTACCAAGTGGATTTTTATTAACAACAGTTGAAAAGCTCGCTGGCTACATGCGCAAGAACTCTTTATGGCCAGCAACATTTGGTTTGGCATGCTGCGCGATTGAAATGATGGCAGCAGGTGCTGGACGGTATGACTTAGCAAGATTTGGAATGGAAGTATTTCGTGCCTCCCCTCGCCAAGCTGATTTAATGATTGTGGCTGGCCGAGTTAGTAACAAAATGGCGCCAGTAGTTCGTCAGATTTATGATCAAATGGCTGCTCCTAAGTGGACAATTGCAATGGGCGCATGCGCATCATCTGGTGGAATGTTTAATAATTATGCAATTGTGCAAGGCGTGGATCACATCATTCCAGTTGATATTTACTTACCAGGTTGTCCACCACGTCCTGAAATGTTAATGGATGCAATTTTAAAACTGCATGAGCAAATTGGTAATGAAAAATTAGGTCCAAATCGAGAGAAAATTATTAGAGAGGTTGAAGCTGCTGCCCTTGCTGCTAAACCAACTCACCAATTAAAGGGATTACTCACATGAGTAAGAATGGAATGTTCGGGGCTAGTGGAAGTGGTGACACTTCAGGCTTCGGTGGCCTAGTAAATACAACAACAGTTATTGGCTCAACTCAGCGCCCATTTGGTAGCTATTTCGATCAGGTTGCAGATGATTTAGAAAGAGCTTATCCACTATTTAGTGATGCGATTGAAAAGGTTGTTGTAGATCGCGGCGAATTAACATTATTTATTAAACGAGATCGTTTGTTTGATGTTGCAAAAATTTTGCGTGATCAACTTAAATTTGAGATGTGTATCGGAGTTAGTGGCGCGAATTATCCAGATGAAATTGGCCGAGAGTTACATGCGGTTTATTCATTACTTTCTATTACTCGAAATCAAAGAATTAGATTAGAAGTTTGTGTTTCAGATAAAGATTCCCACGTGCCTTCATTAGTTGAGGTGTGGGCCGGAACTAACTGGCATGAACGAGAAACATATGACATGTTTGGAATTGTTTTCGATAATCATCCAGGCCTTACTCGAATTTTGATGCCAGATGATTGGCCAGGACATCCACAACGAAAAGATTATCCACTTGGTGGAATTGAGATTGAATATAAAGGTGCAACAATTCCAGCGCCTTCACAACGTCGGAGCTACAAGTGACAACATTTACCGATCCATACGCATCCTCACAAGAAACTACCGAAGGTCGGGTTTACTCCGTCACTGGTGGCGATTGGGATTCGTTAGTTACTGAAATCGGTGCAACTAAAGAAGAGCGCGTGGTTTTGAATATGGGACCACAACATCCATCAACACATGGTGTGCTGCGTTTAATTTTGGAGCTTGAGGGCGAGACAGTTACTGAAACTAGATGTGGCATTGGTTATCTGCATACTGGAATTGAGAAAAATACTGAATTTAGAAATTGGACCCAAGGCGTAACTTTTGTAACAAGAATGGATTACCTATCTCCAATATTTAATGAAACTGCCTATTGCTTAGGTGTTGAAAAGTTACTTGGAATCACAAATGATGTAACTGAGCGAGCAACTGTTATTCGAGTAATGATGATGGAGTTCAATCGAATCTCCTCTCACATGGTTGCATTAGGAACCGGAGCCCTTGAGCTTGGCGCACTATCACCAATGATTTTCGCATTTAGAGAGCGCGAGAAGGTGTTAGATGTATTTGAAATGATCTCAGGTCTTCGCATGAATATGGCCTATGTAAGACCAGGTGGAGTTGCACAGGATCTTCCACAAGGAGCATTAGCAAAAATTCGTGAAACTATTAAAGAACTAAGACATAATTTTAAAGATAATGAAAAATTATTGATTGGTAACGCAATCTGGATTAAGCGTACGCAAGGAATTGGCTATTTAGATTTAGCCGGTTGCACAACTTTAGGAATTACCGGCCCAGTCCTTAGATCAACTGGATTAGCTTGGGATTTAAGAAAAGCTCAACCATATTGCGGATATGAGGATTATCAATTTGATATTCCAACCACTGACACCTGCGATGTTTATGGAAGATTTTTAATTAGAATGCAAGAGTTAGAACAATCACTAAGAATTATTGAGCAGTGTGTTACGAAGCTTGAAAAATTAGAGGGCCAGCCAGTAATGGTTGCTGATAAGAAAATTGCTTGGCCATCTCAATTATCTATTGGTGCCGATGGCATGGGTAACTCTTTAAATCACATTAGAGAGATCATGGGCGAATCAATGGAGGCTTTGATTCATCACTTTAAATTAGTTACTGAAGGTTTCAGAGTGCCAGCAGGTCAGGTATACACATCAATTGAATCACCACGAGGTGAACTTGGAGTTCACTTGGTTTCAGATGGTGGAACTCGTCCTTATCGAGTGCACTTTCGTGATCCATCATTTAATAATCTTCAATCAACTGCTGCAATGTGTGAAGGTGGACAGATTGCCGATGTAATCGCAGCTGTTGCATCAATTGATCCGGTTATGGGTGGGGTTGATCGCTAATGGCATTTAAACCTGAGCAAATTTTAATTATGGATTCAATTATTGCAAGGTATCCGCGCAAGCGATCAGCAATCATGCCGCTGCTTCATTACGTTCAATCTATTGACGGTTACGTAACCAATGAAGGAATTGAATTAATTGGTGAAAAATTAGAGCTAGCAACTGCAGAAGTAACAGCTGTTTCAACCTTTTATACCCAATACAAATCAAAGCCGGTTGGTGAATATCATGTTGGAATCTGCACAAATACCTTGTGTGCTGTTATGGGTGGAGACGTGATTTTTGATGCGGTCAAAGAACATCTTGGAATTGAAAATGATGGTGTAACAAATGACGGCAAAGTTTCGGTAGAACATATCGAATGCAATGCTGCTTGTGATTACGCCCCAGTTGTAATGGTTAATTGGGAGTTTTACGATAATCAAACTGTGCAATCTGTTAAAGATTTAGTAGATGGTGCTAGAAATGGAAATCCACCCGCACCAACTCGTGGACCTAAAACACTTAGAACCTGGAAACAAAATTCTGCAGTTCTTGCCGGAATTTCAGATGGTCTTGCAAATGAGGGCGTACAAGCTGGCGAGCCAACTTTGCTTGGATTAAAGAAGGCAAAAGGTGGAGCATGAGTAAATTAACTCCAGTTCTTTCTGCACACTGGGATGAAGCTGATTCATTTACCATCGCAGGCTACAAACGCAATGGTGGTTACAACGCTGTTGCTAAAGCACTTGCGATGGCACCTGATGAATTAATTCAATTAGTAAAAGATTCTGGATTACGTGGCCGAGGTGGCGCAGGATTTCCAACTGGAAGTAAGTGGGGCTTTATTCCACAAGGAGATAATAAAGAACATTACTTTG
>Ga0214921_10008198_pt1 | contig 13647 bp, 12 predicted proteins | sample LL1505_MetaG_FD_177992 | JGI IMG/M metagenome (GOLD analysis project Ga0214921, IMG submission 177992) | Freshwater microbial communities from Lake Lanier, Atlanta, Georgia, United States - LL-1505 | ecosystem: Environmental > Aquatic > Freshwater > Lake | place: USA: Georgia | collected... | reverse complement strand
AAATTATCATGGTATATAAATGGTTATCGTCATAGAGAAGAAGATCGTCCTGCTAAAATTAATTATAACCAAGATGGAACACTTGAAACAATAAGTTATTTTAAAGATGGAAATTTACATCGAGACAACGATCTACCTGCAAAAACCGATTACTTTATCTATAATCCTAGTAAGATAAATACCAATATCTGGGCTATCAATGGTAAATATCACAGAAACAATGATAAACCAGCAGAAATTAAGTATTATCCAAACCTCAATAATACTATTAAATTTGAAGCATGGCTTCAAAATGGAGAACTCTATAGAGAAGAAGGAAAACCATTATGGAATAAGTACTCGGTGAATGGTAATCTGATTACTAACGATAATACGATTACTAATGAGACACCATATCATGAAGAAATATACTTTACTAATGAATATGAAGATTAAGTTATTAAAAAAAACATTTTTAATTATATAATGAATATTTTTGTAATACTGATTATAATTTTTTTATGCGTGTATTTGATAAATAAGTTTTTTAATTTGGATGAAATTAAAAAATATATTTTTGCATTAATTGCATTCTTTACATTAACAAACAATACATATCCAGTAAAACACGGTGGTGCAAATGAAAACATGCCTGATGAGAAGAGCTTACCTTTAATACGTCAGAATTATAATGATATAACTAAACCATTTATATATCCTTATATTTTTAAAAATAATATCATAGTAGATGGTTTTAATATTTTCATAACTATGAACGAAAAACTTATAGAAGAGTATAAATCACAAAATGAACAAAGAGATCCTACTGAAATAGAAATAAAAGCAATAAATAGAAGCTGTTTTGAAAAAATGATTACAGAATTAAATAGATGTTTCGAAGGAACACTACATTTGATAATTAAAACTGGTCAAGATAATATTATGGCACAATATATATACGGAGAAACTGCGATAACATTACCTCCTAATATAATAATTTATGATGCTTTTTATGACGAGGCCGATGTTGAACAAAAATCTTCTATTGACAATATTTTAAGTCTTTCTGAAATAGAAAAAATTACAAAATATGATAAGAAAGAATTACATAGATTAAAATCATTAGATGATCATATGCTAATGTTAGTAGCTAGTAATATAGCTAAAAATAATAAAGGACATTTTACTATTGTCTCTCGTGATAAGTATAGGGAAATAAGAAAAATCCCAAGAGAACTTCCTAACAAATATAAGATCTGCATAAGAAGCAAGGATATACTTACATATAGGACAATAGATCCTAATGATTCTAATACTTTATTTCAGTTAAATGCCTTATTAACGAGAGAAGATTTATATCTTTATATTTTAGCTCCTGTTATAAATAAATATGGCGAAATAATATTATTTTCTAATTATAAAGATAATAGATTTGAATATGATTCTTCTCAAGTATTTATGTTACATGGTAAATCAGAATTTATGCAAAATTTATACAACAAATTTATCAAAATACTAGAAAGTATTCAAGAAAGTTGGAAGGAAGATATGTTAAAAAAGAATGCTCAAGAAAGTTGGAAGGAAGATATGTTACCAATAAAGAATGAATTTGATTCAGTATTTAGAGATAACCTTTTAGTTTTAGATAACCTAATACAATATAATTCAATTACGCGTCCCGATTGCAAAGATTTTCCCTCTATTATAGAATGTAAAAATGATATGAATAGCTTAAAAGATCAATTTAATTTAATATTTGAAAATAAATATATAAATGATAATATATATGAAAAATTTCCACCATATATTAAAAGGGATTATGATAAAAAAATAGAAGCTAGTTTAGAAAAACAAACTATAGTATTAAATAGGATACTAAGCGAACGATTGCAAAAATTAGAAGAAGCTGAGGAAAAAAGTGCAAAAGCTAGTATAACATATGCAAAGCCAATTACTTTAAGAACACTTAAAAAATAAATACTTCAATAGAGTTTAATACATCACTAAATGAAGTTAGTAAGAACCTTGATAATATAAAATATAATGATTATAGAATATTACCAGACGGAGGGACTGTTAAAGCTAGGCATGATGCCTTAACAGAGTAAATAAAAACAGAGGAAAAAAGAACAGATACACCAAGTGCTCCAAGAACGCCCACTATACCAATAATTGAAAATGATTATACTATTGATGATACGGATTCCAGCGCCGAAGTACCCAAATGATTGAGTGCATTAAATGTATCTTACGATAAAAATAAATAATATTTAATATTATATATAATGAAATTATTCAACATTATTTTAATAATTTTTTTAGTATGTGTATGTACGGGTATTCTGATAATTATATCGCGACTAAGTTCAATTAAAGAACAAATAATGGCTATCACTGCACTTTTAACATCTCTAGTTTCTAAACCAAATAATACTATAAAATATGGAGGACTTAAGAATAAGCTTAAATGTCCAATTATCATAGATGGATTAAATATTGTTAATAAATTTATAAATTTACCAAAAAATACAACTATGGGAATTATTATGGATGATGACTCAGGGTATGATTTTTGCCATACGTTCGGAATCACCGGAGAATATTATACGCATAATATAAAATATTTATTCAGATATATTATTAATTCTTTATTAAATGCTACTACAGGAGATGTGCATTTTGTAACTAAAACAGAAAATAATTATAGATTACACGAGTGTATGAAAAACTTTCTTATTGAAATGGCATCTGATGAAGTTAAAGAAAGGGAAAAATCTAAAGGCAAAACATATAAAAATCCAATATATAGCAATATTAGAAGAAATATAAATAGATTAAAATTTTATATTGCTGAATGTAATTTAAGTGATAAAGATAAGGATGATCAGCGAATACTTCAGATATCATCACGACATCCTAAAGATGACGCAGACCTTCAAGCCCATTCATTTGAAGAACAGGATGATAATTGCATCTTGTCATTAGCACATGATATCACAAATGCTAAGATATTATCATTTGATATGTTCCTAGGTTCGCAAACTAATTTCATTCCCAAAGACTATAAAATTAACATCATAAATTTTGAAATTAGTGAAGGGACAATTAAAACATTATCAGATGAAAAAAATATTAAAACAGAAGAAACAAGAAATAATGTGGTAAGTATATCACGTAGCTTACAAACAAAATGTTTTATTCCTATATTTACATGGAAAATAATAAATGGTATCCATCAATTATATATGGAGATGTTATATAAATATGGTGAAACATTAGATTATGACTATGTTAGCATAATTGAAGTTAATGATAAAGAAAATAAAGAAATGGCGAATATTTTTCAAGAATTAAAGTCATCTGCTAATACATTTACCCCCGCGCCAGTTTCCACGCCAGTTTCGATAAAATTAAATCCATCCGCTTCTGTATTTAACCCCGCGTCAGTTCCAACGCCAGTTACGCAAGCAATTCAAAGTCTAATTGTAGAAGAATTTAAATCCACGCCAGATCCCACACCAGTTCCAACGCAAGTTTTGAGAACATTTAGTGTAGAAGCTGATGAACTTGCAAAAAGTCTAAAAAAAAATACTATACCTAAAGATAGGAAAACTCGTAGTGCATGGGATAATTATTTTGATAATCCAGAAAACCCCAGATAAAAAAAAAGGTTAATATAATATTTATTAATGCATTAATACTGAACCTGCAAAGAATCCTGCACTAAGTACGAGTCCAATTGTTATCGATGCAACAATTATACCACCTAAAATAATAGAAAGTATAGTTAAAAAGTTAGCCTTTTGAGAATCTTGAAACATATATTTTGATGTCATATCAGCACCAAAAAGTCCGGTAGCAACTGCAAAATTTCTAATAGGTGCTACTACTAGAAAAAGAATAACACATATTATTGTTCCTATGACGACTCCAGCATAGAATACTTTATATAAAGTACCGTTTGGGCCATTTGTCAACTCATCATATTTTTTACTTATGCTATCGTATATTCCAGTTTCTTTTTGTGTTTCTTTTTGTGTTTCTTTAATTGTAGACATTTATATATAACAAAAAAAAACAAAAAATAGACATTTATATATAACAAAAAAAACAAAAAATAGACATTTATATATAACAAAAAATAAAATTGAATTCTATTAATAATTATATATATCATGGCCGAAGTATTTCTTGCAAAGCTTTCCCTATTTATTAAGAAGAATTCTAGTAGCGAAACACAATTAGACATATATGAAGAAATTAGATACAAATGCTGTGGTGAAATTTACAAAAAATGTAAAGAACAAATGCCCACTTGTTATATTTGCTTAGATAATATAGAACTTGATAAAGATTGCAATAATAATTTATATTATTTAGTTTCTACAGAGTGCGGACATAACTTTCATAATAAATGTATGTTTGGCTTAATTAAAAGTGCTCATGAAGGAAATGAGGATGTCAAGTGCCCTCTATGTCGTGCTCGTGTATTATTTATAACGATTTATAAACAAGAGTATAATAAAGAGAGTAAAATTTCCACAGAACAATTTTACACAAAGGCAATCATTCCTTCAAAGTACTTATTACCGTGTGATTATGAAATTCTAAGCGTAGAAAATTTTTATCATATTAATAAAGATAAAAATATTTATATTGAATCTGATGACATTACCAAACTAGATGAAGAATCTGATGCCATAAGAAATCAGTTAACTAGAGAGCAAGAAGAAAAGAAGGAAACATTACAGCGACATATCGATCTAGCGAGAGAGCATACATATCTAGAATGGAATACCAATTTAGAAAGTCTCCCAGATTTTGAAACTAATTTTCAAGTATCATGGACGGAACAATATCAAACATATATATCCCGCGATCCTAATTTTGTTCCAAGAGTCATGCGAGAAGAAAGAGATTTCGTGCAAGAAAACGCAGGAATGATAATAGAATTACTACGAAACTTTGACGATGGTATGCGAGAATTTAGAAGAAATATGCTTAGACGTCCTCGCTATAGTATTAATAGAATTCTAATGAGAAGATTAAATTTTGATAATATTCAGGCTTCGAGACAACCACATCAACAACGGGTACAAAATCAACCAAATGAACAAAATGAACCAAATCAAACAAATGAACCAAATGAACAAAATCAACCAAATGAACCAAATGAAAGATTATTACCATATCAAGAAATATTAAATTCAAATCCGCAATTCCAACAAATTCAAGAATTAGAACCCACTGAAGAATTACATTCTGATAATGAAGATATAGTTTTCGAGTCCAAAACCCAAGAGTCAAAGACACAGGATTCGAATATTCAAGATTCAAATGAAGAATATTCTATACCTTTAACTCAACCCATAGAAAGAGGAATTCGAAGAAGAATAGAAGAAATTAATACAGAATTCTTTGGAGAAAGATTATTAATTATAGAATATGAAATCAATAATGATTCTAGAAATGAATCAACTCCAACTGATCCAATTACTCCCGTTGATCAAATGATTAATCGCCCTGATCAACCGCCTAGAATTATTAGAAGACGACTTGAATAGAATTGAATAGAATTGAATAGAATAGAATTGAATTGAATAGAATAGAATTGAATAGAATTGAATAGAATATTATATATTAAAAAATAAAATACTTGTTTATTGAATAATATTTTTTCTTATAGCATAACATAGAAGATTGACTGTAGCGGTATCTTCATCATGCCTTAATAATAGATGTTCGAATACAGCATATAAATGATTAATGATTTCAAATACTTTTATATTCTCAGATTTTTCAAACTTATATATTTTAATAGAATACATTATTAATTTCTGCTTGATATATTTTTCAAACATATAATCGATATCTTCCATAGTATGAGAAATTTTACATATATCCAATTCTAAATAATCATTATTATAATAACTAATGGTTTCTATAAATCTTTTCATATCTTCAACACTGAATCCCATCCTTGTATTAATATATTCTTTTGGATACTCTATTGCTTCATAAGTACAAATATTAACTTTTTGACGGAAACAAATATGAAGCGATTTCTTAACTACCTTTCTTCTTAATTCAATAGCTTCTAAATTATTAATAAGGAATTGATCGACTAATCCTCTACTAGTAAATTCAACATAATATCTATAAGAATTCAATTGAGCCATAATAAAGTACTTATCTCTATTTAATATCTTTAGTTCAATTCGAGAATTAATAGTATGAATTGATTCAGGTTCAGACATAAAGCTTTTAGGTTTAGAATAAGGTTTAGATGGTTTAGCTCCAGTGATACTACCCCAAACTCTCTTTTTTTCTTCTTTAAGAATTATGCTCATAATCTAAATCAAAACTATCTGATCTTATAATATTTTACAACAAATTCAATTTTATTTGTCTATATATAAATTATGAATTACGATACAAATTCCGAGTATGTAATGGAACAAGCAGGGCGAGGATTAATAACAGAACTCTTTCCTTCTGATTTTATTTATCATAGATTTTATTCTTTAAATGCATATACTATTGCAACATCATATATACAAATACAGCTTAATAGTACTGGAGACAATAAGAAGAGAAATCTGGATACATTTAGAAATGTTATTCAAGGCATACCTCGAGTACAACATAAAGCAAATATATATCGATTTATAATGATAGCAGTTGTTATATTGATAATATGGTACTACTCTACTCAAAATTATCCAGATACTGAAAAATCTCAATTTCGTAATGATTATTATTTATATGCTGTAGGTGTAGTAGGAGTGATAGGATTTATATATTATAAAATTTACACTGATGGATCAGTACAAAGAGAAAGTATAGATCTTTATAATAACATTATACAAAAATTAGATCCCATACTAGGAGATGGAAAAGACAAACAACTAATATATAAAAACCTAGATGACGCAATAGGACCTATGTCTTACTTTACTTCAAACGGCATATTTATAGGTAATTTTCCTCTAGGGATAAATGTAAATAACTCTAAATTAAACCCTGCAGTAAAAACCGGTGTAGAGACTGCAGTAGTTGTAAATGCCTTAGCTAATATATTTGGTAATAATAGCAATAGCAATAATAGAATAAGGTATTTTTAAGTATTAAGTAAAATATTTATATTTTTAAGTATTAAGTAAAAATATTTATATTTATAATGTTTAATTAAAATATAATATAGATTTTTTTATAATATTATATATCTATGATTGAGATTCTTATAATCGTATGTATTATTTTATTAATATGGAAGTGGTCAATGATTAAACCTTATCTAGCATCTGTTCCTATATTAGGAGATGCTGAGAAAAATTCAAATTTAGCACATGACAATGCTTTAAAGAATGTAAATGACTTGTATAAATTACAAAGTTCTATTAATAAACAACTTCAAGACATTGCTAATTCTACAGATCAATCAAATATTTCACAACAACTTACTATTCAGACTACAAAAGACGTAGCATTAGTTTCTCAAAAAATATCAGACAGTATAGCATTAAGCATTTCTTCAAAAAATATAGTTTCAGATTTTCAAACTGCTATCGATACTATTAACACGGTACAACAAGCTGTAGCACAAGTCTCGATACAATCAACAAATGATCAAACTGCTATGAATGCTAATGTAGCTTCCGCCCAATCATTGATAAATTATACATCAAAAATATTTACTGATACTAAAGCTATTATGGCTAATTTAAATACTCAAGTAAATTCAGCATCATCATCTATAACTTCAGCAATGGATATTGCTACTTCACAAGCTAATAATATATTATCTATAGGAAATGAAATTGAAGTTCAGCTTGTTAAATTTCAACAACTTTTACAATCTACATATACACAATCAAAATTGTTATTAACTCAACTTATATCTGGTATGCAAATATTAAGTCAAGTATATTCATCCTTAGCTGTAGTAGACCAACAGATAACAGTTATAGGTTATTTATTATATAAAAATCCATATATTCCACCTTTAATAAATACATTACCTTCTATAACAAAATTCAAAATAAATGATATTATAACACAATTTAATACTATTTCACCTACTTTAATTAATATATTAGCATCAATGAAAGAATGTTTTATTAATGATAATTTACCAGTATATATTAATGGAGTTAAAAGTGATGATATTAATTATTTATTAGAAACCGTAATATTAAATTTTAAATATTTAGTACAATCAGCCAGTCCTAGTACAGAGCAATACCACACTACATATGATGAAATTAGTAAGTTAATAATTACAGTCAGTGGATATGTTAATCCTATACAAACAGCTATATTATCTGCAAATACATTACAGACAAATGCATTAACTACTATTAAAAAAATTAATCAAACTGCAGACTTATTAATGTCAAGTGTAAATTCTCAAAATGCAAATTCACAAGTTCTAAACAAAGGTATATCTGATACTGAGACTATTATTAAAAATGCAATTGTTATACAACAAAAAATAGTAAATGACGCATCAAATATTAATAGTCTTCAGCAAGAATTACTAAATGCTATTAAAGCCCGTCAATATGCTCCTAATTCTAATCTACAACAAGCCTCTCAAGTAACAATACAAAATGTAATTAAAAAAATTCAGCCATCTTTTCAAAATATTGCAAATGATTTACAAGAATCATTATCTTCTCAGCAAAAAACAAGTTCAATGTTAACACATATGTCAAATCTTATAAATTCTACAAATGACATATCAAATGCTTCTAAGAATTATTTGGCATCACTAATTGATTTAATAGCAAAATCTAAATTAGATACACAGTCAGCTGTAAGTCAAGCCAAGGCAGTTCAGGATTTTATAAATTCATTTTTAGAACTTTTGAAACCAAAAAACTTTACTGCAGATGATATTGTACAAGAAATAAAACATTTGCAAATAAATATAAATGAAGTAATAGTACATATACAAAAAATTGTAAATGGTGCAGATAAATCTCTTACTGCAACGCAATCCTTATCTACAATTTCAACAAATTTATTAGATACATTATTAAATTTAATCAATAATGAGATATTTCCGATAACTGGAATTAGAGTATCATACGAAATAGAACCTACATCTAAGAGTGTAATAGCTTCCATATACAGTGTTAAAGATGTACAACAAAAAACTGGACCACCGGTATCTATTTCTGCTTTAATTAATAAGGCGGTGTATCCAAAAATTAATAGAGGACCCAATAATTTAGTAAATTTTGATTCTACCTCATTTACTTCTAAATATTTTCCTTATTTTAAACAAGAAACAGTACAAACCAATAACCAAGCAACAGTACAAGCTCCTGCTATACAAGCCACCAATACTTCATCGTCTAACAGCGGAACCGTAACAGGCAGTGGATCATGTGATACTACTGGAAAATGCACAAATACCACATGCATAAATGGCGTATGCACTACGAAAATAACATACGCAAATACTACAAGTACTTCATGTGTAAATGGTGTATGTAATACAACCACATGTACTAATGGAGTATGCACTACAAAACCAGCTAATCAAACATTTATTAATAGAAGACAAATGGTATTTGATGCAGTAAAAAATAAAGATTATACATATAATATGTATTCTCCTCTTAATGATTCGGTCGATCATTATTTATTTTAAATAAATTGTAAAAGCCTATCCATAGGAATAAATCTCGCATATAAGAATATAACATCTCTATATGTAAATCTACTATGAAGAGAATATATTCTTATCAATTCTTGAGGATTTTCTAATTGTTGAAATTCATTTCTACTATTAAAAATACTATATGCTAATTCTCTATATTGCTCTTCTGTAGTATTACGTATATAACATATACTCATAAAGTTAAGTGCATTATGAAATCCATTAGGCATTATGAAAGCATTATCCTTCTCTTCATTTGACAATTCCCCTCCTATTGATCTATAATGATTATTAAGTGTATATAAGAATACAACATCCCTATACGAAGGAACCTTATATTCGTCTATAAGTTCTTCTGGGGTTAATAGATTAATAGAATTATTATTTATATACAAGTCATTTGCTATTTTTTTTTCTTCATCTATATCAACGTGCTTTAATATATCATTCATAAAATCCAAAGTATAACTTATACTATAATCAAAACGCCTTTCTTGTATTCTCTGCCTATTTAATCTGTTATTATTATCTATAACTTGATTATTATTCAAAGGTATATTTTGCCTATTGTTTTGTTGTTGATTATTCACTTGCATATTTTGTTGTTGATTATTCACTTGCATATTTTGTTGTTGATTATTCTGTTGCATATGTTGTTGTTGATTATTCATTTGAATATGTTGTTGATTATTCTGTTGATTGTTATTCATATAATCTCTGTAGTTTAATATTTAAAAAAAATTCATAATTTAAAATGGTGTTTTATTAAATATAAAATGGTGTTTTATTAAATATAAAATGGTGTTTTAAACCGCCATTTGAAATTCTAATTTTGAATGAGGGTTATAATTAAACAATTTTAAATCCTCAAATGTATAATCTTCTATATTTTCTTTTTTGTTAATATGTAATTTTGGAAATGGTCTCGGCTCTCGCTCTAATTGCTTTTTAAATTCATCAACTAAATTACTATAGATATGGGTATCACCAATGTTCCATATTAATTCCCAAGGCTCCATATCTACTACTCTAGCTATTAAATAAGTTAATAAAGCACCTGTAGCAATATTCCATGCTCCAGCAACAGCATAATCAGAACTTCTCTGAGTCATCATACACGATAACTTGTTTCCATTTGTGTAAAATTGATAATTATATAGGCAAGGAGGTAAAGGACACTTATATATAGAATTAGGATCCCATAAACTAATAATTATTCTTCTATTGGTAGGATCGGTCTTTAATAATTTAATTACTTCTTTAATCTGATCAAATCCATGTCCTTTATAATCATCTTTACAAGTTTTATATTCAGCACCAAAATGGCGAAATAAGAACCCATAACTAGGACCCATATCACCTACTGGAAGATGAGGCAAATTATATTTATCTAAAAACTCTCTTGAAGTATTAGCTTTCCATATATGAATACTTTTCGCTTCTAATATTGCAGAATCGGTTTTACCACTTAGGAAGAAGAATAATTCTTCTGCTATGCCTCGAAAGAACATTCTTCGCGTTGTAATCAGGGGAAACGTTTTATTTTCTAAATTGAATTTCAACTGTTGTCCAAAAATACTATACGTGCCTAACCCAGTTCTATCCTTTCTTATTACATCATTCATAATAGCAGATTGATTTAAAGATAAAATCTTCTTACCTAAATTACAATATGCTCTTTCTTGTATATTTTTAAATTCATAAGTATTAATGATTAGATTATTAAACACATCAGTTTTAATCAACTGTAATGGATAATCTTTAAGATCAAGATATGTATCGCATAAGTATTCATCTGGTATAACGGTTATTATAAGTCTAAATACCAATCCCATATTTAAAGCCCAAGTATAAACTTGCGATCCTCCAATAATAAACAATTCCTTATTCTTAATATTACAACAATACATAACCATTTCCCAAGGATCATTAAAGATAATAACCTTAGCATTATTCTCTTCATATTCCTTAGCTTCAAGACTCTTTGTCATAACAATATTTATTCTATTAGATAACGGAGCCTTAAGCGATTTGAAGGTATTATAACCCATTATTACTACATGACCCTTTGTCATTTCTGCAAAATGTTTCAAGTCTTGTGGATTATGCCATGGTATAGCATTGTGTAATCCAATTCCATTATTCTTAGAAATCGCTGAGATCAAAGAAAACATTTATATTACTTGATATTTATTAATATATATTTTCATTCTTTAAAAGTAATTATTAATATATGTCAGATATCAAAACAGAAACAAGTCTTAATAATAGCGAGAGTATTTGGCATTTTACTTCTAATGAAATTTTCTTAATGGTTATAATTGGTATTGTAGTAGTATTTGTAATATTAGTTATATTAGCTTTTACAATTTATTATTATTTAGTATCGAGTATTATAGAAAAATTATAATATATATATATATATAAAATGTCTTCTTCAAATACTGATGTACCCAATAGCAATGTAAATAATGATGTACCCAATAGCAATGTAAATACTGATGTACCCAATAGCAATGTAAATCAAACCCAAGATAAACAGCATACAGGCATGAATATATGGTTAAAAATTGTATTAATATTTTTAGCTGTAGTTATAGTTTTAGCGATAATTTTTTCTATAGTTTTGTATTTAAATCCAAAACTCCTAGTCTTTAATATGACCATGTATAAAATAGCGTTTTTAAATTATTACTTTTACGATAAAGTATTTTCTTTAAAACCACCGCAAGGTGTTAATATTTATTAAATCATTTTATTCTTTAAAATTATCAATATAGAATGCAACAATATCCGCCATATCCACAACAACCAATGCAACCATATCCACCACCCCAACCAATGCAACCATATCCACCACCACAACCAATGCAACCATATCCACCACCCCAACCAAAAGAAGATAAATTAGAATGGTGGTACAAAGTATTAATAGGCGTTGCTATATGTGTTTTAATTGCTATACTTATAATTATGTATGCTCCAGCTCTAACCGTATCTGTTTTAACTGAAAAGACTGCTAGTACAATTGGTAAAGCTTCTGGTACAGGGTCTGCCTCCAATACTAAACCATTAACAATTAAATTTACACCTCAATCGGGACAAAATTGGGATATTGGTACTGCAGGACAATATAAATGCCCCAGTGCTAAAGGAGTTGATATAACAGGAGATAATAACAACTTTTCTAATTATTGTATATTTACTGGAACCGATGCAAAGAAAAATGCCGAAGCCTACTGTACTACTGATCCTAATTGCTTAGGTTATGTTTCAGATGGCAAAGGAAAATATCAATTAACATCTAGAGGCATAGTAAGTGATTCTACAAAACCTTCTAATAATTTTTACTTAAAACAAATAGGAAAAAATAATTACAAGCTACAAGAAGGAAAGCAATGGGATTCAAGCAAACCCAATGATTATACATGCCCCAAAGCTAAGGGAGTCAATACTACTACAGGAAATTGGGGAAGTTATTGTATATTTTCAGGAGAAAATGCCCCATATAATGCTATGACTCAATGCGAATCCGATTCAAAATGCACTGGTTATTTTGTAGGAAGTTATAATGGAAATGCTATGTATCAACTAACATCTAAAGGAGGTGCAACTATGACCGATGCTACAAAATCACCTCCTAATAATTATTTTGCTATTGATTTTACTAGTGAATATGGTTTATAATATGTTTAATTGACATTTATAGGAGTAGGTTGAACGACAGATTGATTAATAGGCTGAATAGGTTCCATACCTAGAGGAGTAGGTTGAACGACAGATTGATTAATAGGTTGAATAGGTTTAATAGATTGAACGCCAGATTGAACGCCAGATTGAACGCCAGATTGAACGCCAGATTGATTAATAGGTTGTAAACCTAAAGGATTGCCAAAAGATCCAGCAAAATACATAGCACCTGATACACCTCCAATTATAACACCAGCGGTTATTAAAAATAAACCCAACTTATCTAAAAATGGATATCCAAATAATTT
>Ga0214921_10008197_pt1 | contig 13647 bp, 13 predicted proteins | sample LL1505_MetaG_FD_177992 | JGI IMG/M metagenome (GOLD analysis project Ga0214921, IMG submission 177992) | Freshwater microbial communities from Lake Lanier, Atlanta, Georgia, United States - LL-1505 | ecosystem: Environmental > Aquatic > Freshwater > Lake | place: USA: Georgia | collected... | reverse complement strand
CCTGTGCCTGTGCCTGTGCCGATGCCTGTGCCTGTAACTGCTGATATAACTGTAATAGTTGTATATTATCTATAACTGGCATGGCATTTTGAACTGGCATGGCATTTTGAACTGGCACAGATAATGACGGACTTTTTCGTAAGGATGGTTCATTATTAACAATTGGTATGATGGTCGGTTGAACTGAGTCAATACTTTTATTATCATCATCTTGTTGTGGTAGAACTTGGTTAATCGACGTAATTCCAGCAGGTTGCTCTAATGGTGCGTCTTGTGAAGAAGAGTCATTTTGATTATTAGATGGACTTGCTTCACGACTTCCTTGGCGACTCGCGAATTCATACTCATGTTCATTATTATGTGGATTTACTTTCACTTCGGTGAGCCCATTAACAAAATTGGGCTTCTTAACACGTTTATATTTACGATATTTGGCGTTATACACTTCTACGATATCATCATCTATCAACGGTGCGATATCCTGCATATTCTTTATATCTGTTTTAACAATATTCATCATATTTTCAGCACTAAGTCGTTGGTCTCGGTGAAGTGTTAATTCTACTTGTAATTTCTTCGAAATCTGAGAAAACTGTAAAGAGCAGATACGATGTGACTCGGCGCGTTTCGCCAATTGAAAGTATGTATCAACTGATTTAATAATACCAACAAATACACTTCCTACACCTAAAATAATATTCATTTGAGCATATTGTAAATCTATACCCGTAATGAACCCAATCGCACTACTCAAAATAATCACCGGAATATTGATATAATTCGATCGTCTGTTGTATTTTTCATAAGACATGCGATGTAGAATCGAAAGAGACTCACATTCCTCCGAATGTTCTTTAAGTAGTCTTTCAAGATCAGTATTATATGTAATCGGTTTTGGTGGCATCATATACGTATGTGCGTTATATATGTATATGTTCGACATTATATTCTTCTCTAAATAACCGAACTCTGTCCTCTCGGAAGAATTATTACAAAAATACCCACAGCGATAAACCATAATAGATAACTGATATAAAACACGAATTCAATATCGAAGAAGGTCATAATTTGAACAATAATACCACTTACAAAAAACAGCATGATAAAATTATAAAACTTATTATCGAATAACCCCATTCTAGTGTGCTTTTACTTGTTATTATATATACCAGCGAATATTTTACATAATTTTATAATCCGTATATTTCGGGTCGTATGTATTTGGTATATTTTCGGTATCAATCGCATAATATGAAAGTAATTGAAAATTATTATGGTCGCATACACACCATACTGGACGCACTATTTTTTTCTGGTCATAATACCCGTTATATATCGTATCAAAATCCGTAGTCCAAGAATAGTCATAACTGTATATACTGTCATACATGTCATGATGATATTCTTCTTGGGTTTGACGATATTGGTTGATTTTAGTCTCAAATATATTCTTTCGTTCGACGTATTTCTTCACCATATCAATATCATAATCATCATCCTGAAATGCGGTTTTCATTCGCTTTGTAAAAACCGCATAACGTGATATTCCTCCTTCTGTATTTCGTTCATTATTTGTATTCTTACTTGTATTATGATAACATGCCCAATAATAAGAATGCTCTAAAGATGTAAAATAATAAAAGGGACCAAACCTAGATATAAGAGGTTCTCGTTTTAATCCATATATTGCTGTGTTTATGGCATAACATAATGTAGAACCATAATATAATATAGCTGGTGCTTCGATATGTACTGTTTGAAATCTCTCGTCATCATCGTTCTTACCTCTCCGAGTACGCCGACGAACACGCATATCTGCATTCGGTACAGTCGCCTGAAGAAGCCCCATAGCAGGATATGCAATAAATAATTCAACTGCATCATCATGTATCGGTATCGACATATAACGTTTTTGATGAATAATTTCAGTCGTACATATCCAATACCAGTTGTGTGATGGTTGTATTGAGAGCTTTACCGGTTGTATTTGCTCTTCACGAAAAATCTTCTCATAAAACATAAAGCATTTACCAGTAAGTTCATCGTGAAGGTAACCCTTATAACGATATTTGCCTGTAAATAAATTACTCATAATATGCTCACTTTCTTTGCGTATATGTTTCTTGGGTGCATGTTTATAGTACGGTAATTTACATACCGAATTCTCGTAATAAAATAAAAACTCGAGGAACGGTGTAGTAGATATGATGTTTATTCGATAAATAACCAATTCGTAATGTTTTATCTCTGAGTTTTGCTCTGCAAATTCTTCTATGTCATAGTCTAGCTCATCCTCTACAAATTTGTAACGATGATGAAATCCATCCGTGTCAATACTCCCTAATGTGGCAATATAATCGTGATTCTCTTCACGGTCTTCTTCTTTTATGGATTCGTCGTCGCTTGTGTCGTCGGAGGCGTCGTCGGTTGTTGTATTGCTAATTCTAGACCGCGACCTAGACCGCGACCGTTGGCGTATATCATCCTCATTATCGCGGCTGTCGTTGTCTTCGTTATCGTTGTCATTGTCGTTGTCATTGTCGTTGTCATTGTCGTTGTCATTGTCTTTATCAACATTGTCTGATTTTGAAACTTTAAATATCTCTCGCAATGCCTTTTTTTTACCAGCACCGCCAATATAAAACATATTTGATATATAAATACGTATATCTATATAACATATCTATTTATTTGATTTTTGGAATTTTCATTTTAATAGACTCGCGCGTCTTTTCTACACGAGATGCAAGTAAAAATTCGGTTAAACTATTGACCTTCTCAGTATCATCCTTATAATATGTAGTAAGTGCTGTCTTCAACTGTCCGTTGTTAAGAGGAGCACGAACCTTCGTCTTTGAATAGACAATACGACCATTCGCAATATCAAAGCAATCAATATCGTTCTTACGCATCACATCTAAAAGTGACTTCGATAATTGCTGATGAATCAACTTTCGCTTTTTTATTTCAGCGGAAAGTGTGCTAATTTCGTTTTCAACACGTACCCACTGACGTAGATAATCCTTCAATTGCTCTTTCGTTACACTTGGTTGCGCCGTGACTTCCATTTGTGATTCAGAAGCAGATGATTCAGCAGTAGTAGAACTAGCAGAAATTAAATCCACGCATACTGGAGGTTGTGGCTTCGATTCGCCACCTATTTGCTTGATTTCATGAACTCGAAGAGGATATTGTTGAGTAGTATTCATGCGATTATAATTATAAGGCATAAAAAAATGCGCGGTTATTTTCGCGTTCTTCGCGAGGATGATGGTTTTTGCGCTAAACGATACGCGAGTTTGTGATGGTCGCATTCTTTATCCAGGATATGAAAATCTACCACCGACGCATTCCCGCCGGTGATGGTACTTGCAAGGCGTGCATATCCCCATGACTGAGGCGTCTGATTCGGGCGCGAACCCGATGAATAATATGCTCCTTCTCCTTTTTTTACGATTTGCCTCAATCCTTTTACGGAACAGCCGGTTTTTCTAGATAATTCTCTCGAAGGCCGAATATGTTCAACATGGTAGATGCGCCGGGCGTTATCAAGATGTTTAGACGGTTTCGATTTGAATGATTTCATCGCCTTGCGCGTATAATATTTGCGCTCTTTATACAGGTTACGCGACTTCGTAAGTTCTTTTCTTTGGCGTACTTTATCTCGTCTGGATAATGAATCCGGCAAATACCGTTTTATGTATTGCATTATTCAGTTATAATACTAGTCTATTTTTTTATTATAGTATTATAAAATGTTAAAACGTGCGAGATTGACGTTGATGGCGGATGTCCATAACAACAACAAAAACGCGTCATACACCGCGGGTTCTGGTGTAGGTGCTTCCTCCATTTCTGTTCGTCGCGCAAAATTATTGAACGCGGCTCCTACTGTCGCTTCGCTGTGCAGGCTTCAACCACTTCCAGGCAATTCCCGCGTGAATAATGTTTTTATGAAGATGTAGAAATACATACAGAGTGTCATTATTATATAATTATGATAATTATAATAATTATCATAATTATCATAATTTTCCTGATGAATAATCCCTAGTTCTTATATTCATCAGAAATACTAACATGAATACCTAATTTATTATAAATATCGTTAATTTGCTGAGAGTATTTATTATCATAAGCATGCCTAGTATTGTTATTTTTATTAAAAAATGAATGTAATAAATTTAAATTAACTTCATTATCATCTATAGAAATTAAATCAAAATCACTCATGACAGGACCCAATACACCTAATAAATTAACCCGAATAAATGGGTCGTCGTTAAACATTTGTTGTATATATATGTTATTTTCGTTAGTCGATAACAAGTTAATTTCATCATAAAAAAAAGAATAATATCTGATAGCACCATTCAACATGTATATAATGTCAAGATTGCAATTCAAATTAATATTCAATACACGTAATTTGTACCCCTTTTGTTCTTTTAATTTGGACTTACATATTTCATTAATTTTCTTTTTTATTAGATACCTCGAGTCATTTAATTGAATCGTTTCATCAATATACTCATAAATTTCAGAAGTCGGTTTTTTACTTTCTCTTATTGCATCCATGCAATCCCATATTCTCAAGTTTGTTTTGTATAGTATGGAATATAAATAATTATATTTTTTAGTATACATTTCTAGTTCCTTATGTAAATAATCAAATTCAATTATTATATCCTCTCGCCTCGCGTCATTAATTTTATTTTTTTTTATTTCAAGAATACTCAGTTTATCTAATGCTTCCCCTAAGCTTACTTCTATTGTAATGGCCATATTAGCAAATAGTCTATTCAAATATATATAAACACACTACTTTGTATTTATATATTATTATCAAGGGTGTAAAGTATTTAAATTTCCTAACTCGATATTATGAATATTTTAATATTTCCATCAGGCTCAGCTGTAGCTCACGAAATCCATGATTCTTTAAAATATATTAAAAACGTAAAAATATACGGTACGGATTATGATGATTCAAATTATTCGAGTATATATTTTGAAAATTATATTCCAGGTTGTCCATTTGTAAAAAATGAAGACGATACAATAGCCTTTTTAAAAAATGTAATAATAAATAATAATATCAATTATATTTTTCCAGCATTTGATAGCGTAATACCATTCTTAAAAAAAAATGAAACAAAATTGGGTTCAAAAATAATTTGCCCTGAATTGGAAATAGTAGAATTATGTAATTCGAAATTATTGACATACAATAGATTGCAATGTATAATAAGCATACCTACAATATACAGAAAAGATACAATCAACGATTCCGACTTCCCGTTGTATATTAAACCGGTGACAGGATATGGAACTAGAAATCATTCAATCATAAGAGATAAAACTGAATTAGAAAAAGTAGATGAAAATTCTATGTTAATATTAGAATTATTAACTGGTGATGAATTTACAGTAGATTGTTTTACAGATTTTAATGGAAAATTATTATACAATAAAGCTAGGAAAAGAATTAGAACAATTAATGGTATTAGCATACATAGTGCGACGGTTGATTTAGATGTTTCAGATATTGCTTTAAAAATAAATAAGGAAGTAAAAATGAATGGACCATGGTTTTTTCAAGTTAAATATAGTAAGGATAATCAATTAAAACTATTAGAGATAGCTTGCAGAATACCCGGAGCCATGTGTGTAAATAGAGTACGGGGTATTAATTTTTCTTGGTTAAGCATTTTAAACATTGAACGCAAAAAGATAGAACCCTTATTTTATAATGATATACCAATCGAATGCATAAAGATGTTTAAAAATATATATAGAACTAATTTTGAATATAATAATATTTATTGTGACCTAGACGACACGTTAATACTACACGATAAGGTCAACGTTGAACTAATCGCATTTCTATTTAAATCATTAAATAATAATAAAAAAATACACCTTATAACAAGAAATGAGAATCCAGAAAGAGTTTTGGAACAATATAAAGTAAATATTTTTAATACTATAATTAAATTATCAAAAATTAAAGATAGTTCAGGTAATTATATTGATAAAAAATCATCCTATATAAAAAACGATAAATCCATATTTATTGATGACTCATATGTTGAAAAAATAGATGTAAAATCAGTCTGCAATATATTTTGCTTTTCACCATCAGAAATAGAACTATTATAATATAAAGTGTTATTTATAACTTTATTCATATTGCTATTATATCATGACAAGCAAAGAATTAATTGTAAGAGACTGCTTGAAATATGGTGCGTTCGATTTTATTGATAAAGAATATATATTTGAAAAGGATAACCAATTGTATATATTATTACGTCGGCATATCAGTGAGTTTATATCAAATTCTATAAAAATACATACAAATAAGTTGATACTAGAAATCGGTCCTCTCGGTAAATCAAACGAAGAATTATCCAAAGATAATATAGTAGAAACACTAGATATATGTCATACAGCAAATGTAACATATGTGGCAGACATTACACAACCAAATGATATACCCAAAGAACGTTTTGATATAATTTATTGCTTAGATGTATTAGAACACACATACGAACCATGGGAAGGATTAAAACAAATTCACATGTTACTTAAGAGTGGGGGGGATATTATATCTATCAGTCCCATTTCAATTTAGAATACATGGACCTATCCCCGACTGTTATAGAATATCTGAATATGGGTTAAAATATTTATTACAAAAGTATAACTTTGAAATTGTTCAGATGAACGCACTTATAGACCATGAACGTCCGGCTTTTCCCATACATTATACTATCGAGTGTATAAAGAGATAAATGGCATAAAATGAATATATTAAATACAATAAAACACAATAAACAAAAAACACAATAAACAAAAAACATTATAACATTATAACATATAAACCAAATTATACTACAAATGAATATGAATAGATTGCCAACCGCCTATTTTGTCTCACACAACGGTTTGGGTGATAATATTACCAATATTAGCGCTGTCCGGTTTTTATTGAACTACTATGAAACTGTCTATTTTTTATGTAAAGACATTTATCAGAAAAATGTGGAACAATTCTTTACAAACATGCCTGTAGTGGCTGTTCCATTCAATAGTAATGACGAGTGTTCTGCCATACAAAGGATATTAAATGACGTCGGCGGAGGCGACATTTTCGCGTCAGGTATGCATAAACAGTATATTCAAAACCGAATTACACACTCAGACCTATTAAATTATAAACAAAACGATAAACATTATACAATCGAGTTCAGCCACGTTCGCAATTTTTATTACGATATCGGGTTGGATTTGTCAATATATTATGAATATTTTGACATAAACACTTCCGATATGAGCAAGAAATATTACAACGAAATAAAGGAGCACAAAATCATTTTTGTTCATTCAAAGTCAAGTAATCTAGAAGTGAATTACGACCATGTTTATGAAACATACAAAGATAATAAGGAGTATTTAATTGTATGCGCCAATAAAAACATGTATAAAAAAGAAGACCCGCATTATGCGCTTGCCGATAAATATGTGAATTTATATGTAGCGTTGTATATCGACATAATAAAGAATGCAGATTTGTTGTATTTAGTTGATTCGTGTTTTTCGTGTATGGTTCTTCCGTTTATTCAAACAAATAAAATTAAAAAAGAACGCGTTAATCTATATATTCGGAACTAGCAAAGCATATCGTTACACATTTAATTTTTTTATATTTTAGAAAGTATAAATGAAAGCATCTGTTATTCCAATCTACAAGCCATACTTATCAAAATACAAAACATCAGCAATTGACGCGATCAACTCAGAATGGATTAGCAATCACGGAAAATATATCGAATTAGCAACAAACAAATTAAAAGAAGTATTACATGCCAAACACGCAATTTTAATGGCGAATGGAACAGTCTCAACGCATTGCTTGTTTTTATCCCTTAAGTATAAATATCCGAACATTCATAAGATATATTTACCAAATAACGTTTATGTTGCTGTATATAATTGTGCCTTGATGGAATATCCTATTGATTCTTTAGAAGTTTTGAAAATAAATGAACATACATGGAATATGGAAGAAGATGAAGCATATCTACAGTCATTAGAGCAAAATTCAGCAATCGTCATCGTTCATAACTTGGGCGGGATTATCAATGTAGATAGAATCAAAAGAATTAGACCAGATATTATTTTAATCGAAGATAATTGTGAAGGTATTTTCGGTAAATATAACGAAAAATATACAGGAACAAGCGAAAATATATTATGTTCGGCGGTTAGCTTTTACGGAAATAAAACCATAACGACGGGTGAAGGCGGCGCATTTTTTACAAATGATGATGGATTATATAATCATATAAAACGAGTTTTTACTCAAGGAATGTCATCAACGCGGTTTATTCATGACATACATGCGTACAATTATAGAATGACAAATATAGAGGCGGCATTTTTATACGAACAGTTGAATGATATTGAATGTATTCTCTCGTTGAAACAAACGATTTTTAATAATTATAAAAAACTACTAGAGGCTGAAATTTCGAACAACAAAATAACACTCCAATTAGTAAATGAAAATTGTGAAAATGCCAACTGGATGTTCGCAATTCGTTTAATAAATAATGTAAATAGTATCGAGCTGACAGACGCATATTTTATTGAAAACGGGGTTGAAATACGACCGTTTTTTTACCCGTATTATAGACACGCCCACTTAAATACGTTGAGATGTAACGATACAACTCACATCATCAGCGAAAAACTTAATAGTAATATTATCATGGTGCCATCTTATCCTGAATTGCGATATGAAGAACAGGAATATATTGCTATGAAGATTCGAAATTTTGTGAATGATGAATAACCAGATTATTATTGTTCGATATTCACCATTTTTGGTTTCATCATGATGGAATTCACCTTTCCGTAATGTGTCTTACAGCACGCGCCGGTGTGCGTCGATATCGCCGTCTGCGCCGGCACTAATTCATCCATTTTCGGAACCCAAATAGGCTTCTCACATGGTGTTCCTTTACGTGGGCCTGAAAGCAAGATAAACGAACATTTGGCGGTTGCTGGATTATGATGTGAAATAATAACGTTCTCATCATCATTATTGCTATTCATTATTAGCGGATTTTGCTTACTACTCTTTTTCTTCGTAGATGAAATAGATTTCGTTTCGAGCTTATTCAAATGCTTGTTACATAGAATCAAGTCGTGTTTTTCATTATACATACATAACGCGCGACATGAATTGTCGTCGAGTTCAGATGTACCGCTGCCTGACACAAACTTTTCATACTCGCATGATACACTGGGTAGCGCCAAGTTAGACGGGAAATTTACATACTTTACTTTACATACATCAGGATATGGATAATATGGAAGTATATAGGGTGTTTTCGCACGACAATACGGGCATTTTATTTCGTTGTAATTCAGCTTTGTAGTTTCGAGATTATATGAACTATTATACAAAACAGACGTTACATTACTCGTCTGGTTAGTCGAGAGGGTCGTTGGCGCAGATGACGCAATCGCCGGCTTGGTGTAAGTTGTAATTATTTTCGTCGAGAGATTTTTAGGCAATAGAGAGCATTTTTGAAATAATACTTCCTTGAACAAAGGAACATAATTAAATCGATGACCGCAATTTAATGTCACATGGTCCTTGCGTAGTTTTTCATCGGTGATAAGGCATCGCGGTTCTTCGACCGATAAAGATAGAGCGGATGTCGGCGCGGATACGTTGGCTCTTCCGATTTGCTTCAACTCTTTGAAAAAATCAACTCCGCCTTCAATATCATATGTAATACTCATCTATGAATATAACATCGTGTTTTTTTTATATTCATATAATTATATTTCATAGAAACGTACTCCATACTCCATACTCCATACTCCATACTCCATACTCCATATCCGTATAATGGTTTCAAAAAGCGTATGGGGACCATGTGTATGGTATCTATTCCATACACTTGCGTATAAGGCTGTTCCGGAAAGCTTCGCAGAAATAAAGACTGATTTAATACAATATATACAACGTATTTGCGCGAATTTACCATGTCCAGAGTGCACACAACATGCGACGGATTATATGAAAAACAATTCACGCATTATCACATTAATCACTACAAAGGAGCAGCTTCACTACTTCTTAGTCGATTTCCATAATTCGGTGAATTCGCGCAAACAAAAACCGAAATTCACATATGAAGAGGCAAATGAAAAATACAAGCTCGCCAAAACTGCTGATGTTGTCCAGTATTTTTTCAAGATATATGGCGAGCGCTCAAATGGAGGCAATCTGAAAATGTTTACCAATGGGTTCCAGAAGAAATTGCTTCTATCTGACTTTTCAGCTTGGATGGTTCATAATTACTCCAAGTTTTATAATTAGCGCTGATATTACGCTGGATACAATACCTTTATCTGGGCAGCTATCCCTTTTTCAACAAGGTCGGCTGGCATTGGACCAGATGATTTGAAAAACTTCTTATAATTCCGAATAACATAATCGACTGTCCGGTTCTTCGCCTTGGGATACAGATAAACTTCATATGCGTCTTGTGACATATTCGAAGATAAAACTGCGACAATATTCGGGTCGGTGTCAAAGTTATCAAACATAGTGCGCATCGCAACTTTACCTGTTGGCACATCAACTATTTTATGTGAAGAAGTGCTACTCGGTTTCGCATAAATTACAACAACTTTCCGTCCAGACGCAAGGTTCTGCCAGAAATGTTCAAGTGGCTTATTCTTCCCCCAAACTGTATTTGGGTCGGCTTCCATCTGTAATACGCGCGCGGATTTATGTCGTCGTTTCATGGTCGTCACTTTCGCTTTCATAGATGAGCTTATTTTCTTCCATCGTTGTACGCCACGCATGTCACGCATAATCATCCATTTATTTCCATCGTTGCCGGTTTTCACAGTTCCTTTCTTGAATAAAGTCGCACTAGCTGTCGGGGCCTTTCGCATCGTAGATGCCATATATGTATTATAGTGTATTATAGTGTATTATAGTGTATATATTATCATGATAATATATACGCACCGTTAGTTGGATGAAGGCAATCGATGAGCCGCGAATGGAGGGAGGATAGATGAAAAACTAGAGGTCCTGTATCACCTGACCATTCTTATATACTGAGCATTTAAATGTCTGGTTTTGCGGGCGCTTACATACTACGTTATTGCTCGTCAAGTCGTTGAAAAACAGAAGACTCTCGAAATTGTTGAACTTCAATAAGAAATACCAGACAGCACCGAGAGATAATCCAACGATACCACCAATCGTAATACCGCGAGGAACCGTGCAGAAATACTGTAGTTTAACATACGCATCTACCGCGAATATACTCACAATCATTCCGACAATCCAAAAGTTGATTTGATTATTACTCAACATCGGAAGCAACAAATACATCAGCGTAAATCCGATAAACATACTATTATAATTCGGCACGTTATAACGGGATGGAATGAGCGGGAATTCTACAAGGTTACAAATCGGCCCTTCATTTTCAAGAGGTTCGCTTCCCATCACCATACTTACCATATAATTAATCACCGACGCAATTAGAACACCACCTAGATATATCATTCCTTTGATATTCTGGTTGAATATCGATACAAGAACCAGGAAAGTGCCTAAAAATAAAGGTGCGAATATACTGAATATTTGAACGACATTCGAAAATGTAAGTTGAAGTGTCATTCTATTATGGTTATATACTCCTGGTATTTTATTCTATCATGCCAACAATAAATTGATATATAAACACATTATCTTATAGAATATAATATAATATTTTTGTATTTGTCATTCAAAACGCCGTCGTGACGTGAAATGGGTATTCCAAGTTATTTCTCAAATATTGTAAAAGGTCACAAGGCTGTGATTAAAAAGTTGGCAGGTCTGCCAGAAATCCACAATTTGTATATGGATACGAATGGTCTCATTTATGATGCGGTTCGTGTAGTCGGTTCAAGCAGAGGTATGACAAATCAAGATTACGAGTGTCTTATTATCGACACGGTATGTAATAAAATTTCCGAATATGTTGCGTTGTTCCACCCGTCCGACAAGGTATTTATTGCGTTTGATGGCGTCGCACCTGTTGCTAAATTGAATCAGCAACGCGAGAGGCGATATAAATCATGGTTTACTTCAGTTGTTGAACAGACGATTATTCAAAAAAATATGTTATTGGACCCTTTGTCGGCGGCGCGTACCACGACCACGACCACGACCATCGGCGCTGATAAAGCATGGAATACATCCGCAATTACACCAGGCACATTATTCATGAACAAACTAAATACACGGATGCGCGATTATTGCGAAGTGAAGGCGCGTGAATTCGGAAATACTATTGCCTATATTTATTCAGGTAGCGATATTGCGGGCGAGGGAGAACATAAAATATTCGAATATATCCGTGAGAATGCGCTGTATCACAAAGACACAACTACACTTATCTACGGTCTGGATGCGGATTTGATTATGCTTTGTCTGAATCATCTTCACATCTCTCAAAATATCTATTTGTATCGCGATACTCCGGATTTTATCCAGTCGTTAGATAGCACGCTATCCAGTAATGACAATTATTACTTGGATATTCCTGCGTTCGCATGTTCGCTTGAGGCGATTATGCGTGAAACGAAAGAGACTGGTGTTGCGCCAGATGTTGTCACAGCGTATGTATCTGATGCCAAGACCAAGTCTGTCGAGCCACAAACGACAACGCGTATAACACCGGAGGTCGTCGCAGCAATTGATGACTATATCGTAATGACATTCATTCTTGGAAACGATTTCATGCCGCACTTTCCCTCTTTGAATTTACGGACAAATGGAATGACCGTATTACTTCAAACGTATGCGAATATGTTCAAAAACAGTAAAGATTATTTGGTTACGCGTGTTTCTGGCCGCCAAGTCATCGTGTGGAAAACCATGCGCGCATTTATTGCGTTATTGGCAGAGACCGAGCATAACCGGTTTATGAATGAACATAAGATGCGTGACCGTCAAGGTAAGCAGAGATTCGGCAGTGGCAGTGGCGGTGGCGGCACTAAATTTGGAACTAGAGCTTTCGGTGATACTGCTGCCACATCGACTGTGAATGTTAATACAACTCCAGTAGTCGATATTCGCGAACTTACGAAAGTCGCATGTAATAAGGTTGTTCAATTGGTGGCGAATGTAGAGAAATGTCATTCTCTCAATGACTTCATGACAATCCCGATGCAGGAGCGCGCGGTAGAGAAATATATTGACCCATTTAAAGAGAATTGGGAGTTTCGTTATTATGATGCGTTGTTTGATATTGACATTTATGCAAAGACTGGGCGCGGTGCTCCTACAATCGACCGACTTCAGATGATTTGTGTGAATTATATCGAAGGGTTAGAATGGACGATGCGGTATTATTCGACTGGTTGCGTGGATTGGCGATGGACATATAAATATGCTTATGCGCCACTTCTTGTTGATTTGATGCGTTATATGCCGCATTTAGATAGTGCGTTGTTTCCGAATGCTACGGAGGTGAAGAACCCGGTTCGCGATCTGGTTCAGCTTTGTTACGTTCTCCCGATGGCGTCACATGGTTTGCTCCCTCCTGCGGTGGC
>Ga0214921_10008196_pt1 | contig 13649 bp, 7 predicted proteins | sample LL1505_MetaG_FD_177992 | JGI IMG/M metagenome (GOLD analysis project Ga0214921, IMG submission 177992) | Freshwater microbial communities from Lake Lanier, Atlanta, Georgia, United States - LL-1505 | ecosystem: Environmental > Aquatic > Freshwater > Lake | place: USA: Georgia | collected 2015-05-28 | reverse complement strand
AGAAAAAGAAAAAGAATCCGATTATGGGAAAATATTGGAATTGCAATAGTTCAAAAGAAATATTCAGAAAATTTATTCAAAGTTAAAAAAGAAGTTTATATCCAAAGAATTGAAGAATACTTGGAAAGAAGAATTCAACAACAAAAATTATGCGCGATGAATCAAATTATATTGTTTTTAAAACGACAATTTGACCAATTGAAATATATTGCGGAATATAATGCTTATAAACATTCACATCAATCTGAATTGAATGAATTGAAATCGCATTTATTAAATGAGAAACAAATAGAGTTCAATAAATTAAAGGAAGATTTATTAAATGAGAAATACGCGGAATTGAATGAATTGAAATCGCATTTATTAAATGAGAAACAAAAAGAGTTCAATAAATTAAAAGAGGATTTATTAAATGAGAAAGATACTGAATTGAATGAATTGAAATCGCGTTTATTAAATGAGAAACAAACAGAGTTCAATAAATTAAAAGAGGATTTATTAAATGAGAAACAAACAGAGTTCAATAAATTAAAAGAAGATTTATTAAATAAGAAAGATACTGAATTGAATAATGAATTATTAAAGCAAAAGGAATCTGATCTCCGAGAATTAGAATCGCGCCTATTAAAGCAAAAGGAATCTGATCTCCGAGAATTAGAATCGCGCCTATTAAAGCAAAAAGAATCTGAACTCCGAGAATTAGAATCGCACCTATTAAAGCAAAAAGAATCAGATCTCCAAAAATATCGCGAAAGTTTAAGACAAGAAAAAAACAGAGTAGAAGAACAGAGATGGCTCTTATTACAACAAATAGAAACTGAATTCACAACCGTAAAAGAATCCGAAATGAAGAAATCATATGATGAAGAGTTCAGTGAATATAAGCGCTTAATAGGTGAAAAAATGGTCCAATTACAAATTGAAAATATGGAATTGAAAGAAGAAAATACGCGACTTATTAGTTCAATAAAGGCTAAAAAATGGACATTTTTAGACAGATTCTTCACAAATCATGAGTAATTCTATTTAACCTCTTTATCAAATTCCCCACTAATATTATATACAATTCCAGCAGGAACTTTATCCGCAAAAACCAAAAATTCCCTTTTATCTGGTGTATAAGTGAATGTCCTCTCCTTTTTCCACTTCCGAACCTTCGAATCAGTCAACAAATTCTTTTCAGTTCCAATACAAGTCGTTATAAAATATCGGAATAAACTGTTTGAAAATTCATTCTCTCCCGTTCGAGCGAAATAATATTTCTTCGCCCTGTCTAACTCATATAAACAGCATTCTACAACATCCTTCCTATCCCGAATTCCATAACACGCTGACAAATAATACATGAAATAATAATAAAGAACCAGTGAATGATAAGATGATATCTTTATTTTATTATACAATACATACGGAACACATTTCTCATTCAATTCATAAATAATAAGTAGAATATGACTATCATTGTTCTCCGGCGAAATAATATATCGAACCGGAATATATTTTAAAAATGGATGATATCTCTTTATTTTAATCTTCCCAAACTGTTGTAAATCCTTAAATATCGCATTCGGATTCTGAGCTCCAATCTCGATATATTTAACTTCCGGTGAATAATAATCAGCCAGTCCCGAGCTTTTCATATAAGCATAATACGCAATATCCCCAAAAAATATAACATCATCCCTTTTAATAATATATTCATAAATCTTCTTTTCCATTTCCGATTTTACATACTTGCTCCGCTTTTCAACAAAATTTTTCGGTTTTTCAGTCGGAAAATACTTCTCCAATTTTTGTAATCTCTCGTAGTCCTTCTTCCATCTAAACATGCTCTGTTGCGGGTTCGTAAGAGATACCAGCATATCAATTTTCATATATTTCGGTAATACATAGTTCATTCCATTCATCGTCTTATAAGGAATCAAATTGTATATTCTCTCAGGAATATAGACCACATCCGCAACTTCCTGAAAATAATTGAATATTTTATAAACGCCAGCATGAACCCCCTCTCGAATATCAACATATTTGAATCCAGCCTTAAACAGCTCATTCCCCAACTCAACACAGTGCTTCTTTGGCATTGGACTATAAATGTCAAAATCAACGATTTTACCTTCTCTATTCTTATATATTTTATCATCATCTGGCATGAACTTATTCAAAGATACCCCGCCATATATTTTCAACTTATTTCGCGCAATGAATCTCTCAACAATATCAATCTGTTTTTTATAATCTTCCAATCCTATATTTGGAACATCAGTATTCTCAACTTCTATTTTTTCAAGTAGAACGGGAAGTTCTTCATAAAACTTCTCTGAATATATTTCATATTGGTTCGTCATATTTATATTATATATGATTATATTTTTAAGTCGGAATCGTCTTCTACTTTACTTGGGCGATGAAAAAAATTGAGCTCGTGGTTCCATTCCTTCTTCTTAAATTCAATCTGAGGAGTTGTCCTCGGGCCCACGCAAATATTTTGTAATATTTCAAACTTCGGACTCTTCGAGTTATTTCGCGTCTTTATTAAATACCCGATATCATCGGACCCCTTCTTACTGGACCTCAACATCTCTAAACAAAGAAAAAGAAGAACTCCGTGATAATTCACGTGTTTATAACCACTATAAACAATATAATTCATTGAATAATCTAAATGATAAATGGTTAATACCAGCGCCTTATTATAATAAATTTTATACGACTTCCTCTCAAAATAAAAGATGGGCTCTTCCTCTTGAACATCAATCTCGTGCGCTTCGCGAATGCGCCCTATGAAGTCCTCCGGCTTCTCATGATATACGTGATAATCTCCCTGATATGGGCCATTCTCAGCTCCACACATAAGATAATATGTATAATAGCCCGTCATAATATATGACCCATCGGCCTCCCTATGAATAAGGGCTAACACACTTTTATGAATATCGGTTGTATAAGAAGAAGCGTGTGGGCTATATACGACTTTGTCGGGGTTCTTATTCCACTTATCGATTTGCCCCTTCCACAAAAAAGGCTCAATCTCCAAATTTTCTTTCCATTCTAAATAATTAAATTTAGGGGTCATGTATTCATAGAGTAATATGGGGACCATTAACATTCCATTAAAATTCAGACGCGCCCCATATAGCAAAACGGAATCCACGTGCTTCGTAATATTCGGATTCGTTTTAACAACTACGACGGCCACTTCAAAATTAACATCTATGTTCAACCGGTCCGGATAAATATCATTACGCGCTTTCACATATGGATGCTTCATCCGGAAGAGCTCGTTTGCGATATGTCGAGCGCTTTCCTCGATATCATCACAATAGACACAAAGTGGTTCAAGAAGCCATTCCGCCTGACTGGGATCATCAGTCATCGTAATCTCCCCGCTAACAATTTTTTGCTTCCAGTCGAACATCTTTAAATTCATAACGAACGTATTATCTTTCATTTTAGAAACAATCGATAAAATATCCCTTTTGATGGAAAGTTTCGTTTCAAGGTCCTTTTTTGAAAGAGAGTTCCCCTCTTTTACAATAGTATCAATTTCTGACATACTTATTATATACGATTATTTTTATACCATTTTTTTTCTAAATATAAAATAGTAATTATGCTTTGGGTTTCACAAAATATGAAAGAGTTTCCAGAATGGATAAACACGAAATTTATAAAATATCGGATTAAACAAGTTGAAAACAAATCGACAAAATGGGACTACCGACCATTCCAAAAATTCGTCAGAGACTACTTATCAATGGAATCCCCATATCGTGGGATATTGCTCTATCACGGCCTCGGGAGTGGAAAGACGTGTTCAAGTATCGCCGTCGCCGAGCATCTTAAAACAAAAAAGAATGTCATTATAATGTGCCCCGGAAGTCTCCGGACAAATTACATAACTGCTCTAATGGGTGATTGTGGGGTCGATTACACTGATAAGGACTACTCCAAAATTTACACGTTCATCAGTTATAATGCGCCCAACACGCTCGAACAATTACAGAAGATTTCATCACTCGATAATCACACAATTATTATTGAGGAAGTCCATAATCTGATATCAATGATGGTTACAAAAAGCAAGAAGGGTCCAGAGATTTACCGGATGCTAATGGAAGCTAAGAATTTAAAAATAGTTGGATTAAGTGGAACCCCCATCATTAACTACCCATTTGAGGTCGCACTTTTATCGAACATACTCCGTGGCTACATCCACGTCCCAACCCTTTTCCTAAAATCGGTCAAAGATAAGGGACGAGGAATTGACGTTCAATTGGAGGAACTCCGAAAGAAGTTGATTACGGTTCAAGACATTGAATATATCGACGTTTATCAGCGATACGTATATTTATATACGCGGGGGAACGAGTATGATGCGACAGTTCGGGCGGTTATTAAAATGGCGAGCGAGTCCGGAATTAGCCTCGATTTTATTGAAGTGGCGCGATACACTTTATATCCAGAAGACGAAGATGAATTTCACAGCTATTTCATTCAAGAAACAATGGAGGGCGACGTTCTTAAAAATGTGGATATGCTCAAAAGGAGGATGCTCGGAATAGTGAGCTACTACCGTGGTGGGAAGCCAATCTACTATCCCACAGTTAACCCAATTAATTTTGAGTATGTCGAGATGAGCCCCTACCAATTCTTAAAATACAAGGAAATCAGAGATGTTGAAATGGAAAAAGAGAAATCCAGCGTTGTTCAAAAAATGCTCGGTAAAATTGGGAATACTAAGAGCAAGAACCGGTCCCAGAACAAGATATCATCGCTATTCAAGGTGTTCAGTCGCCAGTTCAGCAATTTCACATTCCCCGAGGAAATTGAGCGCCCATTCGTCCGGAAATTCCTCAAAGATGCGCGCAAGAAGATGCTCGATAAGAAAAAGAAGAAGACTTATAAAGAGATGGAAGAATTGGAAGAAATGGAGAAGGAAGATAAGAGAGTGAACGACATTGTGAATGCGAAGGACAAATCGCTTATTGAGAAAGCACTCAAAGAGTTGGGTGCAAAGAAGGAGACATATCTCGTAAATACGGAGTCTGGATTGAAGACATATTCCCCAAAAATGTCCAAGATTCTGGAAAATATGGATAAGAGCGAGGGTCTTATTTTCGTATATTCGGCGTTCAGGTCGCTTGAAGGAATCGGCGTGTTCGCGCTGGTTTTGGAGGCAAATGGGTGGGAGAGATTTAACTATTTAGAGCCGGAGAATCCAGAGGGGGCTAAAAAGTTCGCAATTTATTCTGGTGAAGAATCGGAGACCGCACGTAAAGTTATACTTGACCTTTATAATTCAAAGGAGAATATGTATGGGGAGAAATTGAAGGCCCTTTTAGTTACGAGCGCCGGAGCGGAGGGGTTAGACATGAAGAATATTCGTCAGGTCCATGTAATGGAACCATACTGGCATGATGTTCGGACGTCGCAAGTTATTGGACGGGCGAACCGCTTTTTATCGCACATGGACCTCCCCGAAAAGGACCGGACCGTCGATGTATATAGGTATTTTTCGGTTGTTGGAAAAGAGGATGCGAAGGCCCATGATGAAAAGCAAACAACAGATGAATATATGTATGAGATTGCGCAAAAGAAGATGAAGGTTACAGAAGAAATTAAGCGGATTATGAAGGATATTGCGGTCGATTGTAAATTGAATGCCGTGGATAATGAAAAGGAAATCAAGTGTTTCAGTTTTGGGCTGGATGCCAAAGGTTTAGCTTATAAAGCAAATATTAAGGACGATTTCGTTTATGAGAAGACGGAAATGAAAACGAAGACTGTTCATAAGAAATTGGAGCCGATGTTTTTAGATGACGATAATAATTTAGTGTGGGCCGATAAGAAGAAAAAGAGCTTGTGCTATTTTCATGATAAGGAGTGCGAGAATCCATTAAAGGTGGCCCCGAAGAATATTCGGAAAGTGGGCGTTGACATGGAAACTTTGGATGTTTATGATATTTTAGATGTCGATAAACCAATCCGTTTAGGAAAGGTTCGTAAAGATGGAAAAATTCATTAATTGGAAACAAAAATAATTTTGTTTGCTTATAATATAATGAAAGGTGGAAATACTGATTCAAAGGCTCCAGAAATTCAAGGATTCGACTATGATGGTGTTGAAAGATACGGTTCTGTTGATATGAAGGGTGGAAAGAAAGAAAAATCAAAATCAAAATCAAAATCTTCAAAATTTAGTGATTTTGACTTTGAGAAAGAATGGAAAGAGTTTGAGACAAGTTATAACCAGAAATACGGTGGCGCTAAAAAGAGGAAGACTTCTTCTTCTACTAAGAAGAAACCCGCTAAGAAAGCTTCTTCTTCTACTAAGAAGAAACCCGCTAAAAAGGTTTCTTCTTCTACTAAGAAGAAACCCAAGCGTAAACCTCAGAGAGGTGGTGATGACCCAGCAACATTCGCACCTGCGCAATTTTTTGATGCAAACGCAACAATGAGTGCTCCTTCAAGCGATCAATCCAAGGGTTCTCTTGTTGATGGACTTTATCCTCACGCTCCAAATAATCCTGTTGTCGGCCAAACTGGTGGTGCTAAGAAGAAGTGTTCTAAGGAAAAGAAGACTAAAACCGCAACTAAGACCACTAAGCCCAAGAAAGACACTAAGAAAAAGGATTCCAAAAAAGACACAAAATCAACAGGTAAGAAGGTATCAGTCCTTGATAAAATCAAGAAGTTCTTCGCTATGTAAATAGCTTTAATTATAAATTTCTCAAAAAACACACAGTTTTTGAGAAACAAATTTCCCACTGTATAGAGTTACTTCCTTGTTTGCGTTCATTTTTTCAACAAATAATCGTATAATTCAAATCAATTTTTATATTATAATTTTCCAAACCGAGTTAGAAAAATTTAGTCAGAGTCCGAACCACAGTCCGAATCCAATCGAGATCGATGATACTTGTTCAATTCCTTCAACATAACCTTGATAAACTCCTTAATTTCTGGAAAGTCATCATGATCTTCAAATGGACAAACATATATCGTCGCTACAATTTGAAATCCAATAGGTTGGAATCTATCGAGTTGATCACTTGTCGCAAGAATACATCTTTCACATTCGTTCAAAAGAAAAATTGAATCAGTATCATCAGTTTTATCAGTTTTTCTATCATAGATATATATTGGTAATTCCAATGAATTTCCTTCTGAGTTTAATGTCATCGTTAGAACAACATAATCATTTTCCCAAATGATTTCGATTCCTGTGATATTTGGCGGTAATCTGAAGAAATTTTCTTTCATTTTACCAAAAAGACGTTCATCATCACGGAATAAACAGATTTCAAATAATTCCACTTTTTTCCAACAACGCTCATCCAAAATTAAACAGGCTCTCAAACGTTCATTTCTCTCATCTTCAATTATTGTAAATGATGATGATTCGGTTTCTGAAATACGGAATGAAAAATCGGTTTTACATTCTTTGAATGAAGATGAAGAACCTGATATTTCATTCTCCAAATGTATTCTCAAAATATGGTCATTAAAAATGACGAATATTGTATGACCAGATACTTCATCAAATTGATTCCCATGATGATCACATACAGGACATAGATGTTCAATTATATGAACATGCAATGGTTTACTCCGCCAAGGATATTCAATCTTAACCAATGTATCTGTACTATCAATTTTAATTACAACGAATTTTTCGGAAATGTGATAAGCAGTATATGTCTCATTCCAGTCTTTACATGATACTGGTAGTTCAGGTTGATTTTGTAAATCAATCGGAGATTGATTGGTTGATTCATCATACTGATCATCATATTCATGTTCAACACAAATTATATTCTGTTGTTGTTGTTCGCTTTTGCTCATTTTTGAACTTTACATCACTAAAAATAAATGGATAATTTTAATCAATTTTTATATTATAATTTTCCAAAAAACTTATATTTAAAATATTATAACAGCTTACATATCTGCAAGACAATTTATGTGTCCAAAAAAGGCATTGTCTACGAAGAGGTGAATCTCTAACAACCATCAAGATTGAAGCGAGGGGATGGTGGTGGGCTTTCCAGTGGTTCTGAGTTAGACCGTTTTATCGTCTCCAAAAATTCGGACAAAGATGATGATATTTTTCCAACACATTCGTTTTCTCCCACATATTCAGGTGAGACAATTGCAAATTGGGGATCATACGATCTTCTCACGCGTCGATAACAACTTATTATACGGTGATAACGATTGTCGTCGTCATCTCTATCGTCCACATCAGCTCCGTTCATCACGATTCTAAAAATGAAAGACGGACCGTTTTCAAACTTCGCTACAACGCAAATTAATGGGAGTTCATGCGAGATTGAACATTCCTCAAACTGAATCGATTGAACTCCGAATTGAAAGAAGATCAAATTATGCGTATCGAAACGTGCTCTTTCGGATGTGTTGCTCAATGGAGAAAAATGAAAACTTCCCACACAGAAGTACGAAGAACTCATCGCAAAAAAGTTCAGGTGGCCTCCCTGAGACGTGAAATTGATTTCAAAGTGATTGATCAACTCCGAACCAAATATATTGTGTTTTTTGCTCCGGCCAGACTCGAACAAAATATCGGAGTCGTTTATTGTAAACACGATCGTCTCTATTGTGTCACCAAACACAATGAAGAAAGTGTGTTCATTTCCATATTGTTCCTCCCCATCTTCATCATCAAAAATATTCCTGCTGGAATAGACGAATAATGGATAACTATTATCATGGGAAACCGGTTCATGGATGTAATCAATCGTGTATGTAACACCATTAAAGACTAAAGAAATAGTCAACGTGCTATCATCATGCGATCGTGCTTCAAGCGCAGAAATGCCACTGTCGCAATCATACCACAAAGCAAAAACATCCCGATCCAAACCAGAAATATTTAAATGTGGTCTATCACGTACGTGAACGAAACGAGTCGTACCAGCCATAAGACCAGTCTTAATTGTTGTTTTTTCAATTAATATATACATTATATGATTTTGATGAAATTCGTAATACATGAATTTTGATTGAATTTACCATCAATTTTCCATTTATTTCTTTTCATCTAATGACGTTAAGAATAAAAATAGCTGATTGTCTATTTTACCGAAGTGCCAGCCATTGGGTTCCTCAGTCAGCTCGTTCCTATTCGAAATGTTCCCACTATGACGCAAACTGATTATAATACCCTGCCAATCAAGGTCCAACACCTCATCAGTCCGCCCCCGAAGAAACGCTTCTCCCTCACTACACACATCTCCTCCCTCGAACCGCTTCTTTTCCCAGAAACCGCGCTCATAAGCCAAAGTCGCCTCGCTCGTCCTCTTTTCATAACTCATATCGAACGGGGGAACATTAATCATAGATATCATCCGACAAATGTTGAAACTTGCGATGGAAGAACAGCTCACGCAGGGCTTCTTTGAGTAATTCAGAAAATTTATACGAAGACGGACGCTATTCGGTGGATAATAATCGTCATCGTCCATATGAACGATGACGGACCCCGTCGCCATTCGCGCCCCCATATTCCTCTTTAACCCAATTGGAAGGCGCAATTTGTAGAAGTCTCCATACTCCCTCTTATGTGGGGCTGGAGGTTCTCCCTCATACCGCGCCACCCATGACTCAAACACGAATTTCCGCTCCTCCTCATTAACATAGTAATACTTTATGCGGTCATCCGCCGGTAAAAGGTCCTTTACGGGGACGCTACTTTCATCAATGACAATCCACTCCAATTTATCCTTGGGGTAATTTTGCGAATAGAAATTATAGACGGCCAACTTCATAAAATGGTTCCGGTTGCGCGTCGGCGTAATAATGGAGACCATTGGAAGGTCCGCATCCTCAACCGCCTTTATTTCGGCGCTCCCAACAATCTTCAATTTTGCCGGTTTTGCGACGTCGCGCTCCCCCAAATGAATCCTCTCTGCGTCGCGCAGGAAGCCGTAATTCACGCCCTCATCCGCTCCCCGAATATCGGAATCGCGGTCGAACGCCTCGGCGGGGACAACGACCTGCGGTTTCGCCATATAGACCGGATGATTGAGATGAACATTCTCCAAATAGTAGCGGTCAATCTCCTTCTCCGTCCCAGAAAGCCCCTCGATTAGAGTGTCATAGAAAGAGGACGCTACGGCGTAGCCATATGTGCTCCAAGTGCGAACCTGACAATAGTTATCAGACTCCGCCTTATTGACGATATCTACCCAGTTCCCACCCAAATAAAACATCGACCATTCCGCCGGTAATACGACCTCGCGCAGGTCCCCGATGAACTCGATATCATCCTCCAAAATCAAAACCCGTGGTAGGCCACGGTCGCGGGCCTCGCGCAAGATGTCGAGATGCGACGTTCTACAACCGACAGCGCCTCCATCGGGATGGGGGGTCGCCTCGTAGAAATTCACGCGCAGGTTGTTCTTGCGGAATAACTCGCTCATATATTCTTTGCGGTCGGGGCGCGTTTTCAAGTTGATACAGTATATTTCGGGAAATTGCTGGGGATTTGGGTTCTTCATCTCGATGAGGCGGTCGAAGTTAATGACCTTCTGATGGCGGTCGAGGGTCGTCTTCAAGATATCACTGAAATCGTCGGCCTGTGTAATCATAGTCGGGTAGATACAATATGATTGGATAGTTGGATGAAGATACTCACAGTAATATTCATCAATGAGGCGCTTGTCCATATTCTGGGAGGCCTCCTCGATGATGCGGTCATACATGGTATCGCGGACGATATATGCGTGGGCGTACCAATTCGAACAACGCTTCCAACGGTAATAATACTCGTCATATACCTTATTCACACAGGCCCCCAGAAAAAGCATCGACCAGTCGCGTGGAAGAGGAGGGATCTTGAACGGTTGAACGAACTTGGCGTCATCTTCCAAAATGAGGACGTATGGGAGCTTCTTATCACGGGCGATTTTGATGACGTTGATATGACTGGCGGTGCATCCGTAGATGGGATTCTCATCGGCGATGGCGTCATAGAATTGGAAGGGAATCTTCTGGGATTTGAGCTCCTTGGAGACTTTCTCTCGGCGGTCGGCGCGGGTTGTTAGTGAGATAACGAAGACATTCTCGGCTATAAATTGGAGATTCATAATAATTTATTATGAATGATGTTTTTAAACTGGAATATGGTGGTTTATTGAACTGGAACTGTAAAAACGCTCCAAATAAAATCAGTATCTTCTTGTTTTAATCCATTTCTTTTATTAGAATGTGTCATTGGCATTGATGGTTTATTAATACCATTATATTGTATTCCATTTTTAGAAAATTTATTAAAATTTAAATTAATCGAATTATTCTGAGCAACTGAAAGTTTAGCAAATATATTATTTTTCTTTTCTTCAACTTTCTTAATAAATTCGACAATTTTTTTATCATCAAAAACAGATTTTACCCTCTTTATTAATTCAAATTTATCCATAGATTTGAATGTATCCATAATTATTTTTTCATGTGAAGTAATATTTTTTCCATTTAATTCAGTTTGGCATATATAAAATGGTGTATATAAAGCATATATTAGAAAAATAATTCCATATTTTTTAATATACTCCATGACTTCAATATTTGTAATATTTAAATATTTATATAGTATAATCATTTTTTCAAGTCCAATTGTATCATCATATAAATCATATAAATGTTGAAGAATAACACGCGGTGATAATTTAAATATTTCAATATATTCTGTAATAGAATCTGTATATTCAAAACAGAACATGAAGTATGGGAAAGATTGATAAAATATTTCCAAAATACTATCAAAACTACTTCCAAAAAGTCGAGATATATATTTTACAACAACTATTTCTTGACTCGCAAATATAAATCCTTGTTTTATTAAACGAACCTGAATTTCAACAAAATATTTCCATATATCAGTTTCTGATTTAAATAATAATTCAACAGTTGAAATTATACTTGGTGCATCTGATTTTATTAATTCACCACAATCTTTTTTTGAAAATTTCATCAATCCTTTTGAGCAAACTTCTTTTATTTTATCAAGATTAAACTTGAAAGCAAAAAAATGATGAGAAACGAGACTTTGTTCAAACTTAGCTGGTATTCCTGATATAGTTGCAATTGCTTTTTCATTTGATTCAAAATGGACTGGTTCCTTTATTAATTCAATAAGTTTATTAAAATCTTGTTGTTTTTTTGAATTTGTTGAATTATTTGTTGAATTATTTGTTGAAGTATAGTTTTGTTCTTTTATCTGATATTGAGTTGTATCACCATTATTTATATTATCCATAATATTTTTATAAAGTTTATCTATATTCAAGTTCTTATTATCACGAAATATAGTATAATTACTATATTCAATCTTTTTTATATAATCTATAAATTTTGGCATAAATTCATCAATAACAGCAATTGATTTTTTTTTGATTTCATCATCAGTTAATGTAAATAAATATTGAATTTTTTTAGCATAACTAACATCTCTTTTAGGCATTTCAATTCCCTGATTACTTTGTGTGTTCATTTCTTTATTAAAATTTTTATTATCTGAAATATAATATATCAAATCTGGAATATATAATGAAAAATATAAGAAAATTAATCCATATTTTTCATAATATTTTTTAACATCTTCATTGTAAAAATATGAAACATAATAATAATACCGTTTTATGTGAAGTATTTTTTCTTTAATTGAATACAATCTTTTTTTCTTATTAAGTGTTTTTCCAAATTTTTTTAGTGCATCTGATTTAAGTTGATTCCACGCTTTTTCATAATAAGGAGCTTCAATATCGGTTGAAATTAGCTTATCTGAAAAAAACATATATTTCATCTCTTTAATTGAATAATTTTTTTTACCATGACGTAAAATAAAATGAATAATATTTGGAATACCAAAATTTTCAATTACTGAAAATATAATATACACGTTTTTTAGAAAATCTAATAAATATTGAATACCATAGTTTATATAAATTATTATTAACATAAAATATAAATTTCTTGTTGATTGTGAATAATAAAAATTATAATTGGTATATGTTATTAATATTTTATAAATCATACCTACTATATATTTTCCGACTGAATCATTAATTGAAGGATACATAAGTTTTAATAATTGATTAATACCAGTTCCACTACTTAAATCAATATATATTTGATTTCCTCTTGATATTTTATCTTGAATATGATTATTTTTATCATTTCTTAAATAAAATCCACCCATTTTTTTCATATGCTCAATTATTTTATCTAACTGATTTTGACCATCTTTTGATAATGGAACAAATGGAACAATTAAATATCCAAGTTCGTTTAGAGTATAACTACCAATTGTATTATTCAATTTCTGTAATTTTTCTAACGTTCCTTGACCTTGTTCATTAAATCCGCGTGTAGGAGTTTGTGATTGTTGCTCTAATAAACCAGTTGGAAAGCTATTTTTCATGAAATTGGTAATTTTATTTTCTTGATTTGGTTTGATATCACATGTAGATAAAAGTGATTTATGAAGTAATTCAACAAATCGTTTTCGTTTTAATTGACGGTCAGTAATACCTTTTAATGCTGGTAAAGTATCAAATAAAAATTCCTTGATTGTTGTGCTATATTTTGGAAATTGTTTTGCTTTCTTATCAAAATATTCAGTCGCA
>Ga0214921_10008195_pt1 | contig 13649 bp, 12 predicted proteins | sample LL1505_MetaG_FD_177992 | JGI IMG/M metagenome (GOLD analysis project Ga0214921, IMG submission 177992) | Freshwater microbial communities from Lake Lanier, Atlanta, Georgia, United States - LL-1505 | ecosystem: Environmental > Aquatic > Freshwater > Lake | place: USA: Georgia | collected... | reverse complement strand
ACGGACACCCTCTCCGTTGAAATAGCGTCCTGAGACGACCACAAGAATCCATCAACCCAGTCGCTGACTGGGTTTTCTTTTGCCTGTGGTCCGGCGGAGTCTCATGAAAACCACCTAAGCACGAAGATTGTGTTGGTGTAATTGTTGGTGTATCTTATGAGGGTGTTGGTGTATTTGCTTTGACCTTAAACGACGCCCAGATCAAGGCAGAAAAACCAGGTAGCAAGAGGCATCGAATTTCCGATGGAGGCGGACTGCTACTGGAGATCGACCCCTCTGGCGGTAAGTACTGGTTGTGGCGCCATCGCTACCCGCCCACCAAGGAGGGCAAGCAACAGGACTACCGCATCGGTCCCTACCCAAAGTTCTCCCTAAAGAAGGCACGGCAGATCAGGGACGAGCAGAAAAAACTGATGCTCGATGGGGGCATCAATCCTTGTCTTGCCAAGCGTGAGGAAAAGGTTCAACGCTTCACGGCACAGCAACTGCTGATCACCTTTGAGGGTATTGCCCGTGATTGGCACAACAATAAGGCAAAAGGCACGTGGAGTGCCCGTCATACCAGTGATGTGCTGCAGAAACTGGAGAAGGACATCCTCCCTGCCATTGGTGGTTTCCCCATTGCTGAGATCACAACTCAGCAATGTCTGGCAGTGCTACGAAAAATTGAAAAACGGGGATCACCAGAGCAGGGCAAGCGTTGCCTAGGTGTGATCTCACAGATATTTGACTATGCGACGGCATTGGGATTTTGCCCGCTAAATCCGGCAATTTCACTCAAGCATCATGCCCCTGTAAAGCAAACAGTTGAGCACTTCCCCTGTATTTCCTGGGAAGAGGTGCCTGAATTACTGGGGGCAATGAAAGCAAATCCAGGGGGTGCTGACCCAATGACACTTGGCGGTTTGCAATTGTTGATGCTTACATTTGTACGAACGACAGAACTGATTGCTGCCAACTGGAGCGAAATCAACTGGAAGGACAAGGTATGGACTATTCCAGCAGAACGGATGAAAGGTAAACGTGGATATAGAAAGGAACATCTTGTACCATTATCTAATCAGGCATTAGAGGTGCTGGAGTCACTAAGGCAGATTACTGGTCCTGATGGGATGATCTTTAAAAGCATCAGGAGCAAGACTGGTTACATCAGCAATAACACCCTTAATATGGCACTGAAGCGCATGGGTTTTGATGAGCGCATGTGTGGTCACGGATTTCGATCTCTTGCGCTCACAAATATTCAGGAGCGCCTCAAGATTGATTTACGGGTGGTCGATCGTCAGTTGGCACACATTGAAAAGAACAAAGTCACTGCCGCCTATAACCGCGCCGAGTACTGGGATGAGCGTGTAGAAATGATGCAGCGGTGGGGAGATTTAATTAAACGGCAGAGTATTGCAGAAAAAAAGGAGGAACAAGGTCCTCCCATAACTGATTTCATGAATTAATACATGAATTGATTTGCTGATTGATCCATTTCTGAATATCAGACTCTACCCAAACTACAAGGCGTGATCCAAGTGCAATTTGCTTTGGAAATGCTCCATCAGAGATGCGGGCATAAATCGTTGACTTAGATAGTCCAGTAATGGATTTAACCTGTGGAAGGCGGAGAAGTTTTTGCTGGATAATGTTCATTGATTTAGAGCGACGTTGTTGATTCATTGTAGTCCATTTTGGCAAATATGTAAAGCGATAAATTCTTTGATTGGATCTATCTGTAAGATGATAATTCGTAAGTATATCTGCGGTTCATCAAAGAAGAGGCAACTGCCAAGAGGGCACGTGCACAGATTCGCCTTGGTGATTGGTCGATGGTGAAGAGTATTGGGATGTAGGCACGAAAAAAGAGGGGCGTTGTATCTCTGCTTGAAAGGACAAAAGTGCTGAGATGTCTAAGAAGGTCGCATTCGGCAAAGTGTCGAATGCGAGCAGCGTAACTAGCGATTATTATATGCATTTTCGAAAGAAGAAATCAAGCATTGAAGAACGATATCCTCGGTCATGTCCTTGCTAAAAGAGATGCCTAGTTTAATATGGCGCTCGGCAAGTTCATAGATGGAACTAGATTGCCAAAGATGAGTCCTCTTAAAGCGACCAACTGCGGGAGGTACCCATTGCTTCTTAAGCAACGAATTAAAGACCAACTCACTATGAATGTTGAGAATTGCCATAACTTGTTTACGAATCAAGAGCGGCGTAGGATTATTCATGGGGTTTAGATTAAAAGAATCAGGTAGATTTTGATGTTGATGAGATTGCCGTTGACCCTCGGCGTCTTCTATTCGGGGGGGCGAAGGGTTTAGAGGCAGTTGCTGATTGCCTAAAGGATTCGCAATGAGTCCTTCTACTAAAGGGACACTTTGAGGGGCCCTGAATCTGTTACCTTCTCCACCAACTTCTGTTCCACAAGGGTGGTAAGTACCTCAATACGTTTCTTGTAAGAAGCAAAGTTTAAAAAGGACTGCTTCTGTTTGTGAACAGCATTTTCACCATCGGAGGGAATAGGATGCCCCGTGATTTGATACTGCTTTTTTGTCAAATCAATCACTTGACCATCTTTAGTCTCAACCCACCAGTGATAGCGATCTTTATGATCCTTAGCGCGATAAAGCATGAGTGATCGACCAAAAAATTTCTTAAGCGTTGCCGATGCGATGTAGCACTGCCCTTCATAGGGATTGTCACCTCTTGGTTTGACCTGATGAAGTTCGTGTAGTGCTTCATCAATTAGAGTACAAATTGTAGTGATACTATGTTTCATTTGCTGCTATCAGGGGCAATGATTACGAATCCACGCTCAACCTCCAGTCCCACTTCCTTGCATAAGTTCTCAGATCTTTGGCAACAAGTAATAGAGAGAATGGGTTCTGAGATTTGATTTCTCACATGCTGTAATAGTTGGATGAGTTCAGGAATACTACCTCTTGCCATGTTTTTCCAGCGATCATAAGTAGCGCGATTAGTGCGCGATACAATTGCTCTTTCAATCAGTTCAGGATGATAGAGATATCGAGGTGCTCCATTCTTTTGCTTGGCACAAGCAACAGCGATTGTAAAGTCATGACGACCTAGGATTTTGCTATAAAGAAGGCGGATTGTCCATATCCCATTAAAAAAGTCTGTGCAGGATGAAGAAATCTTCTCAGTAGACATGGATCGGCGAGGCGGGTTAAGAAGATAGTCCTGATCATACAAATCAGATAGATAACAGTTGTTATGATTCTCTACAAGACTTTTCCTTTGATAAGTCAGGTAATCATTTTCGGTAAGAATAACCTGACCATCGACACCATACTTTCGTCTTATTCCCGGTTTAAATTGCTTGTCAATAAGTGACTTGATGATCTGCTTTTGTGGTGCAAAGGACTTATTGGGAAGCATGTACTGCCATGTGTGCTTACACAACAGGTGCACTTTCAGGGGCCCAGAAACAATCACCTTCCTCCGGGGTTTTTCGGGAAAACAACAGCAACCATCAACGCACCTGAGTGAATTCAGGTCTCAACAACTGTTGGTTTAGTAACTCGTATGACATCTCAATTGGATCGTACTTGTGCTTAAGGGATCGTCTTACACCCCATCCATGCTCAACAAAAACCTTCTGCTTCCAGTATTGGAACAAGGCATAGCAGTCAAAAGCGGGATTTTGGTTTGCCGTTGATTTGGTTTTCGTTGCCAGGAGAGATTTCCAGTTCTGCCTTCCATAGGTTGAGACATAAGTTCTTTTCCTTTCTGTCTTTGATGTCGCCCACTCGCACATTTCCGCATCAAACACCTTGAGTAGTGTTCTGATGGTCCTGTCTTTTTGATGCTTCCAGAGGCAATGCCGTACAAATTTGATAATGGCATTGTGGGATCGGTCTGCCTTACTAGTTCCTTTGAAAATAAATTCATATCTAGAGATGCCTCGTTCGTCCATCCACTCAATTAACTGGCGACGGTGAGGTTCCTTGATTCGTAGTGGGAAAGCACCATCTGTTTCACCAATGATTTGCATAAAACGATTAAGTTGATCATATTGACTGCTGCTCTTGGAACTGCCGTAAAGAGAGGTGGTGTAGAAGATGGCAATCTGGCGGTCAAACCTCTGTTCGTAGTGGTTCCTGAGTTCGTTTGATGTTGCCAGTAGGGCAAGGAGTTTGCCACCTCTGAACAATGAACCAAAGGGTTGCGTAGGCACAATCACCTTTGCCGAGACAAGGTTGGTATTGATGAGTTCCGACGTTAGTTTTGAGACTCCAAGAAATCTGATCAGTGGATTATTGTTCAGTACTCCAGCATCCAGGCGAATGAAACCCAGAATGAACTCTAATTCTGGTGGTTGTTTCTCAAGGAGTTGTACTGACTGATGATCAGTTGTTAGGGTTGCAACAAAATCAAGGCAACCCCATCCACCTGCGTTGATGTGCGAACTGGTTAGGTCAAGAAGTTTTAGGTATTCAGGAGTTGTTCCAGTACTCTCTACTGCAGAACCACAGGCATAGAGGTTGATGCCAAAGTCAGGATGCTTGGGATGAATGCTTGTATGGGATAGGAATGGTGTCTTGTAGTTCCAAAGGTTCTTCTGCTTCAGGTCTGTGATTTTCTGAAGTCGCATCAGGTGAGCAGCATCGGTTGCAGACTTGAAATACCCCAACAAAAAATTGGTTGCGAAAATCGTGTCTGCTGGGTCAAGAACCTTTGGATACAAACCAGACCTGGGACTGCCTATAACAGTTCAGCAGACACCCCTGATATAGGCAAGAGAACAGGTTGGTGGTAGTTTTAGTCCGACTTTAGAACCCCTCTAAATGCCTGCCCACGCCGACCAGAAGATGGTTGCCTTCTATGTGGAGCAGGAAGAGCGGGATGCCTTTAAGACCCTGTGCAGAACGCTTGGAACCGATGTCTCCAGCGTCTTGAGGAGGTTCGTTCAGACTGCCATCCAGCAACAGTCGGTTGAATTTGTTGTTGCCCGCACTGAGGTATCAGAAGGAGCATCAGCACCAGTAGTTGAACCAGAGGTGCTCAAGGCAGTCCTCAAGCGTCTGGAGGTGCTTGAACGGTCAGTGCCCAAGTTTGATCTGGATGACCTGGTGAAGATGCGGAAAGAAGTTCTGGGCGGTGGGTTTGGTTAGTTGCGATACAGGATGGGAGTGATGGAGGCACAGGTTCAATCACTGGGGGGGTCTATTGCCTGGGAAACCACAACTAAAAAATCAGATGTAACTCCTGAATAGATCACTCATGAAAATCACCCACTGATTGAACTCAAGTGCTGATGCGGCGTTGTAGGCATTTTGAAGGTCCTTCAGACTACGGGTATTGATTTTGCTCTTGACTTTTGGTGGTCTATGAGAATTTGCCTCTTTCATGAACTCATCAAATAATTTCTTGCCTTGCTTTGTGGGTCCTGCACCCTTGCTCTTGAGGTGCTCTTGTGCTTCCTTCATACGTCTTGAATTCATAAGTTGATTGATGCGATCTAATTGTCTTAACTGCTCATCAGAACTTGGTTGATCATGCTGCTTCCAGTGCCCTGCATGAGTTCGGCAGGATATGTCATAGAGAGTCCTCTTCTTCTCTTGCTCTATCACCTTGACATCCAAGTCATGAACACCAGTGAGTTGGAGGTCTGCACGGGGATTGTTAGGGACCAGATGCTGGATTTTAGATAACTGCTTTGCCTTTAATGATTTCATATGCCTTATTGATGAGTGCTATAAAAAGATTCTGGAGATCCTTGGTGGTGATATTGGATTTACCACATAGAGAGCGAATGATGAGTTCCTTACTCATGTCGTATTCAAAGGTAAATTTTTTCATAACAGGTTTGCTGCCAACTGCTTTCTCTGGAGATACAGGTTCTTGATAGCAACCTTATGAACGTCACTTCTGGTGGGTATCCCCATATCGTCCATAAGGAATTGCTCCATTGGTGTATAGATGGGGACTTCCTTTGCTTTGTAGGACATTTGGAATCGATTTGCTGTTGCCTTGAAGAGTTCCATAAGGGTCTTGTGTATGAAATGGATGAATTGGTGTTTATGGTGATTCATGTGATCTCAAATGGTTGTAGTCTTAAATCACTTGAGACATTGAAGAGGTTTTGATTTCTATAGATATTTATTTGATTGCTTCAACTCACTTCGTTCGTTGAAGACTCGCTACGCTCGTGATCTCTGGTGTTGTGAATTGATGGAGTTGAATCAAGTTCTGATGACTTGAATCAAAATCCTATGTAGTATATAGACAAGTTATGATTTTGACTGATGCAGAGTCTTTAGTATTCCTGAAACCACCATGTAGTCATTATAGTCACTTATTGATATTCTGTCAAGCACCATTAAAGTTGACAAGGAATAAATAGTTGATGTATAATTAGAGTATTCCAGGAAGTTCTTGGAGTCAGTCATTTATATCCATTTATGCCTTATGACAATCACAGAAAAATATGTCCAGAAGATTCTTCCATATCTTGCAGGAACAGATGGAGGTGTCGTTCAAACCAAGTCCTTTAAGGGTCTACATGGTTATGAGTTTCCCTGTCCCTTTTGTTCAGTGATGCAGAAGAAGGAATCCAAGAAGAGGAATCGGTGTGCTGCCTTGATGCCCCATCCAGAGAGTTTTTCCTACACGTTCCACTGCTGCAGGAAGCACTCAGGAGACTGCATGGACTCCTTATCCTTTCCCAACTTCCTGAGGCGGTACAACCATGCTTTATTCAGGCAGTATCACTTGGAACGCGAAGGGAATGGCACTACAGGCAAGGGACACAACCTTGAGCGAATGAATATTTTGAATGAGGTCTAGAGAGAATTTAGTACCCCCGGGAATTTTTTCAAGAGAAAGGAATCTGATATCAATCTCGATTTTGGTTGCCTCTGGAGGTCAACTACTTCCAAAAAGGATATACAGAAAGTGTTGACAGATTAGGCAATCAGTTCTATATTAACCTCACAAGAAAAGCAACTCTACGCTATCACGTAAAAGGAGATTTGCCATCTTGTCGGTGAGCGACCGCCGAAACAATTAATACGCAACCTGCTCGGATGAGCGTCACTTGTTTACCTGCTAATTAAAATTAAAAACACTTACTCGAAGTATTACTCTATCGTTGAGAGTCAGACTGGTGCTCCATTCACACTTGACTCCAAAGGCGATCCATTTGTTGTTTACAACTTTCCCGATGGTCCTGCCAGCATGCGCTTTCTACAAGCAGTTATCTCAGAAGTTCGCCATAACTGTAAGACTCTTGGGTTTACTCTCGAAGGGAGTGAAGACTCTCCTTTTGTTCAGATCTGAATAGAGAAATCAAAAGATTTCTCTCGGAAGTAATAGATACGCTTAAATCTTATACCATTGATGAAGAGGTGATCATTGAACAAAATGGTCATCTCAAAATTATAGGCAGTTATCCGACTGGCACTCGTTCATTTGTGATGGGATCAACTCCCAGTGATTAAAAATGGTAACTTCGAACCAAGACTCTGCTGAAGCATTTTATCTACACAGATATCCCTGGCAGTTAAACTGCTTAGTAAATCAAATCCATTAAGCGTCCATCGCCATCCATAAGGCGATGGCGCTTTTTTGGTTGCCTCAGCACGACACGGAGGACCCGATAAACATCCGCTTGGTTCTACTTGCTCTGGTAGTGATAAAAGTTGCTTGCATACCGCTGTTAGACAAGGTACTAATATTAATCTAGATACTTGCTCTTCAGGTATTCTTAGGTTGAGATTTTTTGCCTTCTGTTGTTAGATAGTACACTTCTTCTTCAATGTCAAAAGGTTTTACTCCAGGCAAATAATGTCGAAGTGTCATCACTGCCTTAATTCGCATCGGATGATCTTTGGGATACCGCTGGTAAATATCCTTGATAATCTCGTACAAGTCACTTGCAGACTTTTGCATCACTCTAATTAGATTTTTCTTATATTAGCATGATTGTCAAGAATGAATGGCGCCAACGCTTTGCAAAAAAATAATGGAAACAATGAGATAGTGCTGACAGTATTCTTGAGATATTGATACTCACTGTCATCGGTGCTTGACCAGCAGAAGACATAGATGAAATACAGAGAAAGTAATTTAATCACCCAAGCAGCAGATTAAGCACTCTTGATTCTTAAAATTTGTTCAGAAGATTAAGATCCTAATCTTTATCACTACTGATCTTGCTCGCCAGCAGGAGACAAGTAACGAATGGGAGAAGCAGCGCCTTTTTTGACTGATGGTAAGCGTGTATTTTTATACAATGCCAGTATGTCTTCAGACGCTTGCCTGCCAATAAATCCTTTTCGTGGTGGATCATATTCAATCCCAACCGGCAGATAGTTGGCAAGTTTTTCGTCAGAGGAGTCAATCCATTCTTCTGCAACAAAAACATCTAAAACTATGCCTTTCCGATGTGCAAGTATGAAATCAGCAGATTCCGCCCTGCTTTTGCTGATTTTCCAAAACATACGGACAGCATCATAGTTTGACCGTCCTTCCTCCAGTGATCTGCCAATACTAATTGCAAGAAGACTATGCTTTGGTTGAATCAATTCAAGTTTGTATTTTTTAATTAACTCATCAGCATGGGTGCAACCACGTTCCGAGTTCTCATGACCTCCAACAATATTGGTAAGACCTGGGTATGCTTCTAGTAATGCTGCTTCCACTTCAAAGGCAGTTTGTTCATCCTCAATTCCATGTCGATGAATTACATGAATGACATCCAATCCTGCGTTTATTATGTCTTGAATTGTTTTGCTTTTGTCCGAAAGTTGGTCGTCATCATTTATTGCAATAGCATTCCTGGCATGTTGAAAAACACGATCACCTTTGCCTTTGCCAACATAAAATGTTTGCCCAGTCCTTGGATCGATCAGGCGATAAACATAGTATTTTAGTTGATCGCAAACTTCAATGGGAAAAGTCTGAGCGCCCATCTTCTAGAATGTTTAATAAACCTCATTATTCTACCCCATAACTCCAAACCCAGACCCGCCAATGCCGCCGCCCTCCTCAGACAGGAACTTGCGGCAACCTCAGCAGCGGGTGCTTTGGATGCTGACTCCAGTGGTTCTGATGCCACTGAGGAGTAGTGCAAAAGGTCTCCATCGGCAGTGGGAATCATAATGTGTCCGTCGGACTCAGCACGACACGGAGAAACCCGATAGGCATCCGCCTGGTTCTGCTTGCTCTGGTAGTGATACAAGTTACTTATGTACCGCTATTAGACAAGGCACGAACAACCACTGTGGATGAGAAACTTGCATTCCCAGTGACAGTAAGATCATGTGCCTCAACACCAATCACAGAATGATGATCTTCTGTAATGGCAGTTCCATGAACGCTCTGAGCATCACTAAAACTACGTTGATTCAGCAATGATGCAACTTGTGCATCACCAGTGATTCTGCTTGCACCATTAAAACCAATGCCAAGTACAGAGTTATTGCTAAGCGTACTGGCATCTCCCCTGATACTGTTGGCGCTCATATCTGAGGTGTTATCTACTTGGGAATTAAAGACCCCTTTACCTAGATTAACGTTGTCAAACCTCATGCCGACAATGTTAGGTTCGCCTAGCAATTGATTTCTGTTTAGAGTTGCAGATGCATTGGTGGATATATTCTCATCATTGGTTTGAGTGGTATCGGCACTATTTTGTGACCGGACAGACATATAAGATCCAAAGTTTGACTTGCCATGAACGTTCAAATTACTTGCATCAATACTGACAGCATTTATACGATCCTGTACATCGGCAGTTCCATTCACTGCGCTGGCAGAATTATCACTCTCGTGAGTGAGGATGGATGTGAACTTACCATCACCTCCAATTCTGCTTGAATCACTGATTGAGATGCCTAGAAGTGACTGTCGAACATGGGCACTGGCATTGCCATTTCCCGTTGTGGCGACTGCAGTGGAAGTGCTATCAACATCAGAATCAAACTCTCCATTGCCATTCACATTGAGGTTTTTAGTTCTAATGCCGACCACATTGCTTTGACCACGGGGAAGATCATCGTTAATACCAGCATGGGCATCCCCTTCTTGCTTGGCAATTATTACTGAATTTCTTGATGTATCAATGATTTTTGTGGATTCAGTTTCACCAAGTTGCGCTGTATGATCACTATTTGAATAAAGTTTGATCTGTAAAGTTTCAGTGCCTTCTGTTTTATTGTCATATGCAAGTTTATGAGAGAAGGTGAAAGTACCATCTTCGCCAACGATTCCTTCACCGCTGAGTTCTCCCTCAGAAAAGTCATTATCATCGATTCCAGTACCGCCCGCAGACCAATAGATCTTAGTTCCTGCTGGTAAATCAGTTGTCCTAACAGTTGTATTCAGTGTTCCTCCTTCGTTGATTGCTGGTGAGGATGAAGAAATCGTATAAGTTGGTGGAGTTTTTGATGTGTCTGAAACTGTTACCGTTGATCTCCTGGTTACAGGAGTTTGGTGGTCTTCATCAGAATAAAATGCAAATTCTAAGGTCTCATTCCCTTCTGTCGTCTTATCATTTTCCAGAGTATGACTGATCGTTACTTTGCCGTCAGCACCAACAGTTCCTTCTCCTGATAGTTCACCAGAAGAGAAATCATCCTCGTCAATATTTTCACCATCTGCAGTCCAATAGATTGTTGCACCTTCGTCAACACCAGTGGTTTGAAGAGTGGTAGTTAATGTTGCTCCTTCTTCCACAGTGCCTGACGGCGAGTGAGTGACGGAATAGGTTGGTGGTGTCTTAGAGGTATCTGTAATGGTTGTGCTGGCGGTGTCACCAACCTTTTGAGTATGAGCACTATCTGAGTAGAGTTCGACATCAAGTATTTCGTTCCCTTCTGTCTTGTTGTCGTTTTTGATGGAATGAGTAAAAGAGAACTTACCATCGGCACCAACCGTTGCTTGTCCTTCTAGTTCTTGTGCTCCTCCAGTGAAGTCATCAGCATCGATACCAGTACCAGTGGCAGACCAGTAGATGCTGGTGTCTTGAGCGACACCAGTGGTTACAACGTTGGTGGTCAGAGTGGCGCCCTCAGTGACGGTGGAAGACTGAGTGACGGAATAGGTTTTTGGTGTTGGAGGCGTAGTTGATGAATCGGTGAACATACCAATAAATGCATCCCAACCAACGTTATTAGAATTGCTAGTTCTGCCTGACAGGTAAATTGAACCATCACTCGTGGCGCCTACGAAATCACACATTTCCCAGCGAGGAGTTCCTATAAGGTGTGTCCATTCTTTAGTACCATTGCTATTGAATTTACTGATAAATGCATCACTACTGCCATTACTAGTTTGACCATCAAAATTCCCATGCGTATCACCTGCCAAATAGACAGAACCATCGCTACCTGCGCTTACTGAGTACCCCCCATCCCAATTGGAAGATCCAATCAGGTGTGTCCATTCTTTAGTACCATTGCTATTGAATTTACTGATAAATGCATCACTACTGCCATTACTAGTTTGACCATCAAAATTTCCATCTATCGATCCTGCCAAATAGACAGAACCATCGCTACCTGCGCTTACTGAGTTCCCCTCATCCCAATTGGAAGATCCAATTAGGTGTGTCCATTCTTTAGTACCATTGCTATTGAATTTACTGATAAATGCGTCAGAATTACCGTTATTAATTTGACCATCTAAATTTCCATTTATCGATCCTGCCACATAAATTGAACCATCACCACCGATGCTTATATCGGCAGGTTTGACATCATCAGTACCTCCAATCGGGCGTGACCATTGCTTGATTCCGTCACTGTTAAATTTGCTGACAAATGCATCTGTATGACTCTCATCCTCACCAGTTACTATGGTTGTTGTTCCTGCAAGATAAATTGAACCATCACTGCCTACGCTCACTGAGGAGGCATGATCCGATAAGGATGTCCCAAATTGGCGTGTCCATTCTTTACTGCCATCACTGTTCAATTTGGTGATAAATGCGTCACTACTGCCATTATTGCTAGTCTGACCATCTAAATTTCCAGATGTCGATCCTGCCACATAAATTGAACCATCGCTTCCTGCGCTTGCTGAAGAAGCAAAATCATCTCCAGAAGATCCAATCAGGCGTGTCCATTCTTTGCTTCCATCTATGTTCAATTTGGTGATAAATGCGTCATTCCCTCCATGATTAGTTTGCCCGTCTAAATTGCCCAATGTTTGCCCTGCTAAATAGAAAAAACCATCACCACCGATGCTTGCTTTCTGATTATACGAATTGTTATCGTATCCATAAAAGTGTATCCAGTCTTGAGTAAGTGTCATTTACTTGCCTCCACTCTCGCGCCAAGAACGAGTGCCGTTACCATTAGTTGCACTGCCTTGATTCGCACAAGATCCACACTTTAATCATCTACTCTACTTTCTTTGAGGTGGTTGAATTTGTCAATCCCTTGATCTCTCTGGCAACCTTGGATCCCAGCGCTCAAATGCCACTCCTTTCCAGTTTTGTATATACCACCCCCGCTCCATATGCAAGATCTGAATATTTCTCTCATCGTATATGACTGTTTCTGGCAAGTTCTGCCTTCGCCGTATTGACCAGGCACGTATTTGATTGACCACCGGTGGTTGGTGATTGTTGATTTGTATTCCTTATACTTACCTTGCTGGTCGCCAGCGATCTCACATCGTTCCTTCTGCCCCTCATGGGTCTGCTTCGCCTGCCAGCACTTCCGCTATGAGGTGGGTAGGCACTGCGTGACCTTGCTGACCTGCCCGATTCATCAGGGTCTGATTCCTCAAGGGGAGCACCTGACTCGGAGGTGTTCTCAGTGGGTTGCTCGGCGGGAGGAGGTGATGGGGTGGTGCGCTGACGGGGTGTGAGGCATTCTGAAATCGACGGAAGCGAAATCATTCAATTTCAGTCCGCCAAAGTCCAGCGGGAACCGCTAGAAATGTTGGTGTAAATGTTGGTGTTTCAGCAGTCTTAAACGAAAAGTTGTTCCAGTACAGTCTCTTTAGGTCCTGTTGTTAAGGACACCCTCTCCGTTCTAAGTCAATCCTGAGACGGTTCAGACCATCCAGGATTCTCTCTGTGACTGGGTTTTTCAGTAGTTCGTTGTCTCAGGTTGGTGCGAGCGATGCCAGTAGATCCAGGTCTTGTATGTGAAAGATTATGCGAGATGAAAAGCGGTATTGCGTGAAATACAATCGTCAAGGAAACCTTATTGGTGCAATAAATCCTGCCCCTTGGAGAGGAATATAAGCAGGATAAATGGCATTCAGGCCCAACAGGAAGAAGCCATAACATAGGAGCGCCTAGAAGCATTATAGGCATCGGAACCTCAGGCAATAGACTAACAAGATCTAATGATCCGTCATTTTTACCGACCAGTTAGCAGCATTTAGCCCGGTTGATCACATGGCAAGTGCAGTCAGACACACAAACACCAATCTTTGGACTAAGTAAAAATTACTTTTGGCGAGTATAGGTTCCAGCGGCAACTACGCTTTCATTTGCGTTTACATGGCGGTAAAATACTTCGATCCTATTTGGGGTCACGATCCTACCGTCAAGAAAACCATCCTCATCAACACCTGCAAGTGACTTACCATCCACCCCAATCACCCAGGCAAACTTTTCGGTATATCTGGGTGATTTAAATACTCCCAAGACCCTGCGACCTTCCTGCTTTTGAATTGTT
>Ga0214921_10008192_pt1 | contig 13652 bp, 13 predicted proteins | sample LL1505_MetaG_FD_177992 | JGI IMG/M metagenome (GOLD analysis project Ga0214921, IMG submission 177992) | Freshwater microbial communities from Lake Lanier, Atlanta, Georgia, United States - LL-1505 | ecosystem: Environmental > Aquatic > Freshwater > Lake | place: USA: Georgia | collected... | reverse complement strand
ACTCTTACCAATGTATCTATTGTTTCTTTGACTGGTACTAACGGTGTAGTTGCTTCTTTGACTGGTACTGATTTGGCTTATACCAATGCTTCTTTGACCAACTTGAATAACACTCAATTGACTTCTTCTAATGCTTCTATCTCTTATTTGACTGGTACTCACACTGCCTTCCAAAACTCTACTATCGCTTCTTTGACTGGTTCTAATGCTTATATTTCTTACTTGACTGGTGTAAACGGTAGTTTCACTAACTTGTCTGCTCAAAACTTGGATCTTGGTGAGACTTTGGTTGTCAAGAATATCACTGGTACTAACCTTAACATTACTGGTTCTGCATCCATCAACAACTTGACTGGTGCTCGTGCTCACTTCACTGATATCACTTTCGATAACTTTACTGGTGCTTATGCTACTGTAAAGGTTGCTTTGAGTTCTAACTATACTACTGGTGATGTCGCTCACTTTAATAACTTGACTGTCAATAGTTTCACTGGTGGTGCTCTTGCAGTAACTAATGCTAGTGTTTCTAACTTGACCAATACTAATGCTGTAATTACCAACTTGACTGGTACTAATGCTGTTATTGCTTACTTGACTGGTACTAATGCTTCTCTTGCTTCTTTGAACACTTCCAGTTTGGCTGCTGCCTACTTTACTGGTGATACTGGTTACTTCGTGCATTTGACTGCTGTTAACACTTATAAGCCTGCTGGTTCTCAATTCTGGACTATTACTTCCGATAGCAGAGTAAAGGAAAATATTGCATCTGTTGACGAAGCTGAATGCTTGAAGAGAATCCAAGATATCAAGGTCAAGAACTTTAACTACAAACAATCATACATGGAGAAGTTTGGTCTTACTGCTCAAAAGACTATCGGTGTAATCGCTGATGAATTGCAACAAACCCATCCTGATTGCGTTGTAAGCAAGGGTGATCTTGAACTTGACGGTCAAGTATTGGAAAACTTCAAGAATGTTGATATGTCCAGTCAATTATTTGAATTGATTGTTGTATGTCAAAACTTGATGAAGAGAGTTTCCGAACTTGAATCTCGTTGCAAGTGCTAAACTATAAAAATTAAATAAATTCATTATAAATAAATATAATGAATTTCAATCATAAATCTTTCTTGGAAACTGAAGTTTGTTTAGTTTATAAATTTCAGTTGCTACTTTCTGTATTTCTGAATCTTTAATTTGACCTTGAGAAAGGAAATAAACAAAATTATTTTGTATTTCATAGTACAACTCTTCAAAGCGTGTCATGTATTTTTGATAATTAAATTCATAGTTCTCATTAAATTTTTCAATCAAATATAAAATTTCTCCTGACATTTATATATATTAATATATCTTTAAACAAAGTGAAATATGCTGTAAATTAAATCGCACTTATTTTTTAAGATAAAAGATTTAGTATGGGAATAACAAGAATCACATAAACGATATTTATTGAATGTATGTTTTCCATACACGCTTTTTCCATTATTATTACAAGACCAGCAAAAATTTTGAGCACAATCAATACAGTAAGTTTTTAGATCGTCGGTTAAGTAAACACTTCCCTTCGATACTTTTTCTTTACATTTGCAGCAATGCATTTTAATAATATGAGATAAAGTTTTAAAACAGTAATAAATCAGTTAATTAAATGATTAAATATTAAACAATATTTTCAAATATAAAAATGCATTACTATTTTATGTTTTATGATGAATCAAATTTGCTATTCAAAGTTATACACAAACTCATAAATAAAAAAACTAAAAGTTTAGTGTTTAATGGAAGTATAAATGCAGTTGATAATAAAATTACAGAATTTGAGAATTGTATTATAATGGAAGACGAAGATTATTACACATTTTATTTGTCTAAAGATGAGAAGGTATATATAAATGAAGAAGGATTATGTATAGAAAGTAAGCGAAAATTGAATAGAGATTATATAGATAAGATAATTAGTAATCCTTTTATGTATTTTGAATAAATTTTATATTTATAAAATTTATTTTTTTCCTTATAATATATAAATGTATTCTACAATTTCGAATGTTGTTCCTGCTTTAAAAGTTGCTGAAAAAACTAAACAAATGGTAAACAGACATGTTCTTCAAAGGGATCCTATGACCGGTTCTGCCTCTAAAATGGTTCTTCAAAGAGATCCTATTACTGGTTCTACTATGAAACAAAATATATCAGGACTCTTTGGATTAATGATGTTTATTGGTGCTATATACCTTAGTTGGACTTGTAACAGTAAATGTTATCCTAATATGAATGCATTTGAGAAGGTTTTGAGAGCATTTTTCGCTGGATTTTTTGGTATATTTTATGTTATTGTATACTTTATTGCTTGGTCTCAACAATGTAATGCTTGTTAATGTTTACAATAATTATCAGTAAAAGTTTGAGAAGGATCATAAATTCCAACTTCCACTGCTCTATTAATAAGATAATTGAAATTGTTTATAAATTCTGGCGATGTATGATCATAATCTACAGTATTTGAAAAAGCGTGTGCTAGTTCATGTAAAGATACGTAAATAAGGTCATTATATTTGTAGTAATTACCGTCTTTATCTTTTAGACAAAGATAAATGCGTTTTTTATCTTCAGTAAAGGAGTCATCTGAAGCATAAAAATTTATATATTGGACTCTAGAGTCAACTTTCTGAAGATCATTTTTTAGTTTAAATACCATAGGATCTCTATATATATTTACTTTATTTATAGAAAAAATAGAGAAAAGAATGATGACCAACAAAATCAAAAATATTATGTTTTCGTTCATTTTAATAATGTAAATAAAATTTTTTTTTTCCTTTTATATTAAAAATGTCTGAGATGTCATTAGATAGAAAACTCTTAATCGCTGTTTTGGTAGTTTTTGTAGCTTATATTGTATACAATTCTTACCCTAAAGAAAACTTCCAACTTACTTCTCAAATGGGTGCTTATAATAATAAACCCCTTGCTACTAATGATGCTAATAATGCCTTGTTTGCTCAACCCGAATTTAAGGCAGATTTATCTCCCAGATTTGATGCTGTAACTCCTGGAAGTATTTACATGAATCCTCCTCCTGTAGCTTATCAAGCATCTCCTATAACTCCTGTTTCTCAAATGGCTCCTTCTACCCCTATTCCTTCTCAAATGGCACAAATGAATGGTATGCATCAAATGAACGGTATTCCCACTAACTTTGAAGAAATGGGAGGTGATGCTAACTCTACTTTGACTACAGACCAAGTTTTGGATATTCAAAACAAGATTGGTAGCGGAACTCCTGTTTATCAAGAGACTACTGATGTCATGCCTGTTCCTGATATGAAAGGTGCTGTTATGACTGTAGACCCTACTGATCCTAATAACTTTATTTATGATAGAACTATTTTTGCCCCTCTCAAGAGAAGATATGGTGCTGATGTAGATTATATTCGCGGTGATTTAATGATTCCTCAACAACAAAGAGGTTGGTTCGATATTTCTCCTGCCTCTCAAAACGATATTGTTAAGGGTTACTTTGAGAACTACATTGATATTCAACAAGCTACTCAAATTCAAGACAGTTTGTATGAACGTACTCTTACTGAAGAACAAAAACTTGATGCTAAACTCAATCAATATGGTAACACTGAAAAACTTCCTTATGAATATCTCTAAATTAATGAATAATTATAATATAAATTATTCATTAAAGAATCTCCTCATCGTACATCTCTATTTTATTATGAATTGATTTCTTGATTATACTGCTCTTGATTTCAAGAACTGACATTGATTTATCTTTTTCACATACTATGTTGTTTATAGTAGGTTTTCTCACTATATATTTACTTCTTTTATGAATTATTTTAGGTTCAATCTTAGGTTTTGCTAGATATTTCTCAAAATCAATTTCTTTATCAAAATTATGATTAACTGGAATTTTACTTTTATCTTCTATTACATCAATCATACCAGTTCCAAATCTTGCTAATTTACCTATAGTAATAGACGATGAGACTCCCGAAATATGGTCTTTTACTCCAAGACAAGCAGAACTTATGAGATTGTCAAATGGTTGTTCAAAAGATATTTTGGTAAGAATACCTGCCATAGGATTCATACCATATCTTGAAACAGGAGATATAGTTCCAAAAAAAGTCATTGCACTAACGAGAATTTGAAGATGTCTTTTAGATACATTGATAATTTTATAAAATTCATCAGTAATAAATTGTTTAGTTGCTTCAATACCTAATATTTGATATACCTCATTCATATTATTACTAGTAACATTTCTAAAATCTATTATTTCTGTTGTTAGTAAATCTAGCAAATTACTACCTTTAGTTTGAACAAACCATTTTCCTTTACTGTCTTCATTGTAATAACATTCTTTAATATTTTTAATACCTGTTAAGGGCAAAATAAGAATAGATGGAATAACTACATCTTGAAGGTAAAAATACATTTTATTATTATCATCTACGAGAGTTTTACTATTGTCTTCAACTGATAAAAATTCTATATCTCCTTCATCTTCCTCAATATTCTCTTCATCAATTTCAGTATCATCTTCAGGGTCATATTCACCGCAATCTTTTATTTCTTTTTCTTTTTTATCTTTTCTCTTATCCTTTTTCTCTTCATATTCTATATTATAAGATACACCTTTTTTAATTATTTCTGAAGGGTCTAATATATTATCTACAACAAACACATCTATGTACATTTTATTTTCAGGGTAAAATATACACATCAAATCAGGGAATTTTAACTCTATAAGTTTGCAAATATCTTCTATAGTCTTATTTATATTATATAATTTTGTTTTTTGAAAATAGAAGCGAACACTCCATTCCGTTAATTTAACTCTTTTGTAGAACTTGGTAAAAAAATTTACATATTTTTGTTCGTACTCTGTAAAATTGTATTTATAATGTATCATATATTTCTCAACACACGCCAAAATATCATGATAAATTACATGCATATTACATAAACGTTTTACTTGATAAAGATCAGTATTATCTATATTTTTAAAATAAAAAGTACAAGATGGAGTTTTCATGTTCTTGTTAGCACTTATCAATTCATCTAATCTACTTATACCATCAGTTAAATTTGCTTTCATAATACCTGCACTATGAAATGAATTCAAAGATGCTTGAGTATTTTGTTCACCTATAGATGAAGCGGCAATACATCCCACCATCTCTCCAGGTTGAACTCTAGATGAAACATAATTTTTTTGTATTTTCTCTTTTAAAAGAGGAATATTATCTGGATAAATAACAATATTTTGTAATTGATTTCTCAAATCATTAACTAAATTTTCGTGTATAGATACAGCAACATCAAATGGAACAGTTTGTTCAAGTTCAAGAATACTGCAAATATCTTCTAATTCAGAATCTGTAAGTTTCCTCATTTTAAATAATTGAAATATATGCCAAGTTTAAAAAATCATTTATATATTTAGAAAATGGATTATCCTAGAAACGAAATAGTCCAAACTTTCGAACAATTTGTGTCTTCTAAAAAGGCAAACAAACTTGAAAATATTATATTCAAGTATTCATTTGATACTGAACACTACATTTATTTATCAAAATTTGTGATTGGATTTATTCAAGAAAAATCATGTAAAGAAATTGCTCTTGATATTATAAACAATAAGACACATTTTAATAACTCATTTTTTGAAAGTGAGAGAGACGCATTATTAAAAGAAATTTTAAAAATTAAAACTCCTATAGAAATTGTAGAAGGAATTTTTCAATGTCCTAAATGCGGTTCTAAGAAGACAAATCATTATTCAGTTCAACTAAGAAGATCAGATGAACCTCCAACAATTTTTATTTCTTGTATGGAAAAAACATGCAAATTCAAGTGGAGAAAAAACTAGTTTTACATCCCAAGTTTCTTTACTATTTTATCTCTTGACATATTAGAAAAATATATAATATCAAAAGGCGATTTACGTTGATGAGTTGGTTTTAGTAATTCATAAGACAACATCTTTGAAATATTATCTAGTCCAAGACTTGCCTCGAATTCTAATGTTGCTTTCTTAGTAAACCCAAATATCGTATAAACTGATGACATAACAGTTGTTGAAAACCCAGTAAATATATTAATAGCATTTTTAGTATCAGTATCTATAGATGATGCTGAACTATACACTGACAATGAACCTAATATTATTAGGAAAATTTGTATTGCTCTTCCTGTATAATAATGTTTCTTTGCTTTCCATTTTGTATTTTCAGATTCTATCTTACATATTTCTGCAAATTTTTTTATTTCAATTTCTATACTTTCATTCCATTGAACATCCGCTTCATCTTTCATATAAGTTAAAGGAGATGGTTCAGTGTTTTGATTTTCAGAGTGATGATCATCTTCACTAATTTTTATTTCAACGTCAGATTGCTGTCTAATCTGTTTTGATATCTTATCCAGAACTGAACTTATTTGTTCATCATTAATGTCATCTGACATTTATTTATAAAATTTATTTATTTTTTTTTTCTTTTTTAATATAAAATGGCTACTAGTTCTTATAACTTTGATGTTAATCCTTTATACAGAGACGCTGGATGCCCTTCTCAATGCATGTCTCAAAACGAATACACTACTGTTGGTGAATATTACTCTTACGGAACTGACCCTAAGACTGCCCTCTTGAGAGCTATGGAAACTCCTGCTCCTGTCGCTCCTGCTGTTCCTTCCACTTTTTCTGAAGATTATCGTGTAGGTGTTAAACCTCCTACTATGTACGAAATGGATAGAAAACCTATTATGCTTGGTCATATTGCTACTCGTTTCGAAGAGTGTGCTCAACGTGATTCTTATGGTAATTGTCTTAAAACCCGTCAATAAAAATAATATTTTTTTTTCTTTATAATTAATAAATGGCTACAAGTTCTTATAACTTTGATGTATCTGCTCAATATAGAGATGCTGGTTGTCCTTCTCAATGCATGGCTCAAAATGAATACACTACCATTGGTGAATATTACTCTTATGGAACTGACCCTAAGACTGCCCTCTTGAGAGCTATGGAAACTATGAATGCTCCTGCTTCTCCCTCTACTCCTCCTTCTACTTTTGCTGGTGATTACAGAATGTTGAAGGGTATTGCTAGACCTAATAATTCTATCGCTACTCAATCTCGTGTTCCTGTTCAATTGAATGTTGCTACTAAGTATGCGATCGGCGATTGTCTTGAAAGAGATGTTAATGGTTTGTGTGTGAAATATGCATAAAAATCAAATTTTATTATATATTAAAAATAAGAATATATAATAATAAAATGTATGGGATTGAATATGATCAAAATGAAGAAGACTTGGAACTTTTTGAAGAAGACTTAAAAACTAGCAAAACTGTTCACATCAAAGAATTTGACCTAAATAGTATGCCTCCTCTTTCTGAAAAAGATAAAAATGGCGTTAAATTAGTTGTTATCGGAAAACCAGGTTGTTTTGCTAAAGGAACTAAGGTTCTTATGTATGATGGAAGTATGAAAAATGTAGAAGATGTGATTGTAGGTGACTTATTGATGGGAGATGATAACACTTCACGAACAGTAAAATGCTTATATAGTGATGTTGAAAGAATGTACAAAATTATTCCAAAATATGGAGAACCTTATACTGTAAATGAAAGACATGATTTAGCATTGTATTCTGTAGGTAGATTTTCACCTAAAGGAACTATTGTCAGAATTTCTGTTAGAGACTATTTCAAAATGTCTAATCAATGGAAAAAATCTCACAAATTATTCAAATCTTCTGGTATTTATTGTTGGGAAGATAAACAAAATATTATTGATGAAACTACTTTTGGTTCTGAAGTTTTTCAATATAATCATATACCTGAATCTTATAAAATTAATAGTTATGAAAAAAGAGATTTATTCTTAAAGTCATTACTGAAAACTTATGGAACAAAAATGAAAAATAAGTATCATATTCTGAGTCATCATAAAAGAATTATTGATGATATTGTTTTTTTAGCACGTTCTCTAGGTTATCTATCAACATCCAAAAAAATAAATAATATTTATGTAGTATACATTTTTCTTACAAAAAGTTTCAATCAATTCAGATTTACTATCCAACCTCTTGAAGAAGAACAATATTATGGTTTCAGTGTAGATAAAAATCATAGGTTTTTGTTAGGTTCTTTTGATGTAGTATATAATACTGGCAAATCAACTATTATTCAAGATATTATTGCATCAAAAGCACACATGATTCCAGTTGCTCAAGTATTTTCAGGAACTGAAGACAGTAATCATTTTTATAGTGAAAAATTTCCTTCAATTTGCGTATACAATAAATTAGATGAAAAAGCAGTTGAACAGTTTGTTAAGAGACAAAAAATAGCAAAACAACATCTTCCTAATCCTTGGGCTATTCAAATTATAGATGACTGTACAGATGACCCTAAAATTTTATCTAGACCTCTTTTTCAATCATATTATAAAAATGGAAGACACTGGAATATGATTCATATTTTATCTCTTCAATATTGTCTTGATATTAAACCCAATATTCGCACAAATATTGATTATACTTTTATCTTGAGAGAAACCAATTTGAAAAATAGAAGATCTTTACACGAAAACTATGCTGGGTGTGTTGACAATTTTCAAGATTTTTGCGATATTATGGATCAAATTACAGAGGACTATACTGCTCTTGTGATAAACAATAGAGTTCAGTCCAATAAAATTGAAGACTGTATTTTCTGGTATAAAGCAAATCCTAACAGTATTCCACCTAACTGGAAATTTGGACATCCATCCGCATGGGAATTCCATCATCAGAGATTTGATGATAACTTTTCAGACCCTGTAATTACTTAGATTATTATAATTTTATAAATTATAATAATTCTTTATACAGCAAGACCAATACAACTCAAGATCTTTTCATCAATCTTATTTACTGCTTCTTCAATATTAGAAACTTCCTTCAATCTTTTGATATTACTAATTACTTTCTTAAGATAGTCTACTTCTTTTGATACATCTACTTTTCTTGGAACTTTTACATACTTTGGTTGTTCTTTCTTTCTCTCCTCTTCTTCCTTTTGTTTCTCTTGTTCTTTTTCTATTTTTCTTTCCTCTTCATCCAATGCTCTCATTTCTTCTTTCTCTTTCATTCTTCTCTCCTCTTTTTCCAATGCTCTCATTTCTTCTTCCTCTTGCATTCTTCTCTCTTCTTCTTCTAATGCTCTCATTTCTTCTTCCTCTTGTTCTTTTGCGAATCTTCTTTCTTCTTTTCTGAGTTTATATTCTTCAATGTCTTTTTGAATAATTTCAGAATCTCTACCTTTATTTAAAATGAAGTTATAAAAATCAGTGTTAAATAATAACTGTAATGCAGAATTCATATAACATGCTGTTCCTGTTACATTTTCCAATCCGAAAGGTTCATCAGGAACATTTTGTGTTTTGTTTTTGTTTTTATACAATAAAACATAAGGATTGGAATCTTTTATACCATTTATCTTTTCATAATCTTCAAGTTCATCCACATCTTCATCATCGCATTCATACCATTTTTGTTCTTTTTTAATATAAGCAACATAGTGTCCTGTTTTAATATCATCACCAATATGATTAATTACTCCTATTAGTTCATAAGTATCATTATCATTTGTTATTTCTGTGTTAATGTTTATTTTTGTTTTATTTTTTCTTAGTTGAAAGTCAAATAAGTTTATTCTGAATAGTGCATAATCATTAAGTATTAATTTGTGGAGTTTATAAAATAATTCTCCTTCTTTACATCTTTTATTACCTTCTAGAACCTCAACTTTCGAATCATTAAAAGACTCCTGTATAGATTCATAATATTCTTTTTCCTCTGTTTTTTTTGATAAAGAGTATACAATATCTAATACTATTTGTTCGTTTTCCTGAAGATTTTTATTTTCTTCTCCTTCACAATACGATTTATATATTATATTTTTTATATCGAACATCTCACTTGAATTTTTCAAAGTTTCAAAGAAATGTGTTAAAAATTCTTCTGTATCTTCTTCGTAAAGTTCTCTTACATTATCATTTTCGAAGAAGTACAAATATTTATAAGTAAAATATCTAAGATTTTTAAGGGCATCTTTTCTACCTATTTTCAAGATAATTCTGTATAAATATCCTATAATTTTATCACTTACGAATTTATCATATTTTTTTATATATTCTATTGCATCAGTAAAATCTAAATTTTCAACTTCTTTAATTAAGGTATTAACTTTATTTATTTCTCCTTCTCTATCAACTTCAAAATCTAATTCAATTCTTGTAAATTTTTTCATATTCTCAAAACGTTCTTTTATTTTTTTAAGATTAAAAAGTAGTTGTTTTGACAATTGTTCATTAACTTTTTCTTCATCGCTTACTTTTCTTTCTACTTTTTCTTCATCGCTCACTTTTCTTTCTACTTTTTCATCGCTCACTTTTCTTTCTACTTTTTCATTGCTCACTTTTCTTTCTACAGATTTTTTCATCTTCTTTACTACTTTTTCAATAGCATTTTTTATTGTTTCACAATAGTCTTCTTTCTTAGCATTTGATGATAAAGTAAAATCTAGTTTGTATTTTGTCCTCAATTCTTTAGCTAATTCCTTAAATTTTGCAAGTGTCCATTTTCCTCCTCTATCTTTGCAGTTTACTCCCTTTAATTCCTTATCTAATTCTGTAAAATAAGTATATTCTTTTTCATCAATCTTTTCCTCGCTTTCACTTGCTTTTCTCTCTACTTTTTCTTCACTTGATTTTCTTTCTACTTTTTCTTCACTTGATTTTCTTTCTACTTTTTCTACAGTTACTGCTTTATCTATCGCATTTCTTAATGTTTCACAATATACTTCTTTCTTAGCACTAGATGATATAGTAAATTCTAGTTTATATTTTGTTTTCAATTCTTTCGCTAATTCCTTAAATCTTGCAAGAGTCCATTCACCTCCTTTTTCCTTACAATTTACTCCAGACAACTGCTGTTTCAATTTGTTCAAGTAAGTATCCTCTTTTTCCTTACTTACTTTTTTCTCAACCTTATCAGTTTTTTCAACCTTTTCCTTCTTATCTTCAACCTCTTTTTCTTCTGTTTGTTGTGTTTGTTGTGTTGATATTTTCTTAAGAGCATCTATAACTTCTTCGCAAAGAAGGTCTTTAGTCTTCTTAGAAAAGTTGATTTTAAGACCAAAAGTATCATTTATTTCTTTCAACTTGTTAATAGGAAAATCTTTTCTATTCTTGATACAACTATCAATGTCTTTGATATGGGCGAGTATATCATTGACCTTTTGTTTTTTCTCTATTAATTCAGACAACTTTGCTCTGCTTGACATTTTATTATAATAAAATAATATTATAAATTATTTTGAAATTCATTTAATTTTAATTAAGTTTAAAATTAAAATTTTATATCTAAGTATGTGTGGTATCTTCTTCTTTACAAGTTCTGATAATTTCGCCATTTCTCAAGTATTAGATGCATCTAACACCATAAAAAATCGTGGTCCTGAAAACACGAAAACAATTATAGGTCATAACTTTATTCATTCTTTCCATCGTCTTGCTATTAACAATACATCTGAATCATGTAATCAACCTTTTTCTTACCCTGAAGGAGAATCTGAATACACTGTTATGTGTAATGGTGAAATTTACAACTGGAAAAATCTAGAAGAATCTCATAACCTAAATTTATGTAATCATAATAATGATTGCGGTGTGATTTATCCTCTTTTTAAATCTCTTAATTATAATTTTAAAGAGTTGTGTTCACTTCTTGATGGAGAATTTGCCATTGTTATTACACGAAAAAATAATCTTACAAATAAAATTGAAGATATATGGTTTGGAACTGATGTTTGTAGTGTAAGACCTCTTTTTTATACATATGATGAACATACTGTCGTTGTAAGTTCTCTTCTTTCAGGTATATCTAATATTTCTTCTATTAAGTCTGAAATCAAGAGGGTTAATGGAGGTGAAACATACCACATTCAACACTTGAACAAATATTCTTTAAAAATTGATTCTTATGATGACCTTTATTCTTATAATGAAAATAGTTTACACTCTTTAAATAATAGGGACACACATTATGATGATTATCTAGATGTTATCGTAGATAAATTTGAGCATGCAGTTTATAAACGTATTTCTGATGACAATATCAGCAGACCTATTGGATGTCTATTATCTGGAGGTCTTGATAGTAGTTTAGTTGCGGCTGTCGCTGCTAAACATTTGAGAAATAAAGGAAAAATTCTTAATACTTTTAGTATAGGTATGAAAGAAGCAACAGACCTCGTCTATGCAAAAAAAGTTGCTGACTTTATAGGTTCAAATCATACTGAAATTATTTTTACAGAAGAAGAAGGTATTGCTGCTATTGAAGATGTAATTAAAGTTTGTGAAACATACGATATTACTACCATTAGAGCAAGTATCGGTCAATATTTATTGTCTCAATGGATTAGCAAAAATACTAATATTAAAGTTTTATTGAATGGAGACGGAGCGGATGAATGTCAAATGGGTTATCTATACTTTTATAATGCACCAAATGCTATTGAAGCACAAATTGACAGTATCAGATTAGTTAAACAAATCCATTATTTTGACGGTCTTCGTGTAGATAGAAATATTAGTCATCATGGTCTTGAGGCGCGTGTTCCTTATCTAGATAAAGAACTAGTTAAATTTTATCTTAACACAATTCCTCCCAAGTTTAAAATTCCTACTTTTCATTGCGAAAAATTTCTTATTAGAAAAGCATTTGAAAGGTTTAACATACTACCCCAAGAAGTTCTTTGGAGAAGAAAAGAAGCATTTAGTGATGGTGTAAGTTCGCTCACAAAATCTTGGTTTCAAATTTTGACAGATCATTTCAATTCTCTTGAGATTCCATCATCTCTTGAGAGAGAAAACAATGCTCCTTACACTAAAGAGTCAACTTATTATAGATTAAAGTTTGAAAAATATTTTGGACATAATGATAATGTAATACCTAGATTTTGGCTCCCTAGTTGGACAAACGAAAAAGATCCTAGTGCTCGTAAATTACACTCAATTTATAACCAATAAATAAATTTATAAAATTTATTTATTTAAATTTGGAGTCTCTTAAACTGCTTGTATTTAGATTTATCAAAAATACTTTCATCATAAATTTGCTCATAAGGATAAGAACATCTAGGAATAAAATAACAAAAATCAGTTTTAATTGGTAAATGTAATGACAGACAGAATATACTACTATCTGCTAAGAAAATATATTTTGCATTAGAAATAACATCTTGGTAATGAATTAGAGGTTTATAAACAAATTGTTGAGCTAATTCATAATATTTATGTGTTGGTTCATACTCATTTTCTATAAAATTTATAATAAATAAATCAGGTTCCGCATATTTAGATATTACATCATTTGAATTGAATACTTTGCCATTACTTGCAATATTATGAACTACTATATATTCATTAATATTATTTTTCTTCAATAAGTTATATAGTTCAATACTTTCTTGTGGTTTATTTATACTGTGAAAATCCCAAAAAACTTTTCTTGGAACTCCGATATCGTCATATAATTCTAAAGGAAAATTTAATGTTTTGTGATTGTTTTTCTTGA
>Ga0214921_10008191_pt1 | contig 13654 bp, 9 predicted proteins | sample LL1505_MetaG_FD_177992 | JGI IMG/M metagenome (GOLD analysis project Ga0214921, IMG submission 177992) | Freshwater microbial communities from Lake Lanier, Atlanta, Georgia, United States - LL-1505 | ecosystem: Environmental > Aquatic > Freshwater > Lake | place: USA: Georgia | collected 2015-05-28 | reverse complement strand
AAATCCTTCAAACATCAATGGATTTAAACTTGCTCTGGCTGCATAAATTGCAGCTGTATGACCCGCTGGCCCTGATCCTATTATGACAACTTTCTCTTTCATTTTTTACTCTCCGTATTTTTTGTTTTTTTATATTATAAATTAGTATATGTAATATTTCTTATTTTAATAGGGACTTACTTTTTAGTTCAATTCCCCTATATAGGGACGGATCTTGAGTATATAAAATTTGAACTTTTTCAGCTAAAAGTTTTGCTTCTGATTTCTTTCCCATTTTATTTAACAATAGTGCTTTTGTATCTAGATTGGATGCATTTTCAGAGATAGAGATTGATTTGTCCACTATTCGTATGCCTTCTTCTAAATCCTCCTTTTTATGCATTTTTTGGAGGTATTGCTCAGAAATAACATTCAGAACTTCCCAATCACCTTTCCAATCTCCATCTGAGAATTGTTTTGCAGTGGATCTAAATTTTTCTAAATCCATTCTCCCATAAAATTCTAATTGTAGTACGTCTAAACTTTGTTTTTCTTCTCTGGTCTTTACTTCCCCATAGTCTGATCTAGCTTCCATAAAACTAACTTCATCTATTTCTTTGATTGCCCATAGCATAGTTTTTGCACAGGTAACTTGAAACCATTTGTCAACATTTTCTGGTTTGTCGTACTTATAAATTGTATCTATTTTTTTTCGAGCAAATTTTATACATCTACTATTATTTAAAGGAGCATATTTTTTTATATCATCCCAAAGATTTTTTAAATTAATTTTTTTATTTCTAAAATAATGATAATCTAAAATGCCACTGATTTCTGAAATGTCTTCTTGAGAGAGAGCTGATAAAAGTTTGTTGGTCTTTTCTTTATTGTCAGGATCTTCTATAAATTTTTTTCGAAGATTCTCAAGTGAGTAAGATGAATCTATCGTTTCTCTACCCATTTGTAAGAATTGTTTAAAATCGATAGCACCGGAAATTCTATTTGTAATTTTACCTTTTTTAGATATAAAAATATAGGTAGGAAAGCCTGTTACCATATATTCTTTCATCAATTTCTTTCCATCTTTTGATTCTCCGTTGATCTTTATGGATACAAAATTAGAATTAAAAAAGCGGGTAACAGTGGGTTCTGTTAGTACATCACGATCCATTTCTTTACAGGGCTCACACCAATCTGCATAAAAATCAAGAAGTACAGCCTTTTTTGATTGTTTTGCCAGTAGCATACCATCTTGGTAATTTTTTTGAAAGATAACATTATTTCTTATATCTTGAGATAATAAAGAAATTTGTAAAAAAAATGTAAAGAAAAGCAATGTTATAGAAAGAAATTTTCTTTTTATAAATAAATAATTTTTATAATTGAACATTTGAACCTGGTTGCTGATGAGATTTTTGTTTTGTGTATACAGCAGAAATATAAATGATTACTATAGAAAAAAATAGAATAACAGTAATTGGAACTGATCCCACACTTTCTAATAAATATGGTAATGATAAGGTTAAAACTCCTCCCCCAACAACAGGTGAAGTGAGTGGGGCACTTTCAGCAAAAATTTTAATAGCCCTAGATTTTAAATCAGGATCTATCATTTTTAGAAGCATAAGTCCTATTGCTGTAGTACCATTTAACATTCCAAAATTTAATATACTTAATTCTAGCGAAATATCATCAGATAAAAGTCTTTTTCGGAGTAAAAAGTAACAAAGGAGATTCCATAAAAACCCCATTGAAAATAAAAGCATCATGGGAAGAAGTGCTTCTGTGATAACCGAAAGATTCATTGTGGAGATTGCCGTAAAAATAAGGATTTCCATAAAAAAATTAGATAAAAAGGAGATAATTGAGTTATCTATCAATGATTTTTTACCTATAAAAACTAGAAAATTTCTTACAATCACACTCACAATAAGCGAATAAACAAAAAGTGGAAATTCGGGAAGAGTTGGGTTGAGCTCTTTGATTCTATTTTTTAAAAGATACCCCAAATAGACACCCCCACAAATGATTCCTAGATTTATGAATAATTTTGGTAGATCAAATGATGTACCATACTCAACATGTTCTTCTATGATTTTGGGTTTATTGGTTTTTGATATTTCCACAAGAAAAATACCCCCAGCAATCCCAAGTATGATTCCTATGGTAGCTGAGAAGAGAGCGTATTCAGAACCATTTGGAAGCCCATTGTCAATGTAGGCTTGTTTCATAGCTACAGCCGTACCATGTCCACCAGCAAATCCATTTTCTAAGATAGAAGAAAAAGACATTGGTAATTTAAAAATTGGTTTAAAAATTAAAAGCGTGGATACTACTCCAATGAACATTTGCCCGAGTATTGCAATGTAAACATAACTAGTTTGAGTATACAGCTCTGAGAAGTTTCCCTTTTCTTCGGATTTATTTCTAATCTCTAAAAAGAGCGCCGAAAAAACCAAAGCTATTGTAATACCAGGCCAATCTTTCCATGAAGTATACTCGATTGAGTTTTGAAAGTCAGTAAAAACTGAAAAAAAAGCCAAACCTACAATCCCAGCTATCAAAGATCCCTGTATTCTATATTTTATAAAAAAATTTAATTTAGAAACTAAACTAAAAAAACCCAGTACCACAAAAGCAAGTAGTAAAGAACTCATACGTCCACCCATTTCCCATTTTCTTTTATGAGTTCAATCAATTTTTCATCTGCGATTTCACTCGGAATATTTTTTGATACGATTTCCTTTCCTAAATAAAGATGTACCTTTCCAGGACCTGCCCCCACATATCCAAAATCTGCATCAGCCATTTCTCCGGGCCCATTAACAATACAGCCCATAATAGCAATTTTTACACCTTTTAGATGACCTGTCTTAGATTTTATTCTGGCAGTTGTATCTTGGAGATTAAACAAAGTTCGTCCACAACTAGGGCAAGAAATAAACTCAGTCTTTGTAGTACGCAACCTTGCTGATTGCAATATATCGAAAGATATCTCTAAGATTGTATCAGGCTCAGAATTTAAATCTATAATACGAATGCTATTGCCTATGTTATCTAATAGCAAGCTTCCTAATATTGCACTGGATTCTAATACGCCATCTTCGAGGTTTTCAATTTCCACTTCTAAAAGAATTGGCACTTTTGAATCTTTTACATACGATGCCAGTTTCCTAATGTTAAAAATACTTTCATTTTTGTTTTGTGATAAGGATACAGTTAAATTTTCAAAAGTATTCAATGATAAAATAACATCTTTGAAAGTAGAAAGAGAATTTGAGGGAACTTTAATTTCAATAGATTTATTTTTTTGATTTCTATTATCCTGAAGTTTAAAGAATTCCTCTTTAAATTGTGATAAAAATTCCAGGGAGATACAAATCTTTTCAAATGAAATAAGTTTATCTTTTATAGAAAGTAACAATTGGGTATCCATGTTTGATAAATCAACCGAAAAGGCTGCTTTATTTTCTATATTATTCTTTACATTTAATAAATATTCAAATTCTTCCTTTGTTTTTATAGAAAAATAGAAAATCTCATGTTTTTTAATGGAGGTTGAAACTGCATTTTTTGTTATGATTTCTTCTATGGATTTGTTTTTTATAGGTATGTAAGACTCAATACGGACAGGGTAGTTCTCTCCAATTTTATAATCACCTACCCAAATGGAATCAGTATTACGATTTGAATAGATTGCTTGGTCTATATACTCTGAGTGAATTGTATTTTTAATTGCCTTTTCACTGAAAAGATGGGAATTGTATTTTTCGACTAATTTTTTTGCTACTGGTACTTCATAAATAGAATCTTCTGTTAAGGAAACTCTAATTGTGTCACCAATACCATCTTCCAATAGACTTCCAATGCCCATTGCTGATTTGATTCTTCCATCTCTTCCATCCCCAGCTTCCGTGACACCTAAGTGAATTGGATAATTGAGATTTTCTTCTCTATATCTTGATACGAGAAGTCGGTAGGCATTTATCATTACCTGTGGATTGGAAGCCTTCATGGAGACTACAATTTCATGATAATTTTCAGATTCCGCAATCTTAATAAATTCTAATGCGGATTCTACCATACCAAGAGGAGTGTCTCCGTATCGATTCATGATTCTATCGCTGAGTGAACCATGATTTGTACCTATTCTCATGGCAACTCCCAGTTCTTTACATCGTTTTACCAATGGTATAAATATTTCAGCGATACGGTCAATTTCTAAGTTGTACTCAGTATCGGTATAATCTCTTGAAGCAAATTTTTTCTTATCTGCAAAATTTCCAGGATTAATTCTTACTTTTTCAACGTATTCAACTACTTTTAGCGCTACTGTTGGAGTAAAATGTATGTCTGCTACTATGGGCACTTTACAATTTAGGGAGATTAGTTTAGCACGAATAGATTTTAAATTTTCTGCATCCGCCATAGATGGAACTGTAACCCTAACTATCTCACAACCTACTTCATATAAATCTACAATTTGTTTTACAGTAGCTTCTGTGTCACAAGTATCAGATGTTGTCATGGATTGGACGCGAATGGGATTTTTTCCTCCAATGCCAATATCTCCCACCTTGACTTCTCTAGTGGGGAATCTGGTATACTGAAATGGGTTTAGTGTATATCTATAGCTCATATTATACCATTTTTTATAAATCTATACAGGTAAAGTAAATCTTGTATAATCATTTCATATATAGCCTTTATTTCCAATCATAAAACTCTACTAATACTTACAAAAGCATAAGAACAAATCCAACGATAATACTCCATTTTAAATTTTCATCCAAATATAAAAATGGGAAAAATCTAAACACACCCTCACTCATTGCTTTTGGAGTATTTTAAACAGGCTTGTAGAAAAGGTTCAAAAGCCAATAGCGGCAACCTATGGCGATATTCAAAAAAAGCAATAAGACGGCTGATTATTACCCTATTGAGCATTTTTTATTAATCCAGTGATATCATCCTATGCAAATGCCATAAATAGATTTGAAGTGAGCAGCATGAGAATAGAAACCATAAAATCCTAACATATAGAAAAACTGAGTAAGAGTTTTTTAGTACCAAGTTTTGGTAAAAATTCGTGCGTACTAAAAATCAATTAAATTAAATTTTAGTGGATTTTTAGAAAGAGTATTGTAAGATGAAGTAGCAAAAAAGTGTAAAACTATTTTATACTCTTCTACTAAACTAAGATCAATAAAAGCAGGTAAAAACAAAATGGTAAAATCAAATATATGGCATATTTCCTCTGGAAAAGATTTTCCTTTGGAGCTATGGAAGCATCCTAGCTTCTCAATTCAGGTAAAAAATATAGATGTAAATGCCACCGGCAGTATAAAACTACAGGCAAATGAATTGAATATCATGTTTTTGAATGTTTCCGAAAAAGAATGGGAAGACAATCGAAGCAAATGGATTCGGGAATATGATACCAATCCTAACGTATCACTAATGTTGGTTCTCCCAACTGCCAATTTAGAATTAAAGGATGAGCTAAAAGGTAATTTCCTCACCCTTACCTTTCCAGCCAGAAAAAAAGAAATAAAAATCATAATTGACAAAGTACTCCAATCAGAACTCTACAAACGTGCCACCTATGAAATCACCCAAAACTGCTTGGAGAATATGAACTATGTAGAAGGGATTTTTGATATGGCGAGAAAAGAAAATGTGGATAAGCAAGAAACCATCATTGCCATGGAAAAAATGTTAGAGTACCATGCCAAAGTAAAAAATTACCAAGAATTAATGAATAAAGCCATTGATGATGTCAATGTCCTAAGAAATGATGAAATTTTAACCCTACATGAACGAATCAAAGCAACAGAAATGCTTGATGAACTCAAAACTAAGGAGCTTATGGAAGCTCAAAAGCTCCGTGAGGCAACAGAAGCAGCTCTCCAGTTTTCACGCATAGAAGAAATCACCCAGGATAAGATTATAAATGCTCAAAATAAATTATTTGAATATACAGATAAAGAAATTAGAACCCTGGTAATGGAAAACAAAGAGTTGAAGAAAAGATTGGGATTAAAAGAAGAAGACGAAATTTTTCCTTCCAAATAAAAAAAAACCCCGATTGTTTAGTTCGGGGTTGTTTTATCTTTAAGAATTGGTAACCAAGCCTACAGAAGAAATAACCATCATCTTTTCTGTATGCAAATCTGCTATCGTGTAAGGTATTCCACCCGTTCCTAAACCGGAGAGGTTGTGTCCACCAAAAGGCATCCAATCCACACGAAATGCGGTGTGTTCATTGACCATGACAGCTCGTGCATGTAACTTTCTGTATGCCCTCATAGCTACATCAATATCTTTTGTAAATACAGCTGCCTGGAAACAATAGGGAACATTGTTTGCTCTGTGAAATGCATCTTCGATATCCTTATAAGAATAAACACAAACCACTGGTCCAAATATTTCATTTAGGCTTACCTTTGAAGTATCAGGAGGATTTAGGAGCAGAGTAGGTTCATAGCAAGTATCAGAAATTTTCTTACCTCCGATGACCAATTCTGCACCCTCTTTGACAGATTCTTGAACCCAGTCATGCACACGATCAACTTCTCTACGTCGGATAAGTGGACCCACTTCTGTTTTTGGGTTTGTGGGATCGCCTACAACCAACACTTTGGCTTTTTCTGCAATACGTTTGGTTACTTCCTTCACAATCGACTCATGTGCATAGATCCTTTGAACGGAAACGCACACCTGTCCAGCATGGTAATACCCACCTTTCACCAATTTTGGAATGGCTGAATCGAGATCAGCAGTGGCATCTAAAATCACAGGAGCTGCTCCCCCATGTTCTAATGCACAATGTACACCTGGAGCCAATTGTGACTTTAAATACCAGCCTACCTTTGCACTTCCAATGAAACTAAAAAAAGAAATTCTGGAATCTGTCACCAGTTTGGTGGCATTTTCAAGCTTGTTTACAACAAATGCCTGGCACCATTCTTCAGGAAGCCCCGCATCATGTAGTATTTTTACAAAACGCATACAGGAGAGTGGGGTATCTTCGGCAGGTTTAACAATGACCGGGCAACCAACGGCCACAGCGGGTGCAACCTGGTGTACAATTAGATTCAAGGGATGGTTGAACGCACTCACTGCAGCAACCACGCCTATGGGTTCTCTGGAAGTAAAAGCTATCTTACCATTTGAAGCTGCATTGAGATTCATGGGGATTTCCCTTCCAATGCTTGTTTTGATTGTCTCAATACAGCATTCAATGCCTTCAATACCCCTCTGAACTTCAACCAAAGAATCTATGAGAGGTTTTCCCCCTTCGGAAGCGGCTAATCTAGCCAATTCCTCTTTCTCTCGGGTCATGGTTTCCGCTGCTTTTTTTAGAATAGCGATTCGTGTCTCGGTGGATAACCACTTTTTACGATCATGAAACAATTCATGAGCTGTAGCCAAGGCTTTTTCAACTGCGGCAGAATCGGCAGTGAGAACACTACCGATTTGCTTTTCATCAAAAGCACTGTTTACAACTAACTCACCATCATTGGTTGTAGCACCTTTGATTAGTACATTAAATTTTGTCATAAATCCTCAGATTAATTTACTTTTTTCTGCTAATTCTTTGTTTAAAATTCTATCGTTTTCAGAGTAGTCGATAGCTAACTCTATCAAATGCACACCTTTTGAGTTTAAACAGGTTTGTAGGGTACTATGAAAAGTATCAACGGATGTGGGTCTATATCCTTTAGCACCATAGCTTTCAGCATACTTGACAAAATCTGGATTTCCATAGTCCAAACCAAAATTAGCAAATCCCATATTGGCTTGTTTCCATTTGATCATACCATATGCATTGTCACGGAGAATGATAACAACCAAATCCACTCCCAGTCGAACAGCAGTTTCCATTTCTTGGGAGTTCATCATAAATCCTCCATCCCCACAGATAGAGATCACTTTTTTATTGGGGAATACAATTTTTGAACCAATAGCTGATGGTAGACCCGCTCCCATGGTTGCAAGGGCATTATCTAGAAGCACTGTATTGGATTGGTAGGCTCTATAGTTTCTTGCAAACCAAATCTTGTAAACTCCATTGTCTAGGGCAATGATTCCATCTTCGGGGAGAAGCTTTCGGATTTCTGCAACCATTCTTTGTGGGTAAATGGGGAATCGATTGTCTGTGGTTCCTTCTAATAAATTTTCATCTATGAATCCCTTTACTTTTTTAAAGTAAACAAAGTCCCAAGAGGATTGTGGTTTGATACTTTGTGTGATCTGCCAGATGCTATTGGCAATGTCGCCAACTATTTCAGCCTGTGGGAAGTACACAGGATCTACAGAGGCGGAAAAGAAGTTGATATGTAATACTTTTACTCCATCTGGTTTCATGAAGAAGGGGGGTTTTTCTACAACATCATGCCCAACATTGATGATTAAATCTGCTTTTTCAATGGCTCTATGCACAAAATCTTTTGAAGAAAGTGCAGCACAACCCAAACAAAGGGGATTTCTTTCATCGATAACACCCTTTCCCATTTGTGTGGAAAAGAAGGGGATTCCTGTTTTGGTTACTAACTCTAATAGCATTTTGCTAGTCATTTTACGGTTAGCACCGGCTCCAATTAGCAAAAGGGGTGATTTTGCTTTCTCAATTAAATCCACTGCTATTTTAATAGATTTTTCTTCAGCTATTGCACGCCTAACTACGCTCTTTTGGATAAGAGGAACATCAGTGTCTTCATCTGCAATGTCTTCGGGCAATTCTAGGTGAACGGCTCCCGGTTTTTCTTCTAATGCCAATCGAAAAGCTTCCCGCACTCTAGAAGGAATGGTGTCTCCAGAGACAATTTGGCGGGTATATTTTGTGAGGGGTTTCATCATGTCCACAATGTCTACAATTTGGAACTGACCCTGTTTGCTGGACTTGATAGGTTTTTGACCTGTGATCATAAGCATGGGCATGCCACCCAATTGAGCGTATGCTGCGGCAGTTACAAAATTTGTAGCTCCCGGACCGAGTGTGGATAAGCAAACTCCCACTTTTCCAGTCAATCTTCCCAGTGTAGCAGCCATAAACCCTGCTCCCTGCTCGTGTCTGGTTAGGATTAATTTAATTTTTTTTGAGTCTTTTAGGGAATTTAAAAAATCTAAGTTTTCTTCGCCGGGAATCCCGAAAATATATTCCACTCCCTCCTCTTCGAGTGCCTTGATAAACAGATCTGATGCCTTCATAATTTCTCCAATATTAATTTGTATATAACCTTAATTCTATGCTAAACTAAGATCAACAATAATTTCAGCAAAACTGTAATATGTTTTAGGAATTCCAAACAATATCATTTTTTAGAAAATTCCTTTATTTTATAAAAAAGTGACCCTTTGAATATATAATAAAAATAAAGATTATGAATGAATAAAATTATATAAAAACTATCAGAAAGTCAAAAAATTTGAGAAGATTATAGTCTTTAATCTTGATTTTCAGAGAGATAGATAGGAAAAAAAGTGTTAAATGATAAAAATGAACTAGGGAAAGGAAAAACTTCAATGAACAAATGGGATAAAATTTTTAGTATTGGAATTTTTTTTTGGATATTTGTATGGCAACCTATTTTATCTTGGGAACTTAAAAAAGAGAAAGAGGGTGTTAAAGTTTATACTAGAGCTGTGGAAGGCTCAAATTTTAAAGAATTCAAATCTATTGGAATACATAAAGGAAGTTTGAGTAGTTTGATAGGTGTCTTACAGGATGAGTCAAGTTTTTGCAATTGGTTTCCAGATTGCAAAGAATTCAAAGTACTAAAAAGGAATTCTAAAGTAGAGAGAACCCAATATATGGTAATCAAAGCTCCTTTTCCAGTGGATAATAGGGATACCGTTCAACATACATTTTTAAGTCAGGATATGAGTTCAAAAGCGGTGACCATCCAATTAGTAGCAGAACCAGAATCCTATCCGGAAGTTTCAGGAAACATAAGGGTTCCGAAGTCTAAAGGAATATGGAAATTTACACCGGTAGACAACAATCAAATAGAAGTTCTCTTTCAACTTCACTCGGATCCGGGTGGAAAGCTTCCCGAATGGGTGGCGAATATGTTTGTAACAGAAACCCCTCTGAAAGCGGTAGTAAATTTAATTAAATTGGCTAAGGAAGAAAAATATAGTAATAATAAATTAGATTACATTCAAGAAAAATAAATTAAAATCTAAAATCACCAATTCCAAAAACAAATTGGAAGTTTTTTTCAGCGTTGTAATTATTGAACGGGGCAAGGGGATCCCCGGTATAGTACAACCTCTGTGCAAAGTAGAGCCTGAGGGGTAGTACAGGTATTTGTACTCGAAGTCCAATCCCCCAAGAATATTTTAATCTCTCAAGTGAGATATTATCATTTTTTAAAATAAGTAGTTCTGGATCTTCTTTGACATATGGCTTTTGATCATTTTCGTATTTCTTTAAGCTCAGCAAGTTGTAATTTTCTCTCAGGTAAGCACTCACCGGATCATATTTTGCTCTATCTGCCCAAACCCTTTGTTGGTATGTCTCTGCATCATCTTTTCTTGTGCCCACCCATTTCCCAACTTCTTCGTAAAGGGAGCCTGCATCCAAAAATAGAACCAACCAAAGAAAATTGGGTTCTATTGGAAATCTTAATTCAGTGTTGAATAAAATTCTGTGATTTGCACCATTCCTCCACTCCCTTGGATAAAGGACATCCTGAAAATTCCATCCTCTGAGTGATTCATACCCTCCTAAGAATTGGAGATCCTGCTGTTGAATAAAAGGATTGGTGAGCTTTGCAGATTCCCTGGAAAATGGATCTGCTCTGTTGTATTTGGGAACCCTTTCAAACATCAACACATGGCTCATCCTGAATTCTTGGACGACTTTCCATCTTCTAAGGGTATTGGACCTAAATAGACCTCCAAATGTATAGTCAAACCAAGAATGATAAAATTCAACCACAGGATTGTATCTATCAAAATGACTTTGCCCACCGATCAATTGCCCTACGTTTGAAATGGAGAGATATGTGTTGAGACCACGTGTGGGGTTGAACACATTATCCCTTGAGTCATACCCCAATCCATTTGTAATTTCAGAACGAAACTGCCATCCCCTGTTAACTTCAGCCCGTATCAAATCATCTGCAAGGGATGTTGGATTTATAGAGTGATAAAAACTAGGGGAGTACCTATGAAAATGTGTCCAGTTGATAAAAACCCTATGTGCTACACCCACACTAAATCCAACACCTTCCCTAGTGTATGACGCACCTTCTTTTATGGAGCCTGTTCCCGCATCAGTGATCGATGCGGCACCCACACTTATTGTTCTAGAGGAATAGAATAAACTTGTGGTGAAAGACCAGGGTCGATTGAAAATCCATGGTTCGGTCCAGGACAATTGAAAGAATCGTTGGAATGGGCCAAATTGTAACCTTCCCGATACCTTTTGGCCTGTCCCATTTAAATTGTTCTCACCTAGTTCAGTAAAAATGGAAAATCCAGAGATTGTTCCATACCCACCTCCCATAGAGATCGTACCTGTGGGTTGTTCTAAAAGTTCTATGATAAGGTTCATTTTAGATTCATCGGAGCCGGGTCTGGAATTGAAGTTGACCTCTTTGAAATAACCTAAGTTGAAGATTCTTTCCCTAGATCTATTGACAAGGGTTGAGTTAAATAGGTCTCCGGGTTTGAAGAGTAGTTCTCTTCGTATTACAGAGTCTTGAGTTTTCTTATTACCTTTTATAAAAATATTTTCTATATAAGCTAAATAGTTTTCACGAATGGTAAAGTCTACGTGTTCAAACTTTCTATTTTCATATTTGGGATTTTTTGTGAGAAGTTCTCTAAGTTTTTTTATATTAAGTTTTTTCTTTTCTTCTTCGCATTTGACTGGATCTTTTAGTAATGGTGAGGTACAATTCTCATATGATTTTAAATTTTCGTCATTCAGTTCTATTGTCTTACGTTTATTTACTACTTGAGCAAAAATATATCCTTTTGCACTATAGAGTTCGTTGATTACTGATTTATCTCTTTGGAATTTTCCCTCATCAAATATTTTTCCAATATCAGAGGAGTTAAATTCAAAAATATCTTCAAAAAATTTAATTTCAAAAACTGTTTTCCATTTATCCTTTGGTGTTCCGGGTGGATTTTCTTCTTTATTCAAATACATTGGATTCCCTTTGGAATCTTCAGTTAAATCAAAACTTGTGTTGTACCCATTGAAATAGTATAGATCTCCCTCGTTGATTTTAAAGTTTACAATGATCACTCTTTTGTCTTTCAATTTGGGATTTTCCCATCGTATTTCCCACCCTGTTGATTCGGGAACCAATTCCGCATCGAGATAGCCTTTGGTTTTTAAATAAGCAGTTATTTTTTGTTTGTCACTTTCAAAGGAAGCTTCTTTGAAATGACCACTTTCAATGAGACCTGTTTCTTTGAGGTCTAAGATAGAAAGTATTTCAGATGCATCCACACTTTGGGTTCCTAGAATATTTATTTTAGCAACCGGTATTTCATCCCCTTCATCTATAATAAATTTTACTTTTACCAAATTAGTTTTAGGATTTATCTTACCCATTTCAAATTTGATATATGCATGAAAGTAACCTTCATCCCTATATTTTTTTAGTATTACATCTCTAGTGGCATTTACTTTTTCTGGTGTAATGACCTCATTTTCTTTTAGGGGCATCTTATCCCGTAAGTCAGTTGGGAAAACTTCGTCTGCACCGATAAATTCAATTTCTTGGACTCTGGGTCTTTCTTTTACATTTAGGATGACTCTTGTCCCATCTAAGTATGGCTCTGCCAAAACTTCTGCATTGTAAAAATAGCCCGTTTTAAAAAGGGCTTTTAGATCATTGTTGAGTAGGGTTTCTGTGAGTATAGATCCCTTTTTCATTTCAAGTAAAAACAATAGATCACTCTTAGAAGTGTTTTTTACTCCCTGAAAGACAATGTCAGTGATCTTTTTTCCAACATAGTTTGATTTTTCAGGATGGATTCCTGAAAAATTGAGTAAAAAGAGAAATAATCCAAATAATGATGATGCTATGGAAAGTTTGAAATATGTAGTTTTTTCCAAGATAATAAATTATTGTTCCTGAGCCTCATTTGATTCAGTAGACTCAGAATCAGCAGGAGTTTGGCTTCCCCCGGGTCCCTTAACCATCGCTAAATTAAAACGGGTAACACCCGCAGCATTGATTTCATCAATGACTTTTACAACAGTTTGGTAGCTTGCCGTACCATCTCCGCGTATTACAACTTTATTTTTTTTAGGATCCCGCTTATCTTTAGGACCTAAGAAAGAATTTATTTTATCTTTCAAAGATGTTAAGGCAACAGGAGTGGGATCTTTGTCTAGAAATATCTTTCCCTCTTTGTTGACAGTGATAATGAGTTCTTCCTGATTCTTCTCTTTTGCAGCAGAAGTAGAGGATCTGGGAAGTTCTATTTTAATGGAAGTTCCCTTTTCTAGAGTGGCGTTAATTAAAAAGTAAATTACAATGAAAGCTATAACATCTATAAGTGAGGTTATATCAATCCTATCAAAGGCTTTGGTTGTTCTTCGGAATTTCATTTGTTTACTTTTTGACTACTAGAGGAAGGATCTGGTCGGATATTGTTTCTAATTCTGAAATTTTTTCTTCTTTTTTTCGTACAAGAACAT
>Ga0214921_10008190_pt1 | contig 13655 bp, 13 predicted proteins | sample LL1505_MetaG_FD_177992 | JGI IMG/M metagenome (GOLD analysis project Ga0214921, IMG submission 177992) | Freshwater microbial communities from Lake Lanier, Atlanta, Georgia, United States - LL-1505 | ecosystem: Environmental > Aquatic > Freshwater > Lake | place: USA: Georgia | collected... | reverse complement strand
TCAAAAAGATCTTTCCGAAATTAAATAAAAACCGAATGTTAACAGCAACGGGATTAATTGGAGCTCTCTTAATATTTGCGGGCACACCGACATTATTTTCAGAAGAAAGAAATAAACTGGGTTTGATAACCCACGAGCTATTTTTGGCCAGAGCGGCAGCGAAGAAAATTGTCGGTAAAGAAGCTTTGGTAGCGGCTCAGCATCCCGCCTGGTTTGTCTCGGGGGCAGCCACTTGGGTTGACTTAACTAAAGATATTTTGTGGGAATTGCCCCGAGAGCCTCTCAAAACCTATTTTTCTCATTTTGACTCTGTTTGTTACTTGGCCGCTTCATGGATGGGAACACAAACAGGATGGAATGAAGCACGGCTTCTAAAAGAAGGTCTGCTACATTTTCAAGGATTTTATAAGACCAAGAACTCAATCAACAGAGGTGGATATATTTTTCTGTCTCCAAAAAAGCCAGCAAAAATCCTCGGTTTTTACTGGAAAGAAAATCTCTTGAAATCCTTCCAGCAGGATTCGGGTGGTGAGTATCAATTTTCTATTTTAACAAATATTCCTGAAAAAAATCTGAATAAATACTTAGAAATGCAAAATAATCACGATGTTGAAATGGTGAATTTTATGTATATGCCAGAAGCATCCCCAGAAAAACGGGATGTCATAGTAACTATTCTGGAAAAAACAAAATCAGAAAAAGATTGGACCCATGCCGAAGAAAGCGAAATAATCTTCGGTCACATCAAAACAGAAGATCCGAATGCTCTACTAATGGAAAATAATAATGACAAAAAAATTTATTTTACACAAACGCAAGCAGAAGCTGTCGTTTCACGAATCCAAAAAGCAGACCAAACACAAAAAAAGGTTTATATAGACTTTTCCCTAGACAATATAAATATAATAAATAATGAAACCAAACTACTAAGTAAAGAGGGCATGTACGATAAAATAGCGACTTCTAATATTCTGTCACTAGATCAAAATAAATATTACCTTATAGAGGGGCAGCTAAAAATTCTTCAAGGAGGTGCCTGCCTGCATGTTAATGAGGTTGGCACTGACAAGCCATTTTTATCTTTGAAAAGAGGCGTGCCTCAAAAAGAAACTCAAGAAAAATTTGTGATTTGGTCTGGTGAAAGCGGAAAAGTGCAAATTACAGCTTCATGTCACAATCATTTTAAAAGTAAAAAAACTATAGTAGAACTCAAAGACTTTACAGCATCTCAAATGTAACATGTTATTTTCTATGCCGTCTATAAATTCTGCAGACTTTAGAATCATAATAAGTTAGCGAAGTGAGTAAAGCTATTTTGGATAGTAGTATCCATTAGATTAGAGAAATTGGCATGAGAACTACAAAGTTCACCTTAGTCAATGAATTTATGTCCTATTTCAATGTAGGATATCTGCACTATATACAGTTTGGCCTTTATTTGGGGTTCAAACAGCTGCACTTGATCTTTGGCGGATTTACCCTTTTTATGTCAATTTACAAAATAGACTGAGAAAATCTTGGAAAAATATATTTCATACCCGACCGAGGCCAACGAGATCTTTTTTTCTATCGAGGAGAGGAGTTTTTGGTTTCGCCACCGCAACAAGTGCATTCTGGCGGCTGTCAGGCAATTTCCCCCGAATGGAGAGTTGCTCGATGTCGGCGGCGGGAACGGTTTCGTCGCCCTTCACCTCCAGTCCCATGGCTTTCAGGTCGCCCTGCTGGAACCGGGCAGTGGAGCTGGACGGGCCCGGGAGCGGGGCGTGCGAAAGGTAATCCAAGCTGATCTGGAGCACGCTGGGTTGGGAAAAGGTTCCGTTCCCGCCGCGGGAATTTTCGATGTGGTTGAGCATATTCGAGATGACCGCGCCTTTTTGGAGAAACTCCACCAACTGCTGGTGCCCTACGGGCGGCTTTATCTGACCGTGCCCGCCATTAGCTGGCTATGGTCCCAGGAGGATGAGGATGCTGGGCACTTCCGGCGTTACTCCCATCAAGGGATTGGATGCCTGCTCCGAGAGACGGGGTTTCAGGTGGAATACCTGACCGCCTTCTTTTCATGGTTGCCGCCGGCGATCTGCCTGTTTCGCACCTTGCCCCGGCTTCTCCGCGGCCCTGGGGATGGCGGGTTTTCCCGAAAAAGGCAGGAACGAGACCACCAACCATCCTTCTTATTCGGCCCTCTTTTGGATGTCCTGACCCGCCGGGAACAGGGCATGATTCAAAGAGGGGTTGCGTTGCCTTTCGGCTCCAGCTGGCTGGCGGTGGCCACCCGAACCTGATGGCCAAAAAGAAAAAAAACGCCGGTTACCGGAGTCCGCCGCAGTTATCCGTGGTGGTGCCCGTGTACCGTGGGGAGGCAACCGTGCAGGAGCTAGTCCGTCGCCTTCTGATGGTGTTACCCAAGATTTCCACCCGACATGAGATCATCCTGGTGGATGATGAAAGTCCTGACGGGGCTTGGGAAAAAATCACCGTTCTGGCACGGCGTTTCCCGGGTGTGGTCGGTGTTCGTCTCAGCCGGAATTTCGGTCAGCACTATGCCATCACGGCCGGCCTTTCTTTGGCTCGTGGTAAGTCTGTTGTCGTGATGGATTGTGATTTGCAAGACCAACCATCCCAAATTCCAAAAATGATAAAAAAAGTACTGGAGGGATACGATGTTGTTCTCGCTCGGCGTGCCGAAAGAAAAGATGGATGGGCTAAACGTTTCAGCTCTTGCATGTTTTATGCCATTTTAAGCTGGCTATCCGGAGTCCAGCACGATGCTGGAATCGCTAATTTCGGTGTTTACTCAAGCAAGGTAATTCAAGCGATCAACCAGATGCCGGAAACGATCCGCTACTTTCCCACCATGGTTCGTTGGGTGGGTTTTCGGGCAGTCACAGTGGATGTGGAGCATGGGATGCGACCCCATGGCACAACGTCTTATAACTTCAAAAAACTCTTTAATTTGGCTTTGGACATTTGCCTTGCCTACTCCGACAAGCCTTTGAGGATCGTTGTGGGTACAGGATTTTTAGTTTCGATAATTGGAATCATTTTGGCCTTAGTAACATTAATGAGAGCCCTTCAAGGCAAAATTACGGTGCTTGGATATGCCAGCCTAATCGTTTCTCTTTGGACTCTAGCTGGATTAACTATTTTTATTATGGGTATCGTAGGCTTATACGTTGGCAAGTGTTTTGAGGGCATCAAGAGGCGACCATCCTTCATCATAGCAGAAAAAATAAATTAATTTAATCATGAAAAAAATCGGCCTCTTTGCCATGACAGAAAAGGGATTAGCCGTTCTGAAAAAAATCTTATCTGTATATGGACCAGAGATCTTAAGTTTTGTGGCAACTTCAACCAACAAACAGATCGCCTACGATGGAGCATCTGATATTCAGAAAATAGCTAAAAAAGAGGGCATTCCTACTTACTTGAGGCCAGATGTTCCCAAAGAAAAGGCGGCTGCGGCAATCGCTGTGTCTTGGCGCTGGATGATGCCTTCCAGCCTCGAAACAAAAATCGTAGTACTCCATGACTCCATCTTACCGAAATATCGTGGTTTTAACCCTTTGGTATCAGCGTTAATTAATGGAGAAAGACGTGTTGGCGTTACCGCACAATTAGCCAGTGATGAATATGACGCAGGACCAATTCTTGGTCAAAAAAGCATATCCATTACTTATCCTGTCAAAATCGCTGAAGTTATCCAAGCCACCCTTCCCTGCTATGAAGAACTATCGATATTAGTCGTTAAAATGATGCTTTCAAATAAGTATGTTGCGAGACCTCAAAATGAAAAAAAGGCCACGTACAGTTTGTGGAGGGATAATTACGATTATCAAATTAATTGGGAATGGGATGCAGAAAAGGTGAGGCGCTTTGTAGATGCTGTAGGCTTTCCTTACAAAGGAGCCCTGACCTTATTAGAAGAAAAAAAAATCCGACTGCTGGAATGTGAAGAGGCATCAGATGTGTTTATTGAGAACAGAGATCCCGGCAAAATTATCTTTATTCGCGATGGTGATCCTTTCGTTGTGTGTGGAAGGGGGCTATTAAAAATCAAGCAGCTTGTCGATTGTGCTTCTGGCAAAAACATGTTGCCCTTAAAAAAGTTTCGTATTCGTTTTGGGTGAATCCACTAGCTGTTTTGAAAAAGCCCATCTTATTCAACCGGTCTTCCCTGCAGGGGTGTGAGATTGAGTTTATGCGGGAGGCGATTCGGTCCGGCCAGATCGCCGGTGACCAGACCTTTTCCAAAAAGTGCGAAAAAATCCTGGAGGAGGTGACGGGCTGCCGGCGCGCCCTCCTCACCACCTCCTGCACGCACGCTCTGGAGATGGCGGCGATCCTTCTAAATATCCGGGAGGGGGACGAGGTGATCGTGCCGGCGTACACCTTTGTCTCCACCGCCAATGCCTTCGTGTTGCGGGGGGCGCGACCGGTCTTTTGCGACATCCGGCCGGACACGCTGAACATCGATGAGAAGCTCATCGGGCGGTTGATCACCCGCCGCACCCGGGCCATCGTGGTAGTCCACTATGCAGGGGTGGCTTGCGAGATGGACGAGATTATGACGTTAGCCCGAAGGCACCGCATTCCTGTGGTGGAGGACAATGCGCACGGGCTTTTCGGAAAATATCGTGGCCGACCACTCGGCTCCTTCGGGTCATTTGCAACGCTGAGTTTCCATGAGACAAAAAATATCACCTGCGGGGAGGGGGGGGCTTTGCTGGTTAATGAGCCGAAATACATCGAACGTGCTGAAATAATACGTGAAAAAGGCACAAACCGGTCGAGATTCTTTCGAGGACAAGTCGACAAGTATTCATGGGTAGATATAGGGTCGAGTTACTTGATGAGCGATGTACTTGCCGCATTCCTGTATGGACAGCTAAAGCAGTGGCCATCAATTCAAAAAAAACGGCGAAAGATTTGGGAGAGATACAATCGGGAATTAGGTGAAGTGGCCATTGGGCAAAAACCTTTTATCCCGCCGGATGTTCAACAAGCTTACCACATGTATTATCTAATTATGCCGTCATTACAAAAGCGGTGTGCTTTAATTAAATATTTAAAAAGTAAAAAAATAATGGCTGTCTTTCATTACCTGCCCCTAAATAAAAGTTTATATGCAAAAAAAAGAAATACAAATAACATAAAAAACACAAAATGGGTAAAGCAAGAATGTCCAAACACGCAAAAATTAAGCAAATGCCTGATAAGATTGCCGTTTTACACGGGTCTAAAGACTCATGATCAGAGTTTAGTAATAAAATCTATAAAACTTAAACAAACAAGCCAATAAAAATACTATTTAGGGATACCATCGGAAATATTTCTGCCAAAAGAACCCAGTAGGCTTTTACCCAAAACTAATGAAGGTCACTATTTGCATGTGCTTGCGAAACGATAATTATGGCGGGGATCAGATCTTGCGATTTAAAAAGTTTATAAACTACTACTCTTGGTTGAATAAAAAATATGGTGGCCTGTTTGAATTCGTTATTTGCGACTATAATTCGCCATCCGGAAAGACGATTCTCGAATTAAAAATTCCCTGGAAAATGCTTTCCCCCTTGAAAATCATGGTGGTTAGCGAAAAGCAGCATAATGAATTCTCCCAAGGGAAAGGAAGGCCAATCCTAGACTATCTGGGGCGAAACATTGCTGTCCGACATGCGGAATCAGGCCTTATTGTCATTTTGAATCAGGACATTTTTATTTCTGAGTCAATTGTTAGAAATATTTGTGATGGCAAAATCGATGAAAGGTTCTTTTATCGCTCGGATCGCTGGGATTTCTCTTTTGATGCGCTACCTCTTGAAAGCCCAGAGCTGATGGAGCAATATGCGCGCCAAAGTGTCAATAAGCTGCATCGGCGACACGATCGGAAGAGATTGCCTATCGACGTTGCTGTGACGCCTAGTTGTGAAGAAGAGATCGGCAGCCTTCCATTGGCAGGTGAACTTCTGGACCGGAGAGATCATGTCATCTTCGGAAAGAGGCCATCTTGTAAGAAAACTATTGCACAGCGATTGGCCGGCGGTGTTGATTTCGAATCCTTGGGACTTCACACGAATGCTGGTGGCGACTTCATTATTGCTTCCAAAAAGGCTTGGGAAAAAATCCAGGGAGCATATGAGACAACGGAATTCTATATGCATTTAGACAGTTATCTTTTGGCGCAACTGTACGGGGCAGGATTACGCCAGGCCATTTTTGCCTACCCGCATCGGGTTTTCCACGCCGACCACGACCGCTCGGCAAGGTTGCTGTTTCAAGAAAAAATATCCTATGAAGTTCATAAAAAGCGGATGTGTGATATAGCACTGGGACTATCCTCCCACCGGCTTAACGGCGAGGATTGGGGTATGAAAAATGAAAGTCTTGAGACTATTCAACTTTAGGTATCTAATGGTTAGATTCTATGACCAATAAAAAAACCAAAGTACTTGTTATAGGGAACTCTGCTTTGGGCTTGGGCACAGCCTTTCAGCTCTCCGGCTTCATGAAGGCTAAGGAAATAGTCGTCATCGGCCCGTCGGACCGGGCTGGAGGGGCGACTGTGGCGGCTGGCGCGATGATCAACGTTTGGGCGGAACTCACCCATGGCCAATTTGAAAACCCTGCACTACGGGCCAAGGCCGAGATGACTATCCAGGGGATGGCCTTGTGGGAGGGGCTTCTTCAGCAGATAGCCTCAAATACTGAAGCACCTCTGAAAATTGTTTGGGGGACTTACGTCATCAACAACGCCTTTGGCTCCTCCGGCGAGATTCGTAGTACGGACTACATCATTAAACAGATGTCCGAAAAAAACATTCCCCACCGTCTTCTCAAATCCGAATCCGTTCCTTGGCTGGCTCCCTCAAACCATGCTGCCATCTCAAGAATTTTGGAAATTCCGGACGGGCGTGTCGACCCTCGGAAAGTCCTAAAAGCCTATGAAAATGCCCTGAAGGTTCGCCAAGTGGAGTTGGTGAACGATCGGGCGGTGGAAATTCGTGCCGGAGGTGGAGGGGGCTGGGGTCGAAAAGGTGGGTACCTAGTAAGATCAGAATCCGGACTGTCCATTGAGGCGGAGCATGTCGTTTTGGCTAACGGCTCCTTTGCGCAAAAACTTGTGGATCAGTTGCCGGCCTTAAGAAGACAAACGCCGAGGCTCCTTTGGGGGGCTGGTTCGGCTTTGGATGTCTCCATGCCGGAATGGGTTCGTGAAAGCGGCGGAATCGACCCGTCTATTTTTCAAATCGACAAGGTAGTCCGTACCGTGGACCGAGGCGGGGCTTGTGGGGTTCATATTGTGCCTTATGGAGAGGGCGAATTTTATTTGGGGGCGTCATCCGGTGTTTGGTTTGATCCAGAGCCTGCACCTAGAGCCCATGCCCTTCATGCGCTGCTGCGAGGGCTGATGGAAGAAATAAACACGGGATTTTTCTTCAGCAACATCCGTTTGCGAGGCCCAGGATTTAGACCCGTAAGCAGTGACACCTTCCCCCTCCTGGGGCAGTCCGAAATGCCGGGGATCTGGTTTGCCAACGGCACTAAGAGGGATGGTTTTACCGCATCTCCTTTTATAACCTGCGAATTGGCCAAGGCCATTGTAGGACAGAAGCACGCGCTTCCTGAGATTTTCCTTCCAAGCCGCAAACCCATCTCCTGGAAAAGCAGGGAGGAAGCGATTGAGGACGCGGTTCTGAGTGACTACGGCGGTGAAATTCAGCACGGTCTCCAGATTCCGCCCTACGTGAAGGGGGACTATCTAAACCTTAAAAAAGAGAAAATCCTTAAAGTCTACCAAAAAAGAGGCATCGAAAATTTCGGCATTCATCCTGAAATCACTCATATTTATGACAACGACAGGTATTTTAAGGAAACATTCGGGTTCTCTAAATGAAAAAGGTTTTGGTGACTGGTGGGGCGGGCTATACGGGGGTTCCGCTTTGCGAGGCTCTGCTTGAGCGTGGCTTTTTTGTCACCTTGGTCGATAATTTTCTATACGGATACGATCCTGTTCTTCATCTGGTAGGCCAAAAAAATCTGGAGATCATCAAACGAGACATTCGGATAGAAAACAGAGATTATCTAAAGGGAAAAGACGCCGTGTTTCATTTGGCGGGAATTTCTGGTTACCCCGCTTGTGAGGCTAACCCCCACTCAGCAAAACTGATCAACATTGAGGCTACACGTCAAATCGCCAAGGAATTAGGCAAGCAACAACTACTTGTTTTTGCTTCAACAACCTCCCTTTACGGCTCCTCCGGGTCTCGAAGCACCGAGGATACCCCTGTTCATCCGGTCAGTTTGTACGGCATCAGTAAGCAAGAGGGGGAAAAAATCGTGATGGCCAGGGAAAACAGCATTTCTTTGAGGTGGGCCACGGTCTTTGGCGCAAGTTCCCGAATGAGATCTGGACTCCTAGTAAACGATTTCGTGGAAAAGGCGGTCCAAGATCGAACCATTGTTCTCTATGATGCGGATTCGCGCAGGACCTTCATGCATGTCCTCGACCTCGTGGCGGGGTATCTTTTCAGTCTTGAGCATGTTGAGAAAATGGTGGGAGGAGTGTTTAACATGGGCTGCGAGCGCATGAATTTCACCAAAAGGGAAATCGCACTTGAGATCCAAAAGAGGGTGCCCTGTGAAATCATGGAAGCAAAATTGGGGGACAAAGACATCCGAAATTTTATGGTCTCCTTTGAAAAAGCAAAAGCGATTGGATTCGATTGCCGCTTAGGCTTAATGGACGGAATAGAGGAACTCTTAAAATTATACTCTTTTTACACTCCCTTTAGCCCCATAAAGCCTATTTAAATTAAGCATGAAAAACGTTTTGCCAAAAAGACTGCCTTTATTGCTGTGGGGAGATCAAAAGAAAAACAAAAAAGGCCATGCCGATCAGCTCCGGTAATTAGATATTTTGATGCAAAACTATTTAGTAACTCAGATCGACCCATTTCTTGGCGTGGAAGAATCTGATAAAATTAACTCTGTTCTTCAAAGTGCGTGGATTACTGAGGGAAGGTTTAGTGCTGATTTTGTGGGCAGGCTTAATAGTCTTGTTGGGGTCCCATATGGGGTTCTAGCTCCGAATGGAACCTTAGCTCTAACCTTGGGATTGCTGGCTATGGGAATCGGTTCCGGGGATGAAGTTTTGGTGCCCGATGTCACATTCATGGGATCTGCCACTGCCGTAATTCTGTGCGGGGCGACGCCTGTTTGTGTTGATGTGGATCCTGATTTTTTCCTTTTTGACACGGCCAAAGCGAAAAAAAAACTTACTCGCCGCTCCAAGGCCATGATGCCAGTTCACCTATTTGGAGTTTCCTGCGACATGGACGCGATTCATGAATTTAGCGGGAAACATGGTTTGGGAGTGATCGAAGATGCCGCCCAAGGCGTGGGGGTCAGGTGGAAGGACAAGCATGTGGGAAGTTTTGGTGATGTTGGCTGCTTTTCTTTCTTTGCAGATAAAACAATTACTACTGGAGAAGGAGGCTACATTTCCTGTCGTAACGAAAAAATCTATGAAAAGCTTAGATTGCTTCGGAACCAAGGGAGGCTGGATCGTGGCTCATTCATTCATCCGACTATCGGATATAATTTCCGCATGACCGATATTCAGAGCGCCATGGGGTGTGCCCAACTGGATAAGTTAGATAGCATCATCAATAGAAAAAAAGAGCTTATTCAAATGTACCGGAAGGGCTTGCAAGGCGTAGGTTGCCTAAGGATCTTGGCAGCTCCATCAGGGTCCAACCAAGTAGCTTTTCGTTGCGTGATCCTAGCTCCAAAAATCAAGGAACTTGCAGCTCATTTGGAAGGTCGAAAAATCCAAACTAGATCGGTTTTTTATCCTTTGCATCGGCAACCCTGCCTGTTGGGTTGGCGAAATAATCAGACCATGGCGCGATGGCTCCCATCGAAAATTCAAGAGACCATCCAGCAATCGGAATCAAAAGCTTTCCCGTCTTCAGGTTATTTTTGGGATCATGGGATGTGTTTGCCCATGCATATGAAACTAAAGGAGACAGATGTGGAGTTCATATGTCATGAAATTCAGGCGTTTTACTCATGAAATTTCACGAATTCTACGATCAGATCTTTGCAGAAAAGCCCTACGAAGAAGAAGTTTCTCTGGCTATGGCGTTGCTGGGAGGGCAACCGAGCAAGGTTTTGGAAATCGGATGCGGAACTGGCCGGCACACGGAACCTCTTCTTAAAAGAGGTCTTATAGTTTCGGCGGTTGATACGGATCCGGCCATGATTCTTTTGGCCAAGGAGCGCAACCGCTTTTATCTAGGGAAACGTCTTCGGCTAGCCTTGGGCGGGGTAGATAAAGCGCCACGAAAGCCCGTAGATGGAGCACTCAGCCTTTTTCATGTGGTTAATTATCTCCAAACTGAAAAAGACCTTTTACGCTTCTTTTCGGAAATTTCCCTTCGGCTAAAAACAGGCAAAAGGCTTGTCTTTGATGCATGGAACGGTTTGGCCGCGATCCTTGATCCCCCGCGGACAACCACGCCGGCGCGCACTATTTGGCGCGGGCAAGAAAGAATAGTGTTTCGAACTAAGACCACCACGGACCTTTGGAAAATGAGGGCGGATCTGGAGGTTGTCATCCGTTCCGAAGGGGGAAAACCGGAAACCTACCGGTATAATCATAGGATTTGGTTGCCTGCTGAGCTTTGCGGTTTTCTGGAGATGTCTGGGATGAAATGTGAGCGAATCTGTACGTGGAAAAATCCCCGCCGTCAAGCCACTCCTCGGGATTGGAAAATTGTCTTTGTTGCGAGAAAGATATAAAATGAAAAAACTTCATCTGGGGTGTGGCAAGGTAATCATGCCTGGATATACAAATATTGATATTCAACCGAGTCCAGGTGTAGACATTGAGGCGGATCTCAGAAAACTTCCCCTTGAAGATGGTTATGCGGACTTAATTTATTCCTGTGCCAACATAGAGCATTTCGGACGAAAAGAATGGGTGGGTGTTCTTCGGGAATGGCAGAGAGTTTTAAGACCAGGAGGCATATTAAGGATCTCAACCATGGATTTCGAGGCTTGTTGCGCGGAGTACCAAGCCAATAAAAACCTGCCCCAGTTGCTGGGCCTTCTCATCGGAGGCCAAAAAGACCGGTACGACTGGCACGGAATGATTTTCGATTTTGAGACTTTACGTCAGGGTTTGAAGGAAGCGGGGTTTGAGAATATCCAAAGATACGACTGGCGACACTCCGATGTCGGCCAGCTGGGAATCGATGACTTCAGTCAAGCCTATCTGCCTCATATGCAGAAGGAGACTGGACGTTTAATGATGTTAAATGTTGAGGCAACTCGTCTTTGATATTTTGGAGCAAAAATAAATCAAGTAAAATCTTTTGCAGTTCGAAATATCTTTAAAAAATATAAAATTAAGACGTACTTGCTTTGGGATGACCCAATGGGTCAATTCACTCAAGCTATCCTTGGTGATGGCTCGCTTTCATTTGAAGAATGTAATGAAAACGCCTTAATAAAAATTAAGGAATATTTTGCGAACTGGGACTGTATTCATTTCGGCTGGGATTCTGGTCATATTCAGTGGGTAAAAGATTTGGGCATATTACCCGTTGAACAAATAAAATATTCGCCATTGCCAGCGCACATTGATTTCCTTAGGCGCGATAAGGTAAGAAAAACAAAAAGAGAAATCGCATTTTTCGGTAACCTTTATTTAAACATGCTTAAAACCGATCAATTTTTTCAAGACAAAAAAACTGTCGCGATTTGCAAACATATATCAGGTTGCGATATTTTTACTTTTCAAAAGTCTAATTATTTTCAATTTAAAGAAATCCTTAGTAACGTTTTTCAGATATTTAATAAAAAATGGGAAGATGATATTAACTTTTGGGCTTTTTACAGAAAGCTCATCTGGTATTATTTTGGCACGCACAAGCGTAAACTTATACTTGAAAATATTTCCCACAATATCAATTTCTTTGGAAACTTTGCCGACGAAAGTGCATCACCTTTGCTTTCAAAGAATCTTCTTTTTCAAGGAAATTTAGATTTCTTTTCAGAATTGCCATTGGCTTTCGAGGAAACTGAAATTACTGTAGATGTCATAAACTCAATAAGTATTAACGGTTTAACAGGCAAATTCTATGAATGTTTTGCTTCCAACGGGTTTATGCTTTTTGATTATAAGCCTGATGCGGAAGTAATTCTTGGCAAGGAATTAACTGCAAAAGTTACCTACCGAAGTATTGATGAGTTAAATGACAAAATCCAATTTTACCTTAAAAACAAGCAAGAGCGAGAGGAGTTGAGGATAAATATCAAAACTCTTATACTCAATAAATGTGATCCGCAAGAGTGGTCGCAAAAAATCTTGATTAATTAGCTTGCAAAGCATCCCATTTATCAACATGTAAGCTTGTTTTTTTATGAAAATTCTTGGTATTTCCGCTTTTTACCATGACTCCGCCGCCGCCCTGGTGGTGGATGGGAAGATCGTGGCGGCGGCGCAAGAGGAGCGCTTTACCCGAAAAAAACATGATGAAGCGTTTCCGGTTAAGGCGGTGGAGTACTGCCTGCAGGAGGCCGGGATCCGGAATGAGGACCTCGATTTCGTGGCTTTTTACGAAAAGCCCCTTCGGAAGTTCGACCGCTTGCTGGAAACTTCTCTTGCTCTCGCCCCCTGGGGCTTTCCCTCTTTTCTTCGGGCCATCCCCGTTTGGCTGAAGGACAAACTCTTCCTACCTAAGCGGATGAGGGAAAAGCTTCCGGGTTATACCAAGGCCTTTGTCTATCCCAGCCATCACGAGTCCCATGCGGCCAGCGCTTTCTTTCCTTCTCCCTTTCAGGAGGCGGCCATTCTGACGATGGACGGGGTGGGGGAGTGGGCCACGACCAGCATTGGAACCGGCCGGGGAAACAAAATCGAGCTCCTCAAGGAGCTGCACTTCCCGCATTCGGTAGGTCTTCTTTACTCCGCCTTCACCTACTTCTGTGGCTTCAAGGTCAATTCCGGGGAGTACAAGCTGATGGGGCTGGCTCCCTATGGGCAGCCCATTTACGCGGACCTGATCCGGAAGCACCTGGTAAAAATCTTCGAGGACGGCTCCATCTGGATGGACCAGTCCTACTACAATTATGCGGGCGGTCTCACCATGACCTCCAAAAAATTTGATTCCCTTTTCGGGGGTCCTCCCCGCCGCCGGGAAAGTCCCATCACCCAAAGGGAGATGGATCTCGCCGCCTCCATCCAGTTGGTGACTGAAGAGATCATGCTAAAGATGGCCCGGCATGCCCACCAACTGACCGGCAGGAGGCATCTTTGTCTGGCCGGCGGTGTGGCCCTCAACTGTGTCGGCAACGGGCGCCTTTTACGGGAAGGTCCGTTCGAGGACATCTGGGTTCAGCCGGCTTCCGGGGATGCCGGTGGGGCGCTGGGAGCGGCTCTCTTTACTTGGTATCAGCTGTTGGAAAAACCGCGCACGGCGAAGGCGGAAGATTTCATGGAGGGGTCGTATCTTGGACCGGGGCCGGACGATGCCGCCACCCGGACTTTCCTCGAAAGCCAGGGCGCCCGATTCCGCCACCTCCCGGAGGAAGGCAAACTATGCGAGGAAGTGGCCGAACTGATCGCCTCGGAGAAGGTGGTGGGATGGGTG
>Ga0214921_10008189_pt1 | contig 13655 bp, 10 predicted proteins | sample LL1505_MetaG_FD_177992 | JGI IMG/M metagenome (GOLD analysis project Ga0214921, IMG submission 177992) | Freshwater microbial communities from Lake Lanier, Atlanta, Georgia, United States - LL-1505 | ecosystem: Environmental > Aquatic > Freshwater > Lake | place: USA: Georgia | collected... | reverse complement strand
GCAATCTGAAGCACCGAATATTCATTCTCGTGACCGATATTATAAATCTCGTCAATCTGACCGGATCGGAGGAGCAAAAGAATCGCGGCGCACATATCCATCACGTGAACAAAATTACGACGCGTCTTTCCGTTCCCATGGATGGTGCATTTCTTACCCTGGCTCAACAACGTGGTGAATTTGGGAATGAGTTTCTCGGGATACTGATGGGGTCCATACACATTGTTGCCACGGATAATCAGCACCGGTAACTCAAAACAATGAAAATAACTCTGAACCAAGAATTCGGCCGAGATTTTAGTTGCGGCATAAGGATTTGTTGGATTTGGAGGCTGTCTCTCCGTAAAGGCTTCTTTCTGAACCGTCTCTCCGTACACCTCGTCGGTAGAAACATGCAGGAAACGTTGCAGGGGCCCCTCGCCGTTTGTCTTTACCCCTTTTTCATGGTACCTTCTTGCGGCTTCCAACAGGGAGTGGGTCCCGCGGACATTATCCCAGGTGAAGATCAGCGAGTTGTTGAACGATAAATCCACGTGCGACTGTGCCGCAAAATGCACAATGGTATCAATGGAATGGTTCTCCAGGATGGTTTCCAATGCCTCTGTATCATTCAGATCAAGCTCGTAATTCGTCAGTACCGACGAAGGAATAGAGGAAACATATTCACGACGGGAACAGTAGGAATTCTTGTCAATATTCACAATCGTAAATGATGCACATGAGGATGTATTAAATGCATTATTGTCACTATCCTTATCCTTTTCCGACGACGCAACGAATTGCATGGACCCCGTAAAAGGAGTCGTTGAAACAATGCCGGTGGTCTTCTTCTTCCTTCGATCTTCCTCCACCAAGAAATCATACAGGTGGTGGATAAAATTGGACCCGATAAATCCCCATCCTCCCGTGACCAACACGTTTTTCATTTCCAAAGGTCGTTTGGCCAATCGATCTTTCCTGATTTTTTTAAACAATCGCTGGATCGATTGGTAGATGGGAAGAACAAAGTAATCCGATTCCAACGCCGTCGTATCCATACAGTTATTCGACCGCCGTGCAAGAAGGATGCTGTTCTGTTCCTCAATGGACATATTCTCATACTGGAATCCAGGGTCCAGGATGGATTTATACATGTCCAAAATCTGGTTGTGAGAAATGACACCAGGATTCGTGAGATTAATCGTGCCCTTGCGTTGATCCCGGATCATATCGCACAAAATGGGAAGCAGTTCGGGGAGAACCGTCATGCTGTTGGGTACCGAGCAAATTTTTTTGTACCGTATGATCTTGGAGATGAAATTTCTCGAGGACTCCAAATCCTCATTGATGGGCATACGGATTCGGACATTCAGGACATGGTCCGGAAACAGGTGCATCAGACGGTCGGTAAACCCCTTGCAGATGCTGTAGGACGACCCAAAAAAGTTGGGCTCGTCGTGTTCATAAAACCCAGTGTCCTCGTTCGCATAGGGATGGTTCTCATCGTACTCAAAGATACAACCGGTACCAAAATACGTGAAATGAATGTCCCGTTGCTGGCACAAGATTGCAAGTGACAATGGACCAAACAGGTTATCGCGCATATTCTCCACCATTTGTGGGTGACCCTGTTCCAGATAATCAATGGTCGTAAAGTCACCCCCGCGCGTTCGTCCAATAAACGATACCACGCGGGATGGAGAATGTTCCTCCAATTCCCTGCGAACCCTTTCGATATCATCGACTCTTGCCGTTCCCAATAGGAAAGGAATTCCTCGCGACCGTAAAATCTCCACAAACTGATGGCCGATCCATCCCTCTCCTCCATAAATAAGCCATGTCATGTTTCTTGGGTAATTATTATTTGGTACTAAAATTCTTTACTCTTTAAATGAAGAAGAAGAGAATTGTATTCCTTGCCTCGTTATCCGAGACTCTACGTTTGGATTGTAAAAATGTGTTCAAATTTTTAAATTTATTTATATATACATATACATAAAATACATACAATGACAAATTACAGGCTCTATTGTTCTCTCGATTTTGATTCATTATCCCAACTCCACGATTATGTTACAGAAATGGGTACACACAACATTCAGGTTGTGGATACTGAAAAAATTGACGATAAACAACAAAAATCGAAACCACAAAAGACATATCATCACCAAGAACTATTCCTTCCTGCTATGACACAATTACAAAAAGCGTTTCAAGGTATGAACAGTCTTTTTAGTTCTATTGATCAACTTTCTACAGGTGAAACAACCAGTAAGAAGAAAGGAGGTCAAACTCAAAAGGGTTTGAAAGTTGAACCAAAACAACAAAAAAGTTCAAGTGTAAAACAAAAGAAGCCGAACCAGTCCTCGTGATGGTTGGATTAGCTCCCAATTTCAACCAACATGACCTATAAAAAATAATTCATATATTTATTTTTTATTTTTTAACAAAACAAAAGGAAAAAAAAAGAATCCGTTGTTTCAATAAAAAGTCCAATGTCGTTACCGCTTACAAATTTAATCGATACAAGGATCCCCTCTCCCTCCGTCCCCGCCCGAACCTGTGGAACATTCCGTTGTTCGAATGGAAGTGGAGGCAATGGCTACCAGAACATTTCTGAATTTGCCTGGTTCCTCAACAACCGTAATCAGAGCCCTGTGGATACCTCCAACCCGCTCACGTACTCCGTCGTCCCCACCTACAACACCATGTTTCTTCACGGAGCGTCCATCTCCGGCCTCAACAACCGCACATGGAGCCGCGCGGCCCAGAATTTCATGGCTGATTATGCGGCGATTATGTGGGACGGTTTCTGTGAGGGTTACTATGTGCTCAACACGGATACGGTGTGGGCCAACCAGGCTGCCATTGATATCCACGCGTACACGTTGTGTATGGCGTATCTTGGTTTTTATAAACCCACCCAGGGGGAACAGATGTTGCGCAATGCCGCCGAAAGGCGTTTCTTGTGTTTTCCGTACTGCCCGTCGCGAAAAGAACCCTTTGATTATACGGTAGCCAATTCTCCCATGGTCACGTATTTTACTCCTCTGTACACGTCGGGCCCATGTGGAATCCAGAATCTGGATAATCCTCAACAGATTGAGGAGGACAGTCTCATGCGCAAGATGCTGGCGAATCCCCAGCCGTGTCTGGATGTCATGATCCGTCTGTATTCCCATTACCGCATGAAGAATGGGCAAATGAATATCCAGGGAACGACGCTCCAACGATATCTGGAGGCCAAGGCGTTGGATTTTGAAAACGCGCTGACCCACTTGAAACGACATATCCAGGGTTATGACAATCCAATGTACATGTTGCCACCGAATGTGGAAATGGGAGGGATCCGAAAATGAAAAAAAAAAAAAAATTAAAGTTTTAATTTTAATTTTGAAATGATAATGACAAGAAAGAACATTGATTCATGTATTTTTTCCATCATCCTTTTTTAACTATTTCCGTGTTTTCGTTTCTTTTTTGTAATTCTTTTTTTTCAGTTGCGGCGTTTCCCTTATGGACGTCGTCCAAACATGTATTGTGGTACAAGAATACGGACGAGTTTCGTTTAAAAGGGTTGAACTGGTTTGGGTTTGAGACGAATTGTCGTGTCGTGCACGGTTTGTGGGCCACGCCGATCGACGAGTTTTTTGAATTTATGGCCAACGAAAAATACAATGCGCTGCGTATCCCCCTTTCCTACGAACTGATGAATTCCTTGGACGAACCGGCCAACCCAGATTGTCTGGGTCAGAACCCGTGGATGGTGAATATGCCAGTTCGAGATCTTTTGCACATGATGTTGGACAAGGCACGTGTGCACCAGATGGTGATTCTCTTTGATTTTCACACCATCAACAGCATAATTACAGAAGGGCCCTCCACGGACGTGGTGTCGATTCTGGATGTGAGAAATGCGTGGTACAATATTCTTCGGGAGTATCATTCCTACTCCAACCTTTTAGGAATTGATATCAAGAATGAACCACACGGTATTTCATGGAAAGAATGGGGTCAATACGCCGTCGGTTTCATACGACAGGTGCAGCATGATTTCCCGGATTTCCAGGGACTCTTCTTTGTGGAGGGTATCCAAGATCTGAACGACCAGTCGGTGTGGGGTGGAAGTTTTTCCAACATGCCGGAAGATGTCCGTGACATGCTTGGGAACGTTTATAGCCCCCGGGTGGTTTTCTCCCCGCATGTGTATGGAGTCTCGATCCGGGGCACATCCGCCGTGTATGACGACGACAATCTGTTTCACACATGGTTTGGTTTTATTCAGGACGAACAGAACAATATCCAGGGCGGGATTGTGATTGGAGAGGTGGGTGGGTTCTATATCTTGGATGATTACGAATGGCATGAGAAATTGCTCCGTTACCTCCAATCAAACAATATCACCAACGCCTTTTACTGGTGCCTGAACCCCGATTCCATCGATACACAGGGAGTCCTCCAACAAGACTGGAAAACGCCGAATCAAGGAAAACTCGACTTTCATCATGCCCTCCAACCGAATCCGACGTTTCTTCGTTTCTAAAAAAAAAAAATTGTTCACAAGTAAAATTAAACCAAATCAAACCAAACAAGATGGGACAAAAAATCAGTATTGAAAAAGAAAAACAACAGATCATGCAGTTGGAAAGAGAACGAGAACGGTTACGAATAGATATAATGAAACAATATTTTGAGGTATACAAAATTAACATTAAAAGGTTGTTACTACAAGTCGATCAAATCGATCAAATAAATAATTCTATACTTTATTCCATAGAACCACCACAAATAGAGTTTGATAATGATAATAATGATAGTCGTATCCATCATGCCGCATCACCTCCATCACCTCCATCACCACCAATAGTGGTAAAAGATGACTTTGGAAACACAAAAATGACTTCTATTTTTGTATACACAAGAAACGACTCTACAAAAGTGAAGGGTCTTGTAGAAGTTCGGTTTCTCCAACAAACGTTAGACATCTCTGCCATTCGATTTGTTACGTCTGAATATTACTATGATCCTTTCTCTTTCGATACTCTCCAATATTTATTGAATTTAACCAAACGAACTACTATTGCAAATGACGACCGCGCGATTCCGCCTTTTGTCGTTTATGATGTAACAAAACTCTTGAATTTTTTAAACACGGTAAAGGTTGATGGTCATGGACATAAACAAGATCAGGATAAAGTCGATCCATTAAAACTTGAAGATTTATTGACACCTCAACAATTCTTTTACCCATCATCTGTTAAGAATAGAACGACGGAGTCTCCTACATCCAACACGTTCCCCACTGGTGGTCGTTGAAAATCATGGTTTATGTAAAGTTTGTAAAATAAAAATTGAAATCTTTTCTGTAACTTTTCAAAGTATAAAATTCTTTGAAAATAACCATTTGTAAAAAAAAGAAGAATGTTGATCTTTCATATTTCCGATATCCACATCCGTTTGTTTTCGAGGCATCGGGAGTATGAGGAAGTATTTGAGGAACTTTATCACCAGCTCGATTCCACCACGGAACAAAAAAAAATCGTGGTGATTACCGGAGATATCTTGCACACCAAAGTCGAGCTCACCCCAGAATGTATCCTCGTGACACTCCGATTCTTCCAAGAACTCGCCAAAAGATGCCCTACCTACGTCATTCCCGGAAACCACGATGCCCTCTTGAACAACCGGGAACGCATGGATTCATTAACCGCAGTACTTCGAGACCGCCCGATTCCGAATCTGTTTTATTTACGAGACACCGGCATTTATCCCGTGGTGGAAGGCGAGTTGAGTTTTCATGTCGTGTCGTTGCTGGATCCCTTGTCGGATTCCGCGGAAGAAACGGCAACATGGTACCGGGATTCGTTGGCACAGAGCACAGCCGATCATCGCATTGCGTTGTTTCATGGGGGGGTGGGGCGGTATCGTTTGCAAAACAATTTCATGCAGCAATCGAATATCCCATTGTCGGTCTTTGACGGTTACGACGCGGTGTTGCTCGGAGATATCCATTTGCACCAATTTTTATCACCCACCATCGCCTACGCCGGGTCGTTGGTCGCCCAGAATGCCGGAGAAACGGATCCGAATCACGGCATCCTTGTCTGGAATGTGTCGACGGCGCAACCGATTCAAACCGAGTACCGGGTGTTGAAGAACCGGTGGGCCTACACGGAAATCGTGGTAGAGAGTTGTCAAGATAAACTGCCAACTGGGTGTGTATGGAAAGGGATCCGGGTGGCGGCCTGGGAGGATTTGGTGGGCATGGATTTTCCGGAGAAGGGGCGTGTGCGCGTACGGTTTGTAAAGGAACATCAACAAACAACAACAACGGTTTCACCGACACCGGACCAGGTGCGAGAGATCACCACAATCTTTACTCGTCGATTTCCAGGCGCCGTCTTATCCTTTCCACCGGTGGGGTATCAGGCACCAACGACGATAACGACGGAAGAGGAGCAGGATGCAGTCGAAACATCAACAACAAACAACAATAACGGATCGCAGATCATGAGGGCATGGATCCATCAACCCGAGACGTTTCTGATGGAGTATTTGAAGGATTTGAAGAGTACAGGGGGGGTACCGGAGGGTGTGAATATCCCGGAAGACTTTCTGGGTACCTTTCGGGATCGGTGCATGGAGGCGTTCCGGTTAAGGGAGTCGGCGGACGAGCATCAGTCGAGGTGGCGGATCTTGAGAATGGAGTGGGATCATATGTTTGGGTACGGTGCGAATCAGTCGATTGATTTTTTAGACTTGAAAAAACGGGGTACGGATACGATTGGTGTATTTGGGGCGAATTCGAGTGGCAAGTCGACGATTATCGATATTCTTTGTTTTCTGTTGTTCAACAAGATTACGCGGTGGGCGAATAAGAATTCCATTCCTGCGGAAGTGGTTCACATCCGTTCGAAAAAGGCGACGGGATCGGTATGGATCGAGGTTGGAGGTAATGGGACGAGGTACCGTATTCAAAAGGTGTTTACGCGGGGAAAACACGACAAAATCACGATGAAGGAAGAGGTGTTTGAGGTGGACAAGATCACGGGGAAGGATATTCGCGCGGTCCATGGGGAGCAGAGGAGGCAAACGGATTTGTTTTTGAGGAAACAGATTGGGGATTTTGAGGAATTCATCTTTCTGAGCGTGTTTTTGCAGCGGGACAAGACGTCGTTTCGTGATATGACACAGAAGGAACGTAAAGAAAGTTTTTTTCGACACTTTCATCTTGATTTTTTGGAATCCACAAGAATGTGTGAAGCCTACGAAACCGAACTACGGGATCTTGCCGCCAAGTCTGCTCATCTGGAAGAACGGGCTTCTTCTTCGCAGGAAATGGATTTCCCGTCGTTGCGAGAACAGGTCGTGGAGAAAAAAAAAGAAATGGATAGACGGCTCGACAAGATGTCGGAGGATAGGGTGCCATGGGAATCCGAGTCTCAAACGATTCTTTCCAACATCCATGCTGCCAAAGAAAAGATGGCCAATGAAACCTCCCTTCAATCCCAGCTGAAGGAGATTGAAAATACATTGCAACGATACCGGTCATCGAAAGAAAAATTGCTCCAGAAACTGGTGGGCAAAGAAGATTTACTCACCACCACCACCACCACGACGACGACGACGACAGAGGATGACGATTCATGGAAAGAAGAACGTCTTCGACTCCAGGCGTTTCTAACACACCGCGATGCAAGAGATCGCGCCCCCCTTCCTTTTCAATGTCGTTTCCAGGCCGAATGGATCCCTCTCTTTGTTTCCCGTGGTTGGATGATTCTTCCTTGTCCTGGTGCCGACGATGCTATGATATGTTCCCAACATACCACCACCGACACATCATCCTCCTGTCACGATCCGAGGGAAGAGATAATAAGGATGGTGATGAAAAAAGAGTTTGAAGGGATCACGACGTTGTCGGGATGGGAGAAAAAGGCGATGGCGATGATCCGGGGCCGACCGGTATCCACCCTGTGGGATTTTCCGACCGATATCATCACCACAACCACGGACGAGGTGGTGATGGTGGATTATGAGAAATCGCAGAAAGAAATCGAGGAGGTGATGGGTGCAGTCGAAACGGAGTTTCGCACGCAGTTGGAACCTCAATGGGAATCGATTCTTCGCCAGAACGCCCAACGAAAGTCTCATGAGGAAGATACCACCCTTATGAGAACCGTTCAGTACAATCCGACGTGTTCGGACTGCCAACAAAATCCATTCCGCCAAAAGGCGTTGGATCAGACCCGGCATCTGGAGGAGATGGTGGATAAGGCAAGAAAGGATACCGAGCTGTTTGTAAAACGTATCGGGAATCTAATCGAGCTTATGGATTCCGTGTTGACACGTTTGGATACATCGACTATCACCACCACCACCACCACCACCAAATCCTCTTCCTCCGGGATACGAAATCGTTTGGCACGGTGGGCACAAGAGGTCAATGTAAAAGGTGTGGGAGAATTGGAAGAAAAATATCGAGAGCTGTGGAGGCGTCGGGATGCGGTGGAACAGTGTCGTGTGGCCCAGGAGAATAGACAATATTGGAACGATCTGGTCGTTCTACGTGAAACGATTGTGTTGGGAATGTACGGGGAGTATCGAAAGGCCTGTGAAGACAACGAAAACCATTGGCAGGAACATCAACAACAAATGGAAAAACACCTTGCGTATCGACGTGAGTGGGAAGATACCCATGTACAGTACAAGGCATTGGAAAGGCGTCGGGAGGTGGAGGAGGCGCAGGATGTACAGGAGCAAATCGTGGATATGGAAAAGAGAGTGGAACAAGAGAATCGAAAACGCGCCCAAGTATTGGCGGATCAGAAGGAGGTGCTGCGATGTCGTGCGGAGATTGATGGACACGAACGTCAGTATCGGCAAGTCAAGGAGCATCTGAAACATTTACAGGAGGAACAGGTGGCAGCCGAGGTGGAGAAACGGTCTTTGGAACGACGAGAGGAGGAGATGGATCGTATGGAAAAGAATCTGGCGAACGATCGCGATCGCCTTCGGGAGATGAGGGGGCGTCGTTTGTTTTTGGAATTTCTGATCAAAAAGGTGTTTCATCGGGATGGATTTCCTATTTTTATGCTCCGCCGTTTCATCAAGGAATTCGAGTGCAGACTCGAGATGATTCTGGAGCCTTTTTTGCATGGCAAACGTTTGCAGCTGCACATTGAAGAGGACAGTTCCATCCGTCTCACCATACAGAATTCGGATGGGACACGGATGCCGAATCTTTTCTTGGGGGGTATGGAGGGTCTTATGGTGGATGTGGGGATGAAGGTGGTGCTGAATATGATTTCAACGGAACCGAGAAGCAATGTTTTCATCTTGGATGAGAACATCTCGGTGCTGGATCAAGACCATCTGCAGAATCTGCGCCAAATTTTTGATCTTTTGATTCAACATTTTGATCATATCCTGATCATAAGCCACCTGGATATCGTCAAGGATTTTGTGAGCGGGTGCATCCTCACCTCCCGAAATATGGAAACCAACCAACGGTCCCTTCAAATTGTTAGTTAGTCAGTTAGTAGGCAGAATAGGTGGGGGCGGCGTAGTATCCAACAAGGGGAATGTTGAGGTAGAGAGGGGTGGTTGTGGATGAAACATCGACGTAGTAATTCGTTGTTTCAGTAGCAACGGTAGATTGATAATAAGGAAGGGTAACAGTGACACTGAAGACTTTTCCATTCTTCGAGTTAAGTTGGGGAAGAATGTTATCGGCAGTGGTTGGTATAGTAGTGTTGATGGAGGCAGAAGAAAGTTGTGTGATGGCGACAGTCATAGCATAATATCCATCCTTAGTGGTGACATCGGTCACCGTTTGACCGGCCGGATATAATTGAGTACCTGTTGTGAAATCAGTTGTAGGGGCTGTTGTCACCGCATACTTATAATTCACCGTCGCGCCGACGGGGGTGGTTGCGGAGATAGAGGTAGAGGTGTTAAAACATGTTTGGAAAGGAATAGTGGTGTAGGTAGTAGATGTGTTGATAACATTATCAAGGGCCAACGCCGTGACGGAGTTGTTGGGGTTCCAGATGACGGCCGAGGGGTCATTTAGTGCGATGTAGAACTGGATGCTCTGAACTGGAGTAGCGGTGGTGGAGAGACCAGTAACCTGGAGCTGAAGATTGAGCTGAACATTGCCAAGAGAGAAAAGATTGGTTCGAGTTCCATCGGTGGAATTGTAATACTGGTACACAGAGGAACCGGGAAGGTTCTGGTTAATCCCTGTCGTCTGTTCTCCGATGAGGACGGAAACAAGGGAATCGGAAACGGCGGTGGTGGAAGTCGAAGTAGAATACACGGCGGGACTGAAAATTTCCACCCAGTTTCCTTCAGGACCGTAAGTGGTCATGGGGGAGGGTCCGGCGTTCTTGATGGCATTCACGGTCTGATAACTTGGCGACGAGACATAGGTCTCATAATCGTTATTGTAATTCAGGGAACTACCAACATTAAGGACAGTGTCTGGCATGTTAAGATGATGTAATATTTAAGTGTTTATATTATTATTTTTATTTACCAAAAGAAAAAAAATTTTTTTTAATTTGGAACAAAATATGGAAAGAATATTCCTCTATTCAATATTTTGTTCCAAATTAAAAAAAAATTATGTTATGCAATGTTACCACCGACTATGCTAAATTCTAAATGCTAAATTTGTTTACGAGTAGATGTTGATATCAGGGACGTTGTAGTAAGCGGTAAGGGGGACGTTAATGATGACAGGGTACGAGGCATTCGGGGTGAGAGTGAAATTTGTGAATTCCATGGTAACAAGGAACACGGCTGCATTATTCGTGTTGAGCTGGGGAAGGACGGGAGTTGAATTGCCGGAGAGGAGCGTCGCGATCTCGGTGGACGTTAGTCTACTGATAGTCATGGTATCGCTGTATGTTGTGGTGGTATTTCCGGTGGATGTTGAGACGTTGATACTGGCTCCCACGGGGATACCAGAAGCACTGACCGTGGAGTACGCCGTGGAGTAAGGAGGATACTGAGAAGTACTAAAGGCGGAGGTGGTTGTATTGGCCGCACCAGTAATGGCAAGCGCAGAGATGGCGTTGTTGGGATTCCAAACACAGTTGGCAGGGTTGGAGAGTGTCAGGTAGAAACTAATTTGTGCAATTGTTTCTTTCACAGTATCCGTGAGCGACAACTGGAGGTTCAACTGAAGACCAGCCTGGGAGAATAAGGAAGTGCCACTACTGGATAAAAATACCGAAGATCCAGGAAGGTTTTGGTTAATTCCTTGGGTTCCTGAAGAAATAAGCATAGTAGCAGTAGTAGTATAGGTTGGACTTGTTCCTGTTGTCAAATAAAAGGTAGGGCTAAAGATTTGCGCCCATCCACCGGGTCCATAGGTGGTCATGGGGGCAGGACCGCTCAACGCAATCGCGTTCAACGTCTGATAATACTGGGATACCTTGTAACGACGGTAATCGTTACCATAATTAAGCGCGCTTCCAACGTTGGATGGCATGATAATGTCAATCTAAAGACTGGTGAGTTTTTATCTCTTTATATTATGTGAAACATATAATTTTTTTTTGGAAAAAAAAACGTTTAATGAGGAATGGATGAAGGAATGAATAATTATTATGATTTTTGTTATTTTTTTTTCAAAGTGAATAACAAAAATTTTTAGTAAGACAATTGATTTGATTTGATTTAATTTAATTTATCCATTTATCCATTAATACGTGTTGAAAGTAGGAGCGGTATAGTAACCGATGAGGGGAATGTTGATGACAAGAGGGTAGTCGGCGTTAAAGGTTACCTTTGTTGGGAGAGTGTAAGTCACGTAAAAAATCGATGAGTTGACCGTGTTCAGTTCGGGTTGAATGGGTTCGTTGCTGTGAAGGCGTTGTGTAAGGAAAGCCGTAATATTACCAGTTCCATCCGCATTCGCTGCCGCTGTGGTGGCATTTACCGGAACAATGGTGACTTTTCCGGTGTAAGAATAAAAGTCTGTTCCGGGTGTGGGGGTTGCGGCGGTAATGTCAACATTGTAGGTTCCTCCGATGGGAGTTTTGTCCGTAATGGATATAGGAGTGGTTCCAGTAGCGTAGGCAGTGGTGTAAGGAGGGATTTGGCTGGAATTGTCAAAGTTTGCGTCGGTGCTGCTGCTGAAAGGTACCCCAACCAAGCCAATGGCCGAGACGGAGCTATTGGGTTTCCAGACACAACTGGCAGGATTGGACAATGTCAGGAAAAAATAAACTGACGTGAAACTGTGAGTTGAATTACTGTCTGAAATTGTAATTTGCAAATTCAAACTGACATTCGACTGTGAAAACAATGCAACCCCAGCACTCGTGGTGTAATTCGAAGATCCGGGAATATTTTGATTCACTCCACGTGTTCCTGCACTGACATCAAATATTGTATCACCACTACCAGATGTAATTACTGCATTAGCGTCATAAGAAGGATAAAATGGCACCACCCATCCTCCAGGACCGTACGTTGTCATCGGGGCCGGCCCGCTCGTCGCAATTGTGTTTATTAGCTGATAGTCAAGGTCTGTCTTGTAAGTGTTGTAGTCATTGTTGTAATTAAGTGCGCTTCCAGCATTGGCAGGTGGCATTTCGAACGAATATTATTTTTATCTCTTTATATTAAAGAAAAACAATATTTTTTTTTCAAAAAAAAAATAAAATGAATTCACTTTCATTCACAAATAAAATGTATATAAAATATATAAAAATATAATGGGGATTTCCATTCCTATTTCTGGTGGTCGTTGTGAAAGAATTTCTGAAACACGTCAAAATTAGTACGATTGTACCGGGAGGCTTGTTTGGACATGATATCTTCACGGAACGCCATCTCGTCCTGATCGTACGTATATCCGGATAATTGGGGATTGTGTTGCAAGAGGGGTCGTCGGTCGTAATACGGTTTCAACGCGCCCATGGGGTCTTGATACACGACCCCTTTGACCTCGGAGGGGATCTGATACATCGGTTCATAAAACGCGTCGGATAACAACGGAGAAATGTAGTACTGTCGATTTCCCCCTGTGATCGATTGGTAATTGGGATAGATACCAACATAGGGCTGGTCTTTACTTTGTTCTTGGGAAAGAATGCATAAAGGCTGAACACCCGCTGGTTGTTGGGCAGGCCGATCAAGTATTTGATGAATATTGCGTCGTGGATCGATGAGGCGCGGATCCAGTGATTGATAGCCCTGAACCTCGGCGTTTTTAGGTGTTGGAAAAAAGTCGGGTGCATTCTTCAAATCCAGATTCAGATTCATATTTTGATTCGGGTAATAGTACGACAGCATTTTGGGTTCATAAAGAGGCGTGATGGAGGTGTCGGACAATGTAGTTTGTTGTGCGGTGCGCGTCTGGTACATGGACTGAATGCCATTGTTGGAAAAGATCATTACACAGAAAAGATTTTGTAGATTTATAGATTTATTAGATTAATTTTTTTTTGTTTTTAGGCAAGATATTTTGTCATCCTTTGCAAGATTTCCTCCTCGATCCCACACTTCCGGTACTGAAACTGTTCTTCCAGAAGAATGGGTGGTGGTATATCTGGTATATCAGATATAGGTGGTGGGATAGGTGATATATCCGTCTGTGTTTCTTTATCAACAACAATAACCACGGTCGCCACGGTCTGTGTGGTGGTTGTGGATACAGTTGG
>Ga0214921_10008187_pt1 | contig 13655 bp, 13 predicted proteins | sample LL1505_MetaG_FD_177992 | JGI IMG/M metagenome (GOLD analysis project Ga0214921, IMG submission 177992) | Freshwater microbial communities from Lake Lanier, Atlanta, Georgia, United States - LL-1505 | ecosystem: Environmental > Aquatic > Freshwater > Lake | place: USA: Georgia | collected... | reverse complement strand
CGGCACGATCATGCACACGCACCAATAGTTAATCAAGGCCCTGCATTGAAGTTGAACTCGAATCAGCGATATGCCACATCGTCAACTTCGGCAGCGATGTTCGTCAGAGCCTGCGAATCAGCGAATATCAAACATCAAATGTTTGTCTCGAAGAATAATATGCCTTGCGGTACAACTATCGGACCAATTACAGCTACACGACTTGGTATTGACACCGTTGATGTCGGGATACCACAACTCTCGATGCATTCAGTGCGCGAGGTGTGTGGCGTCAGTGATTTAGTTTCGATGCAAAAAGCTTTAAGAAGCTACTTGACTCTCTAGATGACTAGTGCGCTGCAAGTTGTGCGGCGTCAAATAATTCTTGTAATGCAGATTTCAAATTTGATGTCAACTCAGTTGTTGCTGTGCGCGGGGTACGACCTGTCGTCGAGAGTGGCGGATAAATCGGCTTACCGATTATCATCGTGCACTTTTTCGGGTAAATCATCTTTTTGCCTTTGGGCATAACATCCTGTGTGCCACCAATACCGACAGGCACAATCGGAACGTTCGCCTTTATCGCTAAATATGCAGCGCCATCAAATAAGGGTTGTATCAAATCACCAGATTGACGTGTGCCCTCTGGAAACATCACCATTGGTTCGCCTAGTGCTAGCACAGCGAGACAACGCTTCAGTGCCTCAAGGTCAGCCGTACCGCGCGTAACCGGAAACCCACCTAAAGCAGAAAGCACCGAACCTATAGTTTTGTTTTTCCACAAACTATCTTTTCCCATGTAACGCAAGCGACGAGTTGTCGCGGCGCATGAGATCGGCGTGTCGATATTTGATCGATGTATCGGCGCCAAAATGAATGCACCAGTTTTTGGAATATTCTCTCGACCTTTAACACTTAGTCGAAAATATATTCGGCATAAGGCAACCAGAATTGCACGAATAACTGCGTAAAATAATTTTCCAATGCGACCTTGGCCAGCGAGATTCGTATCGACTTTAGTCATGATTTATTAATCGTTAATTCGACTAGTTGCGCAACGACTTCATCGATTGATCGGTCACTCGTGTCTATTGTGACGGCATCGTCAGTTTGTGTTAACGGACTATCACTGCGAGAACTGTCTTGTAAATCTCGCGATGCAATCGCGGCAGCAATTGCTTCGACATTTCCGCCAGATTGAGCTACACGACGTTTCGCACGCACAGTCGGCGACGCAGTTAAAAAAACTTTCAATGTCGCGTCCGGAAACACAACTGAACCGATATCTCGTCCTTCAACTACCCCACCGTTGTGATCGGCAATCCACTGCCTCTGACGCTCTCGCAATTCAGTGCGCACTTCGCTGTTTGCTGCCACAGCGCTGACCGCAGCGGTGACTTCAGAACTGCGAATAGCAGTTGTTGCATCAAGCCCGTTGATCGTCACACGCTCGTCGGTTAGAAGCATTTTTGATTCTCGCGTTAACTCAGCGACAAGATCTTGATTGCTTAGATCAATACCTGAATTCATTGCTGCGAATGTAACTGCTCGATACATAGCACCAGTATCGAGATAACTCACTTGTAACTTTGCCGCCAAGGCCTTGGCGATGGTCGATTTGCCAGCGCCGGCCGGACCGTCAATTGCGACAACTATCATAAGTTATTCAGCTTCACCAACTGGTGTCTTGCGCACGACCTTCGTCGTATCCTGACGCGCTTTGAACGCCGATCACGGCGCGCTCTTGAAACTCTGAAATATTCGCGGCACCTGCATAGGTGCAACTTGATCTAACACCCGAGATGATCTGATCGATTATGTCTTCAACACTCGGTCGTTGCGGATCTAAGTACATTCGCGAAGAACTAATCCCCTCTTCGAATAATTCTTTACGAGCACGCTCAAATGCGCCTTCGCTGCGTGTGCGATTTCGAACTGCACGGTTTGAGGCCATTCCGAAACTCTCTTTGTAGAGACGGCCATTTGTATCGCGCAGTGTGTCGGCTGCAGATTCGTAAGTACCTGCAAGCAGTGAACCAAACATTACGTTGGCTGCACCAGCGGCCAGACCAAGTGCGACATCACGTGGATATCGCACTCCACCATCTGCCCAAATAGTTTTGCCTAAATCAGATGCAGCTTGTGAACATTCAAGTACTGCCGAAAATTGTGGACGACCAACACCCGTCATCATTCGAGTTGTACACATCGCGCCCGGTCCAACTCCGACTTTGACGATGTCTGCACCGGCATTAATGATGTCTCGGGTGCCCTCGGAAGTCACGACGTTTCCGGCAACGAGCGGAATATCGGTAACTACTTGTCGCACTTCTTCAATCACATTGAGCATGCGAACCTGATGTCCGTGAGCCGTATCAACAACGATTACGTCGACTCCCATTGCAGCAAGATTCTTTGCACGTGTTGATGGGTCGGCGTTGACTCCGACTGCTGCGGCAATCATTAGGCATCCGTTTTTATCTATTGCTGGCTCGTATATCGTGCTGCGTAGCGCGCCATTGCGAGTGATAACGCCGAGTAACTTGCCGTTTTTATCGACTACTGGCGCTACAGATAAACGCGCTTCGGTCAGGCGTTCAAACATTTGTTGTGGTGACAGCGATTCTTCAAGAGTAAAAATCTCACGACTCATAACATTTCTAATCTGCGCAAAACGATCGAACCCAACAGCGTCATGTTCAGTGAAGATTCCGTATGGTCGCTGATCTTCATCAACAACGATTACAGCCCCGTGACTGCGTTTATAGATCAAACTCAAAGCCTCGCCAACCGTGCCATCTTGTTGCATTGTGATTGGAGTGTCAATAACTCTGTGTCTTGATTTGACGAACTTGACAACATTCTCGACAATGTCAAGTGGAATATCTTGCGGAAGTACAACTATCCCACCTCGACGAGCAACTGTCTCTGCCATTCGGCGCCCCGCGATTGCCGTCATGTTCGACACGACTAGCGGTATCTTTGTGCCGATTTTGTCGGGTGTAGTTAGATCAACTTTTAGTCGAGATGTCACCGCCGACAGGCTTGGCACCATGAACACATCGCTATAGGTCAAATCGAAGTCAGGCGACTGGTTTAAGAAACGCATCGGTGATCCCCTCGTGTTGGGCTCATTTTGAAGCCTCCTTAGGCTACTCGTATGGATGTTAATACTGGTTTCATTACTACTGCGTTACCCCCAGTACTTATGGTTCACGGCTGGGCTGGCTCATTTTCGCGAACTTGGCAAATGTCTGGTGTTGAGACTTTGTTACAAGAAACAGGCCGCAATGTTGTTGGTATTGATTTGCTCGGTCATGGAAACGCCGAAAAGCCGCACGACTCAACTGCTTACTCTGATCTTTCTTTGCCGATTCGCCAAAGTGCAAAAGATTCAAAAGTTGATGCGGTAGGTTTTTCTCTAGGTGCTATCGCGTTACTGCATGCCGCAACCATCAATCCAAATATGTTTCGCAAATTGATTCTCCTTGGTATCGGCGACAAGATATTTGAGCCTCATGATCCAAAAGAATCAGAGTTGATTATCTCTGGGATCGATGGCACTGCAGAAATTGAGAATACTCTCGCCCGTCAATTTGGTAATTATGCGCGCCATAGTGATAACGATCCATTGGCGTTAAGGGCTGTCTTGCAACGACCGCGCGGTGCTGTATTTACAAAAGAAAACGCCTCGGCAATAACTGCCGATGTTTTAGTACTCGTCGGTGATCGCGACTTTGTTCTGCCTGCCGATGAATTAGTGCAGTCTTTCAAGAACGCCAAATTCAAACTCTTAAAGAACTGCGATCACTTTGCGTCTACAGATAATTTCTCGTTCATTGACGCGATGCTTGATTTCTTTAAAGATTGATCTGATGCAAGATCGCGTCGAGCAAATTTTGGATGGAAATCTCTCTACGTCAATTAAATTAGCGATTGATAATCTGCGCAATGATCTACTGATCGGGTTACCAACCGAAACTGTCTATGGTCTTGCGGCGTTGGCTTCACACCCGAAGGCAATCGCAAAAATCTTTCAGGTTAAGGCACGACCGACAAATCATCCACTGATTCTGCACATTGCGGATTATCAACAACTTGAAAAATGGGCGGAGAATATCCCGCAATATGCGATGAACATTTGTGAGCATTTTTGGCCAGGGCCGCTCACAGTAATACTGATGCGAACTACAAATGTTTGCGATGAGATGACTGGCGGCCGCGAAACTGTTGCGATTCGTATTCCGAAACACAAAGTCGCGTTGTCATTATTAAACAGTCTCAACGACGGGTTGGTTGCTCCTTCAGCGAATCGATTTGGCAAAGTGAGTCCGACTTGTGCAAAGCATGTAGTTGATGATCTTGGTGATGATGTTTCACTTGTGCTCGATGGAGGTATTTGCGATATTGGTGTTGAGTCAACAATTATTGACTGCACTTTGAATCGACCTCAGATATTACGTTCGGGTGGGATATCGAAATCTGAGATTGAAGAGATCGGCGAAATCGAGATCGCGTATTCTGATGGCGACTCTCGGGCTCCCGGGATGCTCGAAAAGCACTATGCGCCGAACTGCCGAGTTGAACTCGTTGATAGTTCACAACAAGCAACGCTCCGTTTTATTGAGATTTCTGCGCAAGGTCTAACAGCTGAAATTATTGATTTTCAAGATGATTTGAAGCTCTATGCTCATCAGCTTTATGCAAGATTGCGTCAAGCCGATGAGCGCAGTATTCATACGGTTTTGGCTGTTATGCCTGGCGGTGGTGGCTTGGGTGACGCAATTCGGGATCGACTGATCAAGGCCGCCGCATCGAATTAGACCGTTTAATTCATTTGTTATAGCTTTCGACAGTTGCCAAAGGTCGTGAAGTTCAATACCCTTAATACTTCCTAACTAATGGCCAGCATCCTGCTGTCCTACTCCTAGGGGGAGAAAAATAAATGAAGAAAACTACAACGCAACGCTTCGGCGCGCTTGTTGTTGGTCTCAGCCTTTTGGCTGCGGCTTGCGGCGGCTCCGATGCAGCAACTGAAACCACAACAGCAACTGCTGAGACGGCTGCACCTGCTGCAGCTGGCGGCGAGTTAGCTGGAATGAAAGGTACAACTCCACTTGTTGATTTGTCGCCAGAGTTCAAAGATGCAGTCAATGCATTTTGGACAGGCAAAGGCAACAAAGCACTTGTTGACTTCAACTACACAGCAGAATCATTTGACGCTGTAATGTTGATCGCACTTGCAGCAGAAGCCGCAGGAACAGATGGCAGCGGACTTGCTGACCAACTTGTTGCTGTTTCAAAAGATGGTACTAAGTGCACAGCAGCCACATGGGCTGACTGTATTGCAACAATCAAAGCGAAGGGTGACGTCGACTATGACGGTTTCTCTGGTCCAAACACATTGAACGGTAACGGCGAGCCACTTGAGGCTTCGTACGGCATTCTTCAATTCGGTGCAGACAATCGTCTTGATAACACACTTACTACATACCAACTTGCAAATGCTCCAGAATCTGCAGTATTGCCACTTTCAAAGACTGGTGTTGCTCGTAAGGGTAACGGAGTTCTTAAAATCGGTGGACTTCTTCCAGAAACTGGAAACCTCGCATTCCTTGGCGCTCCAATGATCGCTGGTGTTGAGTACGCAATTGATTACCTAAACAAGGCCGGCGGCGTTCTTGGCAAGCCAGTTGAGTACAGCGCAGGAGATTCCGGCGACACTTCAACTGATACAGCCAGCGTGACTGTTGATCGATTGCTCGCAGAAGGTGTAGACGCCATTGTTGGTGCAGCATCATCTGGTGTATCGCTCACAGTTATCGACAAGATCACTGCAGCAGGTGTTATTCAGTTCAGCCCAGCGAACACATCGCCAAAGTTGACTTCATACGCCGACAACGGTCTCTTCTTCCGTAACGCACCACCGGATGACCTCCAGGGTGCAGTACTTGCAGAAGTAATCGTCGCTGACGGAGCACAATCTGTTTACATCTTGGCGCTTGACGATGCTTACGGCACCGGACTTGCAAAAGTTGTAGAAGAAGTTCTTACTGCAGCTGGTGTAAAAGTATTGGGCAAGAAAATCTACGATCCTAAGGCAACTACATTTGATGCCGAAGTCGGAGAAGTTGTTGCTGCTAACCCAGACGCAATCGTCTTGATCACATTCGATGAGGGCTCACGTATTCTTCGCACAATGGTGGAGAACGGCGTCGGACCAAAAGCGAAGAAGGTCTATGGCGTTGACGGAAACATTGGTAACGCACTCGGCGAGAATTTTGACGCTGGTAAGTAATCAATAATTCCAAAGATTAAATGTTTAGGCCCCGGGCGAAAGCCCGGGGCCTTTTCACTTCCCGGGCGAAAGCCCGGGGCCTTTTCACTTGCCTAAATCTTTGATCAGCCGCCAGTTGATTTGGCGAGCGTGCCGAGATATAACTTGATTACATTCTGGTCTTTCAATAGATCTTTTCCGGTGCCCGTGTAGGCATTCTTGCCTTGGTCTAAAACATATGCGCGATTTGAGACCTGCAAACATCTGCGAGCATTTTGCTCAACCATCAATATCGCGATGCCTTCGGCATTGATCTTCTTGCATTGAATAAACACTTCGTCTTGCAGAACAGGTGAAAGTCCTGCCGAAGGCTCATCAAGTAGCAAAAGTTTTGGCTCCATCATCAGTGCTCGCCCCATTGCGACCATCTGACGCTCTCCGCCTGAAAGCGAACCAGCCTTTATTGAAGCTCGTTCGAGTAAGCGCGGGAACAGTGTCGAAACATATTCAAATCGATGCTTAAAAACAGACGGCTTCAAAAAACAGCCCATCTCGAGGTTTTCAGTGACTGTAAGGCTTGGGAACACGTTTTTATTCTGCGGCACATATCCGATACCACGCTCAACTAATTCGTGCGCTTTAAAGCCTGTGATGTTTAATTCGCCTAGTTTGATTTCTCCACCCCGAACCGAACATTCACCTAAAATCGCTTTAAGCACAGTTGACTTACCGGCGCCATTTGGTCCGATGACTCCAACGAATTCACCTTGATTTACGGTGATGTTGCAACCATTCAAAATATTTACTTCAGGGATATAGCCGGCCACTAGTTCTTTTACATCGAGAACAGAACTCATAATTGAACCTCATCCAAGAGAGACGAGCCTTGGTGCAGGCCAAGATATGCCTCCACGACTTTTTCGTTATTTGAGATTTGGCTTGGCGTTCCCTCAGCGATGACTGCACCTTCTGCCATCACAACAACCCAGTCTGCAACATCGTTGACCATATCCATATCATGTTCGACGAAAAGTACAGTCATGCCATCATCGCGTAAGCCTCTGATGTGTTCGTTCAAGCTTTGTTTTAACGCAGGGTTAACGCCAGCCATTGGTTCATCCAGCATGACTAATCGCGGTTCAGTCATCAGCGCTCGTGCCATCTCTAGCAATTTACGTTGACCACCAGAAAGTGTGCCGGCGTACTCACCGCGCATGTGATCCATTTTGAAACGTTTCAACAGAGCATCAGCACGCTCTTCAATTTTGGATTCTTGTGATCTCCATAAATATGGCAACAATCCGTTCCACCACTTCTCGCCCACTTGATGCATTGCGCCGAGTTTCATATTTTCAATAACTGACATTTTGGTCAGACTTTTCGTCAATTGAAATGTGCGCACCATTCCCATGCTGGCGGTTTGATGTGCTGCAACGCGCGACATATTGTGTCCGTCGAAACGCCACTCACCAACATCGGGTTTATCAAAACCAGAAAGCAGATTAAATAAGGTTGTCTTACCCGCACCGTTAGGGCCGATCAAAGCAGTAATCGAGCCTCGTTGCACTTCGATATGAGATACATCTACGGCAACGACTCCACCGAAATGGCGACGAACTCCGTCTGCTACCAAAATTGGATCAGGTTTAGAAACACCTGGCGTTGATTCAGTAGTCGCTAACGCCGCACGAACCGTTGTTGCAAGTTCACTGTATTTTCGTTCAGCGACCATCGAGCGCCATCTCTTGACGGTTGCCGAAAATGCCTTGCGGTCTGAAAACAATTAAAAGCATCAAACCGATACCTACGAACATGTAGTTGACAGCGCCAACCTGATTACTCTCAATAATCGTTATACCGTTTATGCGTAGTGGTCCATTGCGAGTCATTTCACGCAACACATTGTCGGAAAATACAAATAACAACCAGAACAACATCGAGCCAACGACTGATCCTGCGACCTTTGCCAGACCGCCCAAGACGAGTGCCGTAAGAATATAGAACGTCACCATTCTGCTGTAGTTATCTGGTTGAACCGATCCACGATCGAGGGCTAAAACCATTCCTGCGAACATACCGATAACGCCACCAATTACAAGTGCTTGCATTTTGTATGCGTAGACGTTCTTTCCGAGGCTTCGAACCGCATCCTCGTCTTCGCGAATTCCTTTAACAACTCTGCCCCACGGGCTGCGCATTAACTGCCAAGTGAAAATCGAGAAGACCCCAACTAATATCCAGCCAATAAGGATTGTGTACAGCGAATATCCCGTATATGTAAACGGTCGAAAACCATAGGTCTTACCCGGGTCAAAAGGACTGAGATCGCGATATTGGCTACTGAAACTGCTGATACCTTCGGTGCCACCAAAAACTTTTCTAAATTTTACAGATCGCACAAACAGTCGGACAATCTCAGCAGTGGCAATTGTGACTATTGCTAGATAATCGGCACGAAGCCGCAAGGTTGGTATACCAACAATTAGAGAGAGAATTATTACAAAAAATATTCCGAGTGGAATACCCCACCACAGACCGACACCAAAGTATTGCGCAGTCATACCCAAACCATATGAACCACAGGCCATAAATGCGGCCTGACCAAAGTTGAGCATGCCCGTATAACCAAAATGAATATTTAAACCCAACGCAGCAATTGCAAAATAAATCGCATCAACGCCGATCGAGGCACGAATTGTATTTTCAATTATCTTTAAGAAATCCATGTCAACCCACCCTTTGACTTCGACCAAAAATGCCCTGTGGGCGAATGATCAGCACCAATATCAAAATAAATAAAGCAGGTGCGACCTTTAGTTCACTAGGGATTAACAGTGAAGACATCTCCACAAAAATCCCGATAAAAAAACCGCCCACGAGTGCGCCATATGCAGAGCCAAGCCCGCCGAGCGTAATGCCGGCAAACATTAAGAAAACCAAATCTGAACCCATTGAGAAACTAACCTGCTCATCTAACCCTCGAAAAATACCTCCAGTTGCGGCCAGCGCGCCACCCGCAAACCAAACAATGCGAATTACTTTTTGAGTGTTGATACCGGTTGCCGATGCTAGTTGCACATTGTCGCTGACAGCACGAATCGCTTTACCTAGCCTTGATCTTTGCAACGAAAATGCAATTGATAGCAGGATAATTATTCCAAGTATTGCAGTAGTTAAATCCCTCGGTGTAATACCGATTGGACCTATCTCAAGATTCACTTGCCTTGAAAAACTAGTCAATTGCTTTGTGCGCCCACCAAAGAGAAATAGATATAAATTGATCAACATCAGTGAGAGACCAAGCGATACGACCAACTGTGAATTCGAGCCAATGCCGCGTTTTGTCAATCGAGCAAAAATACCCCAGTTGATGAGGAGTCCAAAGCAGCCGCCCAACAAAATCACAAGTGGCCCACAAATCAAAATAGGAATGTTCATATGAACATTAAAGAAAAACGCTAACAGTGCTCCAAATGTGACCATCTCGCCGTGTGCGAAATTCGTCAAACCAGTCGTACCGATGATTAAAGAAAGACCGACTGAGCACATTGCAATAATGATTCCGAGACGAATGCCATCGGTCAATCGTTGCAAAATGTGCTCTAAATTTGATGAACCTGCAACGCCACTGTCACCAGTAAAAAAAGTAACTCGTTTCGTGTTTGTTGTAAATAAAACTTGGTCAACCTTGACTTGCGCTTTGGCGGCATCAATGAGCGTGAGCCCGTTCGGCAGTGAAGATGTATCGATGTCTATCAAATAGTTATCTCGCGTCGGTACTGCAACTTTGCAAAGTCCGTCTGCACCTGTAGTGCCTTCGCCGATCAAAATGCCGTCAACAGTTGTGACTTTAATATTTGCCCCAGCAACCGGGGTGCGTTCAGGCTTATCGTTTACCAAAACTTGGTTCTGAACGCTGGCGATGATGAAGTACTGGCCATCATCAGCCGCGCTAACCGAACTCGATGCCAGGCCGAGACCCGCGACAGTCGAGCAGATCACGACTAAAAGAACTTTGAGCCAAATGTGACCAATCTCAGGACCAGATTGCTTCATCATCGTGGATCTAATCTAAGCACAATTTATGAAGCTTTCGGAAGTTTTGAATTCCAATATAAATCAAGTGCGCCAAGCCATACCGCCACTGATAAGGCAACATGAATAGCCACTAATAAAACTGGTAACCCAGAGAAATATTGAACGTAACCGATTAATCCTTGCAAAAAGCCGACGGCAAGAAATCGTTCTAGTGGATGAGCCAAGATGCGCCAAGAAATCGGGTCTCTGCGAGCCACGAAGAACAGGACCAATGCTGTAGTCAGGCACGTGATTACCGTGATGCTGTGAATCTTTGCCGCTAAGTTGATCGCCAAGTCGATGCGAATTGCGTTTTCGTCGCCTGCATGGGGTCCAGAGCCGGTAACTACTGTGCCAGTAACAACCGCCGCACCTGACAACGCCAAGACAATTCGTACCAGCAAAATTATTCTGGTATTCGATATTTCTGGTTCACGACGCGGTAAAACAGCTTCTTGCGTTCGAAATATTCTCGCATGTTGAAGCAACATGTAGGCATTACTCATCAGCAACATACTGACCAAAAAGTGTGCAATATTTGAGAACGGATTAAGCCCTGTGAGCACAACGAGGCCCCCGAGCAAGACTTGGGCAAGAACGCCGACGACAAGTCCGATAGACATGCCGACTAGATCACGGCGCTTAGGTCGCAATTTCACTGAAAGCAAAACCGCAAGAATCACACTTGCCGCAACAACACCGGTGAACAGACGATTAATTTGCTCAATTGCTGCGTGCGAGTTCGAGACGTCAACAAATTTTGATTCGCTGCAACGTGGCCAATCCGCACAACCCAAACCTGAGCCAGTGAGTCGTACTAACGAGCCGGTGATGATTATCAAATAGAGTGAAGCAAATGCAGTCTGCGCAACCCGAAGAAAGCCTTTTGGTGTGATACTTAACTCACGCATGAATAGTCGTTTTCTATCTGTAAAACCGTCTGAGTTTCGTTCGTACCCCAAACAAAGTATCGTGCGCAAGAAGTGAAAAAAGAAACAGTTGAGCAGCGTCGCATTGAGATTCTTGAGGCTACCTGCGACGTAATCATTGAACGTGGATTCGCGGGTACACGTGTGGCTGATGTCGCTAAACGACTCGGAGTTTCAAACAGCCTTATTCATTACCACTTTGCTTCTAAAGAAGAATTACTGGCAGCGGCTTTTGAGCACTATGCAAACAAAGACCTTGCTGACATGCAACGCGACAGCGCATCGGCACCAACGGCAGTAGCCAAACTTTGGCGACTGATTGAGAGCTATGTGCCTGAGGGCAGTGACGACGTCGAATGGATGTTGTGGATCGACGCTTGGGGCGAAGCATTGCGAAATCCAAAAATGAAACCGATTAGTCAAGAACTCGATGCCCAATCAATCGCCGTATTCGAGAAAGTTCTTAGAGCCGGTAACGAATCAGGTGAGTTTCACTGTGTTCATCCTCGCGAATCTGCGACTCGCATATCTGGACTGATCGACGGCTTGGCTGTGCAGTATGCCGCTCATGAAGGTGTACTCAAACGCAAAGAGTTCATTCGGTTAATGCGCCAACTTGCGGCTGCCGAGACAGGCTTGTCACCAGATGACATTCGTGATTCACGGCGCTCTGCGAAATCTTCAAACGGCTCAAGCAAACAACTTGACGACGATGCTCCCCGACCGGCGTCGTTAGCAACAGATTTTGATCTGAGGCAGTTGGTCACTATGTATTCTGATGCTCTTAGTCGCTCTGATGTTAATGAAGTTATGCGCTATTTCACAGACGATGCCGTGATCAGTATCAATAATGCTGATCCGCTGAATTCGCCTGAGCAGATTCGTCAGAGTTTCATCGAGCAGTTTTCGGCCAATGAATTGATTATTGAAGTTCCATTAGTTTTGGCTTTTTTTGCAGACGAAGGTAATGGCACGGCACACGGAAACCTGACAATTGAACGGCGTCAAAGCAAGGCAGGCTCAAGGCCAGTAATCGACTTGGTCCGTGGAGTAGATACTTTTCGCCGCACATCAACTGGCTGGCGATGTAATCAACGCCAACGAACCACTATCTAAGAAACACAGAGAACCTAATGCCAATTGAATTTGAAGAAGCAACTGCCGAGGCATTTGCTTTGATCAATAATTCAGACACTTTCGTGCGCGCCGTACTTTCTGGTCGCCGCAGAAACATGCAGCCCGACGCTGAAAAAATAGAAATCAGACCAGTCAAACTCAAAGACGAGATCAAGTTACAGATGATTGAACTCTCTGGAGCTAATTCTAAAACTGTCAATCTTGATCTCGGCTCGGAGATAATCAAGAAATTGATGAATTCGGGTTTTGCAAACATTCTGATCGAAAGCATTTCGCAATCAATGACAATCAGATTTACAAAGAAAGGCGATGCCCAAGTTTTCGTCGAACAATCGAACAAGTCGCAATCATTAAATCACGATAAGCACAAATCGCGATTGCTTGACCCTAGCGATTCATTTCTTCGCGAAGTTGGTATCTCTGATGCTCAAGGCCGTATCAAGCCGACTAAGCAAGACAAGTATCTTCAGGTTGAAGAGTTTCTTCGAATACTTATTCCGACGTTGAAGAATGCCATCGAATCTGGTCACATATCTATTGCCGATGACCAGCGAATTACAATCGTTGATCACGGATGCGGCAATGCGTATTTGACATTTGCGGCGCATCAGTACTTGGTTAGCACGCATCACAAAATCAAAGTCATCGGAATTGATGTTCGTGAGCAATCACGAATTCGTAACATTGCGATCGCAAGTCGGCTTGAAATTTCTGATTCAATCGAGTTCAGGGCTGAGAAAATCTCTGAAACTGATATTCCGCCTGCAGATGTAACTATTGCTTTACACGCTTGTGATACGGCAACCGACGACGCGATTGCTTGGGCAATCAATAACAACTCAAAGTTATTGCTGATCGCACCATGTTGTCACCATGATCTTCAGACACAAATACGAGAAGTGCCTGAGCCATGGTCAACAATCACCAAACATGGAATCCTCAAAGAACGCTTTGGCGATATTTTGACAGATGCACTTAGGGCCCAAATTCTGCGCTTGATGGGCTACCGAACTGAGATCATTGAATTTGTTGGCGACGACCACACACCACGCAACCTGATGATTCGGGCTGTCAAGACTGGTGCTCGCCCAGACGAAATTGAGTTCGAGCGCTACCAGGAAATGCTTAAACTCTGGAAGATCGTGCCAAAACTGTGTGAGTTGGTACAAATACCGCTCTAATTGTGTTCAAAGCAACACTTTGAGTAACTAAATTAAACGCTATTTTAAGCCAATATATGAACTTTCTTGTAAATT
>Ga0214921_10008186_pt1 | contig 13656 bp, 14 predicted proteins | sample LL1505_MetaG_FD_177992 | JGI IMG/M metagenome (GOLD analysis project Ga0214921, IMG submission 177992) | Freshwater microbial communities from Lake Lanier, Atlanta, Georgia, United States - LL-1505 | ecosystem: Environmental > Aquatic > Freshwater > Lake | place: USA: Georgia | collected... | reverse complement strand
GTGCACGGGCGATTCGGGACGACCCTCCTCCCCATCGGCCACCGTGCCCATCGTGAAGCTGCCGGCGGGCACGACGACCATCGCCGGGCAAACGTCGCAATCGCGCAGCTCGCGCGCACCCGGAACATCGGCAGAAAACGTCACGCACGAAAACAACGCCGCGACGCAGTACGCGGCAAGCCGTACGAGCTGCGATCTCATCGTCCACCTCCGGCCGGCAAACGCAGTTGCATGTGATACTGGTAAGCGTCCGCGCGATACAGCGCGATCACGCGTTCGACCGGACGGTTCATCACGTCGAAGACCACGCGCGTCAGGCGCAGCAACGGCGCGCCCACATCGACGCCGAGCGCACGTGCCGCTTCGACGCCCGCGAGCGTTGCGCCGATCGACTGATCGGCACGCGCGACTTCGATGCCCGCGGTACCGAGCAACTCGAACAAGGGACGTCGTGCCATCTCGGTCTGGTTCACGCGGGCCGCGATGTCGAGCGGCACGTAGGTCGTGATGAGACCGAGCGGCGTGCCGCGCAGCAAACGCACGTGCGCCGCGCGCTGCACCAACTGACCCGGCTGCAGATCGAGCGAGACGCAGGTTTCCTCATCCGGCTCCACTTCGGTGACGGTCAGATCGCGCACTTCGGTGGCCGCGGCGAGATTGGCCACCTGACCGCGCACTTCGTTGATGTCGAGCGATGCGGGACTGCGCGCACGCGACATGTGCACGAACGTGCCTTTGCCCTGCTGACGCACCAGCCATCCCTCGCGCGCCAGGTCCTCGATCGCTTTGCGCACGGTGATGCGCGAAACGTCGAACATGCGACACAGTTGCGGTTCGGTCGGAATCTGGTCTCCCGGTCGGTAGGTGCCGTCGCGCACCCAGGTACGCAGCGTGACGTAGACCTGGTGATAACGCGGCGAGGCGATGCCTCGCACCCCCGGTGACGCCGATTTCTTGGAGGTTTTGGTCTTGCGCGTCATGGCGAGTGCTCCAGATCAGTCGAGCGACAAGCCGCCGGAGAGATTCATCACCGTGCCGGTCACGAAAGCGGCGTCGGCGCTCGTCAGATAATCGACGGCATGCGCGAAATGACGCGGATCGCCGATCCGGCTGCCCTCGCGCGCGAGCGGCACGCTTTGCTCGAGCCTGCGCAAGGTGTCGGCGTCGAAGCGTTGCGTGACCATGGGCGTCGCGATGGGTCCCGGCGCGATGCAATTCACCCGGATGCCCTCTGGCGCCCATTCTTTGGCGAGATAACGCACCAGGTTGATGATGCCCGCCTTCGCCACGGCGTACGCCGGGCCCGAGAGCGCACTGCCGCCGTTCAGACCGTTGGTGGATGACGTCAGGACCAACGAGCCACGCGTCGAGGCGAGCGCCGCATGCGTCGCTTGCGCGATCAAAAACGCCGAGGTGAGATTCACCGCGAGCAAGGCGTCCCACTCTTCGAGCGCGACGCGATCGAGCGGACCTTGACCGGCGCGACCGGCCAGATGCACGACGTGATCGATGCGACCCCATTCGCGGACGATGCGCGCGACGCAATCTTTGATCGCCGCCGCGTCGGTGACGTCGAGACTCGACACGCCCATCGGCGCACCACAGGGAATCTCGGCGAGCGTCAGATCCGTCGCCCAGACGCGCATCGCGCGCTCGCGCAAGCGCGCGACCACGGCGCGTCCGAGACCCCCGGCGGCACCCGTGACGAGTACCACCGGGGACGCAGCGCCCGATGCGGTCATGCAGCCTGCTTCGACAGCAAGCGCGCGTGGATGCCGTCGAGCATCGAGTAGCGCATTTCAGCCGACGCACGCACCGCGGCGATGGCGCGCGTCTGGATTTCAGGCGTCGTGGCATACCGTTCGGTCAGTTCGAGACCGACGTGCGCATGCTCGGTGTCACCTTCGATGTGGACGTGGAAGAACTCCATGTCGTCGTCCGAGAAGCCCATCTTGCGCATCGCTTCGACGTACTTCGGATACAGGGTGGGGAGTTGGCCTTCGAGCGCCACCATGATGCCCGCGCAGGATTCGCTCAGATGACGAATGCTCGCGAGCTCCCATATCCATGCACGCATGGCACGCGTGGTCGGCAACACGTCGCCGCGCTGCTCGGCGGCGAGGATTCGTTCGTCCGACACGCCGCAGGCGCGCGCGAACTTGCGCAGCAAATCCGGGTGGCGCTTTTCCGGGCACGCCGGCATTTCTTCGCCGAGCAGATTCTCGAGCAGATGCTGGCGCGCATCGAGATCCGGCAGGCGCGCATACAAGGCCGCGAACTGCTGCGGAATCGGATCGATGTAATAAAAGTGCTGGATCGCCCACTCGCCAAGCTGCGCGCGCGACAACTCGCCCGCGGCCCATGCGCGACTGAACGCGTGACCACCACCGTGCTTGGGTTGACGGGCCGCCTCGAGCGCAGCAAAGAATTCGTCACGACCCATCATTTTTTTCTCACCCATCACTCGCCTCCTGATCGCGGCTCCCGAGCCGCGGTATTGAATTCGTGGTGACACTGCGGACAATGCGCCGCAGGCGCCTCCGCTCGCAACATCACCGGCCCGACCGGAAACCAATTGCGACACGCGGGGCATTCGAGCCAGGCCGTATTGCCCCGCTTCTCCCAGCTCGCTCCGACGTTGTCTTTCACGATTCGCATGGCGCTCACTCCGCCGGCCAATCGGTGTCGCCGGCCGTCTGCAACAGCGCTTGCGCGCGGCGCATCGCGGCCTCGGGCACGGTGGCGACCGGCGGCACCGCACGGGGTGCGCCGGGGCGCGGCGGCGGCGGCAAAGTCGCATCGATGCCCATTTTGGACGCGGTCGAGGCGCCCTCGGGGATCGAGGGGTCGAGCCCCGAGCCGGACAGGCCATCGATCACGATCGAATCGCGCGACCACTGCACGCGGGTGGCCACCGCCCACAACATCGCCTCGGGCGAGAAGATGTCGACGTCTTCGTCGACGGCGATCACGGTCTTGAGGCGACGGTAGGCCAGCGCCGCCGTCAGCGCATCGCGCGCTTCACCGCGGCCCGGATTGCGCAATTGCAGATAGGCGTGGAAGCGTCGCCCTTCGGTCGGCACGTGCACGTTCACCAGCGACGGCGCCACGGCTTTGACGATTTCATAGACCTTGCCTTCCATCGCCATGTTGTCCGGAACCAGCATGTCGGTGAGTCCGGAACCGTAGTCGTGATAGATCGCGTCACGACGCATCGTGATGCAGGTCACGTCGAACACCGGTGATTGCACCTGCGCACCGAGGTATCCGGTGTATTCCCCGAACGGACCGTCGGCCGAATACACCCCCGGCGGCGCAAAGCCTTCGATCACGATTTCGGCATCGGCGGGCACCATGATCTTCTCGCCGTGGGTGAGCGACGGCACCACGCGCAGCGGCGCGCCGAGTACACCGCCGGCTGCACCCCAATGACTTTCGGGATAGCGCAGTTTTGCCTGCGTGCCGAGCAGCACCGCAGGATGATGACCGATCCAGAATGCGACGGGACACGGCTCGCCGCGATCCCAAAACTTTCGCAGGTTGCGCATGTTGTGCGTGGTCGGATACGGAAACCACGTCATGCGCTGCGCGCTCTGCACCCAGCAACGCTGGATCGCGGTGTTGTCGACGCCGCTGTCGGGATCGAAGGTCGTCGCGTGCGCCGCGGTGAGATACGGCCCGGGCTCGCCGCTGTGCTGCGTGAGCACGGGCAAGCGATGCAGACTCGCCTCGGCGCCGCGCCAGACGATCTGCTGCACCGGCGCATCGTCGTGCGCGATCACCTCCGGGGCGATGCTCGCGCGCGAGCGCGTGGCAAACCAACGTGCCGTGTCGCGATGATCGGGGATGCCGAGCGCACGCGCGGTGAGCGTTCGACTGGCCGTGAGATTGGTGACGACCGGGATGCCGGAGGGTTCGCCCCGCAAGTTGAGGATCTGACGCGCGAGCAAGATCGGATGCCGACCGGCGCGATCGAGTTCGTGCTGCAACGCCGTCAACTCGTGACGCGGATCGACCGGCGCGTCGATATCCCAGACGGCGGTCGCCTGTTCGGCGAGAAATCGATGCAGGTCGCTCATGCCGTCCGCTCTGCCATGCGCTGTTGCGCGCCCGGAATTCCAATGGTTATATTCGCATGATGAGTAGCCCGGACTCAACTCCGGGCACAATGACGCCCCAGCCGGGCTTTTCAACCGTCCGAATACGCCAGAGAGGTGGAGCATGGTCCGCAGCGTGCAACACGAGATGCTTCCCGTCCCCACGGCCGACGAGACCGCTCGCCAGCAGTTCATCGTCGCCTTCAAGCAGACCCTGAACCGCGAACTGCGCAGCACCCAAGGCAAGCTGTTCGACGCGGTGGTCGCACCGCGCTACCAAGCAAGCCACGGCCACGTGCCGGGGACCCGCGAGGAAATCCGCGCATCGATGCAGGCCGACCCGGCCTACCGGGCCTGGTCCACCCTCACCCGGGCGGCGCAGGAACAGATGTGGGTGGCGGTCGGCGATTCCGTATTTCGCGAGCGCGAGCGGCTCGCGGCGACCGCGCGACGCCTGAGTTCGGCGCCGACCCGGCGCGGCAGCTTGCACCTCGATCCGGACTTCGTGCCGCCGCGGGGCGTCACGGCCGTGGACATCCACTTGCAAACCGGCGGCTATGCCATGGACTTGGGCGGCGGCGACTGCTCCGCCGGCGCGCTCTATGAATGCGGCGGCAACCTGTACGCATTCGGCCAAGGCCTCGGTCGCAACGACAGCAAAGCCGCGCACGTGCAGCGCTTCATCGCGCAAAAGTTTCCCGACCTCAAACCGCAGCGCATCCTCGACATGGGGTGTTCAGCCGGTTCGGCCAGCGTGCCCTACGCACTCGCGTTTCCGGATGCCGAAGTGCACGCCATCGACGTCGGCAGCGGCATGCTGCGCTATGCGCATGCGCGCGCCGAGTCGCTCGGTGCCGCCGTGCACTTCCACCAAATGGACTGCGCGCAGACGAAGTTCGAGGATGCATCGTTCGACCTGATCGTCTCGCACAACATGATGCACGAGATCTCGGGCGTCACGCGCCGCGGCATGCTGCGCGAAAGCCGACGTCTGTTGCGCCCGGGCGGACTGTGCGTGCATCAGGACGTGCCGCTGCGCTTCAAAGGCCTGTCGGAATTTCGCAAATTCGACATGTCCTGGGATACCCTGCACAACAACGAGCCCTTCTGGGAGGTCTACGCCAACGGCGATCTTCAACCGGAATTGCTCGCCGCCGGTTTCGAGTCCGACTGCGTGCACGTAGGCAGTCTCGAAGCGACCACTGGATCATTGCCCTGGTTCGTCGCCTGCGGCTGGAGAAAACCTTGACCGAACTTGCCATCACCCGCAGCTTTCCCGTCACGCCGCGCGTCGGCAGCATCATCGACGGCAAAGCCGTCGCGCCGCGCAGCCAAGGCGAGGACATCGCGATCCTCAATCCGGCCACCGAAGAATCTTTGACGGTGTTGCGGGAAGCCGACGCCGATGAAGTCGATGCGGCGGTGCGCTCGGCGCGCCACGCCTTCGATGCGGGCCCGTGGCCGCGCATGGACATCAACGATCGCAAGGACATCCTCTATTCGATCCGCGACCATCTGCGCAAACACGCCGAGGAACTCGCCTACCTCGAGTGCCTGAACACGGGCCTGCCGCTGCAAAGCGTGCGCGGGCACGTCGCGCGCATGGCGCGCAACTTCGAATTCTTTGCCGAAGTCGCGAGCAACGTGCACGGCGAGACGTACACGCAAACGGCGGGCTTCCTCACCTACGTGACGCGCGAGCCCAAAGGCGTCGCCGGCTGCATCGCGCCGTGGAATGCGCCGCTCGCGCTCGCCTCGATGCGCGTGGCGACCTGCATTCCGTTCGGCAACACCTGCGTGCTGAAGCCCTCCGAATACACGCCGCTGTCGATGCTGCGCATGGTGGAAATATTCCACGAAGCGGGCTTGCCGCCCGGCGTGGTGAATCTCGTCAATGGCCGCGGCGCCGTCACCGGCAACGCGCTCGTGTCGCATCCGGGCATCGACATGGTCGGCTTCACCGGCGGCACGGTCACGGGGCGCGCGATCGCCGCGGCAGCCGGGCGCAACCTGAAACCCGTCGCGCTCGAACTGGGCGGCAAGTCCGCCAACATCGTGTTCGAGTCGGCCAACTTCGACGATGCGCTCGACGGAGCGCTCGATGCGATCTACCGCAACAACGGTCAGCAATGCCTGGCCGGTTCGCGCATCCTCGTGCAGCGCGGCATCGCGAAACGCTTCATCGAAGCGTTCGTCGAGCGCGCACGCAAGATCAGGATCGGTGATCCGCTGCGCGCGGACACCGAGCTCGGTCCGCTCGCCTTCGAACAGCACATGCAGCGCGTACTGTCGTTCGCCGACGTCGCGCGCAGCGACGGCGCGAAGCTGCTCACCGGCGGGCGACGCTCGCCCGCGCACCCCAAAGGCTGGTTCATGGAACCGACTGCGGTGCTCGCACCGGACAACGATGCACGCGTCTGCCGCGAAGAAATCTTCGGACCGTTCGCGACCTTCCTCGAATTCGACACGCTGGACGAAGCGATCTCGATCGCGAACGCGTCGAACTTCGGGCTCGTGAACTACGTCTGGTCGCAGGATCTCAAGACCGCGATGCGCTGCTCGCGCGATATCCGTGCGGGAACCGTGTGGATCAACACGCCCATGATGCGCGAGTTGCGCGCACCGTTCGGCGGCTACAAAGAGTCGGGCATCGGCCGCGACGGCCCGCAGGCGAGCCTCGAATTCTTCACCGAACTCAAGTCGACCATCATTCCGATCGACGGCGTGAAGATGCACCGCTTCGGCGCTTCCTGATCGGCGCCAGACCGGGAAACCGGTTCGATGGAGCGAGAATGCCGTGCTCGATGGTCTCGATGAAGTTCACGAGCACGTCGTTCGGATCGCGCAGCGTCATCTCGCTGGTGACGACGCCATGATCCGGAATTTCGAGCCGCGTCGGCGGGCAAAGAATTCGCAAGCCGAGACGCCGTGCGCCGCGATGAATGCGCTCGACGTCGGGCGTATGGAAGACGAGACAGGCTTCGCCGCGGTTCGCACGCGCGAGCGAGCGGTGCCGATCGACCGCCGGCGCGGGCTCACTCACTTCGAACAAACCCACCATGCCCCAATCGACCTGTTCGGACTGCAAGATCACCCAGCGCACCGTCGCGGGCGGCAGACCGAGCAACTTGGAGATCGCCGGCGCCTCGCGCCCGAGCTTGCCCTGCACCCACACGCCGAAACCGAGCACATCGCGGTAGAACGCCAGCGATTTTTTCATGTCGCGCACGATGATCGCCGTGCGCTTCAAAGGCGTCACCAGCGGCGCAACCGACTTGCGTGCTCCGGATTTCGTTTTGGACTTGGATTTTGCCTTGGCCATGACCGACGCTCCGCAATGGTAGTCTCGGGCCATCATACGACACGGGGGTCGCAACATGATTGAACCTTGGAACATCACCGTGATGCAGCCGGCGGTCAAGCCGGTGTTCAAAGGCGACTCGCCGCTGCGTCGCGACGCCCTGCGCGAAAATCTCGACAGAGCCTGCGAGCACGTGCGCGTCGCCGCCAAATATGCACGCAGCAAAGTCGTCGTCTTCCCGGAGTTTTTCCTGCACGGCTTCCAGCCCGGTCGCAGCAACGCCGACTGGATCGACGCCTCGCTGAAAATCGACGGCCCCGAACTGGCGGAACTCGGCAAGGCGGCGCGCAGCGCCGGGTGCTACGTCGCCGGCATGATTTACGAAGTGCTCGATGCGTACCCGGGTCGCTTCTGGAATACCGCGGTCATCATCGACCCGCAGGGCGAAATCCGCCTGACGTACCGCAAGTTGTATGCGATGACCGGCAAGACGCGGCCGGGAGACGTCTATGACGATTACGTCCGCCGCTACGGCGGTCCGCAGTCGCTGTTTCCGGTGTTGCGCACACCTTTCGGCAATCTCGGCTGTCTCGTCTGTTACGACGTGAACTTCCCGGAAGTGACGCGCTGCCTCGCGTTGAACGGTGCCGAAGTCTTCCTGCACATCTCGAGCGAGGGACGCAGCAGCTACCACTTGCCGAACGGCGGCTGGGAACTCGCGCGACGCGTACGCGCCTATGAAAATCTCGCCTACCTCGCGATGTCCAACTGCGGCCCCACCATCGACGGCGAAGGTCCGTCGGACGTGTCGCATGGCCACTCGCAGATCATCGATTTCGAAGGGCAAGTGTTGAACATGGCCGAGTCGGCCGGCGAGACCATGATCACCGCGCAGATCGACATCGAAGCGCTGCGTCGTCGCCGCGCCCGCGCCAGCTTGAATTTTTTGGCTGAACTCTCGCCGCAGATCCACGCGCCCATGTATGCGCAGGCACGCGCCTGGCCCGCCAACCACTGGCTCGAGCGACCGGGCACGGGCGTGGCCGACAATCGCGCCGTCGAAGCCGAGGTCATCGCCGGCATGACGCGCGACGGTGTCCTGGTCGCGCCCTCGCGTGCGGATGCCGAGGGCGCGGGTCGCCTCGCGCAACAAGAGTGAAACGCGCGCGCCTCGGCCGCGCGATCGCGAGCATCGCAGCGCTGCTGCCCTGCCTCGCGCTCGCCGGCGGCACGCTGCGCACCGGGCATCCCGGTGAACCCGACTCGCTCGATCCGCAAGTGGCGGTCGCGGCACCGTCGCTGGTCGTCGACAACGATTTGTTCGAGGCGTTGCTGACGCTCGATGCGCGCGGCAAGCCCGTCGCCGGTGCTGCGGAACGATACACGGTGTCGAAAGACGGGCTCACCTACCGCTTTTATTTGCGGCGCGGTCTCAAGTGGTCCGACGGCAAACCCATCAGCTCGGCCGATTTTTTGTACTCTTTCCGACGCGTCGCCGACCCTGCGACCGCGGCGACGGGCTTGTCGTCGTGGGTCGACCTGTTCGTCAATGGTCGCGCCGTGCTGCGCGGCGAAATGCCGGTGGAATCTTTGGGCGTCGCGGCACCCTCGCCCGAAATCTTCGAGGTGCAACTCGCGTCCCCTGCGCCCTACTTTCCCACGATTGCGGCGTTTCCGATTTTTGCACCGATGCCGAGACACGTGATCGAAGCGCATGGACGACAATGGACACGGCCCGGCGTGATGGTGTCGAACGGGCCGTTCGTGCTCGAAGACTGGCGACCGGGACAGTTCGTGCGCGCGCGTCGCAACCCGCAGTTTCACGATGCGGCCAACGTGGCGCTCGATGCGGTCGAATACCGTCCCATCGCCGATTTGAATACGGCGCTGCGGCTCTTTCAGGCGGGCGATCTCGATGCGATCACCAACTTCCCGCCCGAGAAGCTCGGCTGGTTGCGCAGCAACATGCCGCGCGAGCTGCGCATCGCGCCGTCGCTCGGCGTGACGGTCTACCTGTTCAACCATCGCAATCCGAAATTCCGCGATCCGCGCGTACGCAAGGCCTTGTCACTGGCGATCGATCGCGGCGTACTCACGGACAAGATCGTGCAGTCGGGGGATCTGCCCGCGCGTACGCTGGTACCGCCCGCATTGCTGGGCCGCAAGGCGACGAGCGGCAACGCGACGCGCACCAGCGACCTCGCCGAGGCGAAGCGTTTGCTCGCGGAAGCCGGCTACGGGCCCGCACATCCGCTCGAAGTGGAACTGCTCTATCACACCAGCGAGGAGCACAAAAAAGTCGCGGTCGCGGCTGCGGCGATGTGGCAAGTGGTCGGCGTCAAAACCCGTTTGCGCAACGCCGAGCGCCAGGTTGTCGAGGTCGCCACGCGCAACGGCGAATTCGAGATCGTGCGCGCGGCCTGGTTCTCGCCCTATGAAGATCCGATGGGGTATTTCAGTTATCTGCGCGCCGGCAGCCCCGCCAATGCCAGTGCGTACGACAGTCGCGATTTCGAATCCGCCCTCGATAAGGCGACGCTCGCAGCCGACGCGACGACACGACTGCGGACGCTCGGCATTGCCGAAGACGTGCTCGCGCGCGAACAAGCCGTGATTCCGCTCTATCACATGGTCAGCCGTCGACTCGTCGCCACGCGCGTCGTCGGCTGGCGCGACGACAATCGCACGGCGCTGCGCCCCGCACGATGGATGGGCGTGCGCGATGCGCGCTGATCCGCCACCGCCAGCGGCTATCATGCGTCCATGATCGATCTGCACACCGCCGCCACGGCCAACGGGTACAAAGTCTCCATCATGCTCGAGGAAATCGGCTACGCGTACCGCGTCGTCGACTACGCCCTCGCGCAATTCGAAAATCTCAAGCCCGAGTTTCTGGCCGTGAACCCGGTCGGGCGCATTCCCGCGATCGTGGATCACGACGGACCCGAAGGCCGCAGCCTCGGCGTCTACGGCACGGCGCCGGTGTTGACCTATCTGGCCGAAAAGTCGGGCAAGTTCCTGCCGCAGGATTTGCGCGGTCGCACGCGCGTGTTCGAGTGGCTCGCGATCGTCGCCAGCGACATCGGCCCCGCGTACAGCGGCCAATTCACCTTCAACGTGGTCGCACCGGAGAAGTTGCCGTGGGCGATCCAGTTCTACGACAAACTCTGCGAGCGCATGCTCGCGACCGTCGAGCGCCAACTCGCGCAGAGCGAATATCTCGCCGGTGACGAATACACCATCGCCGACATCATCACCTACCCGCTCGCCGTCGTGTCGGTGCGTCGCTATCCGGGCAACCTCGATCGACATCCGCACATCGCGCGCTGGGCGAGCCTCGTCGGTCAACGCCCGGCGGTGCAGCGCGGCATGAAAGTGCCGAGTTGACGTCGGGCCGCGCCGGGCTTCAGCCCGGAGCGCCGAATTCGCAATACGGTTCGCGCTCGACCAAGTCGTAGACGAACAAAAATTTGGCCATCCCGGTCAGCACCGCCATCGTCATGCCGAGCTCGACGATTTGCGGCGCATCGAAATGCGCCTGCAGGCGCGCGTGCAACGCGGCATCCAGATGTCCGTCGGGGTTGGTGAGCGCCATGTTCGCGGCCAGGTGCAACACCGCACTCTCGGCGGGACTCCAGCACGCGGCCGACTCGTCCGCGATGCTTTTCAGCTGGGTTTCGGTCAAGCCGGCGGCGAGTGCATCAAGCCGGTTGCCCTTGTTGCAGAACGCGCAGCCGTGCACGGTGGAGAGTCGCAGACGCAGCAATTCTTTGTAGCGCACCGCGACGCGTCCGCCGTAGAACACCTTCTGGTAGAAGTCGCCATACCATTGCAGAAGTTCGGGTGCGTGCGCCATGACGCGCAAGAAGGTGTCGTCACCGCGCGTCGCCAGTGCGCGCTCGCTCGCCTCGCGCAGCGGCGTTTCCAGGGTCTCGCGCGGCAGCGGCGCGACCGCCGGTTGCGGCATCATGGCGCAACTCCGAACGTGGGCTTGGCGACGCCGGTATACGCGGCGCAAACGAGCAACACCCAGATCGCGAGCACGAATGGCCGGGTTTTGGCGAACGACGCACGCACCGCCGCCTCGGTCGCGTCGTTGGAACCCTCGGCGAACAGGCGCCGCAGTGCAGGCCCCAAGTCGCGGCCGCGCAGTCGAATCGCCACACCGCAGAAAATCATGCCCGCGAAGAGCAGAAACTTGATCGCCAACCAGTCGGCAAAAATATGACCGGTGCCGCGCAAGCCCTGCAACGCGTCCCAGCACAAGCCCGTGGCCAGGACGATGCGCCAGTACAGATCGATCTTGCGTACCCGCTCGGCGAGCGGCGTGCCCTGACGATGGTGCACGAACCAGACGGCCCACAACCACAGCGCCGCGAAGCACCAAAGACCCAGCAGCATGCCATCGGGTATCGCCGTCACGCCGAGTTGCCGCGCGAGCGCGTACCCCACCGGCAGGGTGAGCACGAGGCAATAGCGCGGGATCTGGTCGATCCAGCCGAGTATCTGCAAGGCGACGCGCCGCCCTTCGACCGACAGGTTTCGATCGCGCACGACGCTCGCCGAGTAGAACACGCCGATGTCGCCGCCGAGCCAGTAGACGAACAACAGCAGGTGCAGCAACTTGATCGCCACATAGGCTTGCAGATCGAAGACTTGCAGATCGAACACCGGTCACCTCGCAGCGCAACGAAGAGCGCCCACTTTAACGTGCCGCGGCAGCTCGTACGCGGGCAATCCCGGCCGACATTCTCTAGAATCCACCCATGAGTCACTCGATCTGGATATTCCTGCACATCCTGTTGCTGGTCTATTGGTTGGGCGCCGATCTCGGCGTGCTGTTGCTCGCCCGCGCGGCGAAGCGACCCGAGTTGTCGTTCGCCGAGCGTGCCTTCGCCTTGCGCATGGCCATGGTCATCGACCTCGTGCCGCGCATCTGTTTCACGCTCATGTTCCCCGTGGGTTTGCACGTGACCGCCTCGGGCGGTTTTGCGGTCGTCCCGGAGTGGGCGTTCGTGCTCGCCTGGGCCGTCTGCCTCGGCTGGCTCGCGCTGCTCGCGATGCTCGGCAAGCACGAGGGCACGGCGACGGGGGCGCGCCTCGGCACCCTGCATCTTTGCTTGCAGGCGGTGCTCATGATCGTGCTCGGCGCACTCGGCATTTCGGCCTTGCTCGGCATGGGCGCTCTGCCCGGCGGCTGGTTCGGTGCAAAGATCCTGCTGTTCGCCGGCATCTTCGCCATGGGCATCGGCATCGACTTCGCGTTCCGACCCGTGGGACCCGCCTTCGCGCGGCTCGCCACCGAAGGCAGTTCCCCCGAGTTGGAAAGCACGATCGGCGGCGCCATCGACGGCGCGATCCGCTACGTGCTCGGCCTGTACGCGTTATTGATCCTGATCGCCTTCCTGGGCGTCACCAAATTTCTTTGATCTCGGACGACCACGACCATGCCCATCGCACGCATCAACAATCACGACATGTATTACGAAGTCCTCGGCCAGGGAGAGCCCGTGCTGTGCATGGGCGGCTGGGGAACGTTCTGCCACGACAATCATCACCATCTGGCGCGCGGCCTCACCGACCGCTATCAAGTGGTGATCTTCGACTATCGCGGCATCGGTGATTCGACCGACGACCCGCAAGTGCCCTCGACCATGGCCTTGCATGCGGACGATGCAATCGGCTTGCTCGATCACCTCGGTCTGCGCAACGTGCATCTGATCGGCCTCGTCGGCATGGGCGCTTGCGTGTGCCAGGAAATCGCGATCCGACGTCCCGATCTCGCGCGCAGCATGCTCAACACGGGCGCCTGGTGCGAAGTCGACACCTTCCTGCGCGACCAACTCGAGATGTTCCGCTGGCTGCATCGCGACTACGATTTCTATGCCTTCCAGAAAGCGGTGACGCTGTTGTCGTTCACGCCCGAGTACTACAACGAACATCACGCCAAATTGCTCGGTCCGACCGGCGGCTGGAAAGAACTCAATGGCCGCTATCCGGCGCACTCGCGCCTGATCGACGCCTGCGTGAACTTCGAATCGCGCAGCCGCCTGCACGCCGTGCGCTGCCCGAGCTTCGTGTTGCACGCCGCGCTCGACGTCGTGACGAGTCCGCGCACCACCGTCCCGATCGAAAAATCGATCCCGGGAGCCATCGGCGAAACCTGGAACGACCTCGCGCACGTGGTCGCGGGCAAGGAACAAAAAATCCGCTTCTGCAACCGACTGTTCGAATGGTTGGACTCCGTGCCGTGATTCG
>Ga0214921_10008185_pt1 | contig 13659 bp, 13 predicted proteins | sample LL1505_MetaG_FD_177992 | JGI IMG/M metagenome (GOLD analysis project Ga0214921, IMG submission 177992) | Freshwater microbial communities from Lake Lanier, Atlanta, Georgia, United States - LL-1505 | ecosystem: Environmental > Aquatic > Freshwater > Lake | place: USA: Georgia | collected... | reverse complement strand
ATGAGACTTTACTTTCTGAACTTCGTAAAAAATATAGTCCTAAAAAGAAACCAGTAGTACCTGTAACTCCGATAGCTGCTGTCGCTAAAGTAGAAAAAGAAACAAAAAAAATATCATCAACCGTTGCAAAATTAGCAAGTGAAGTTAAAAATATTCCTACAACAGTTACAAAAATAGCAAATGAATTAAAAAAATTAAAAGAAATTAAAGCAGTACCTTTAACATTTGCTAAATTAACTAAAGAAGAAAAGAAAGCAATAACAGGTCCACCTGGTCCTCCTGGTGAACCATTAGATGGTTTAATGATTGATACTGATCGAGTTAGAGTTCGTACTAGAGGATTAAATCCATTGATTGTTAAGAAAGATGATACATTAAATATATTAAGAGGTGTAGATCCTAAAACTGATTCTCAAATTATTTTAGGAAGAGATCTAGCATTAAAAAATAATGGTAATAATGTATTTTTAGCAAATGGTAATGAAGTAATGGTTGGTAATGGTAAAAAATTAAAACTTAATGGCCAGATAGATAAAATTAAAGCAACTCGTATAGATGCTGATGAAATTCAATTAGGAGATAATAAAAAAATATTTCTTACTGCAGCAAATGATAATAATTATATTTCATCAAAAGATAATTCACCTGAATTTCATGCTGGACCAAATAATGGATGGAAATTTATCAAAAATAATAAAGGAAGAAGAACTGAAGTTATAAATATAAAAAATAATAGTGATGGTGTACCAGAAACAACTATATCATCTGATTTAAATATAAATGGTAGAGTTAATATTGAAGATATATCATCAAATAAATATAATCTTAAAGATAATAAGAAAAATAAATTAAGCAAAGGTAAAGAAATGAAGGGTTCTATCGCATTAAATGATGGTAATGTTTCAATCGAAAGTAATAAAGGTTTAGAATTAAGTGATTCAGAAAGTAAGATAAAATTTTTAGGAATGACATTTGATAATAATAAAGGAATATTTAGTTTATTTAATAGTGTTTTTAATATGAATAATATTTTTAAAATTAAAACAGATGCAGATATGATTCATCTTCAAAATAAATATGATGAAAATATTTATGAAATACCAATAATAAGAGATACTAAATTTAAAGCAAGTGATATTAAAGTTTCATCAACTTACCCAGGAGCACCAATGTTTAATTGTCTTCAAGGACACACTCGTACTATTTGCTCAACTAATAAAAAAAATGGTATTAGAGAATACGTTACATTAAAATTACCAGTACGAAAAGTAATTGCTCATATTGATATATATAATAGAATTGATGCATTTATGGAAAAAATAAAAGACGTAGAAGTATTTGTAACAGATAAAGATGGTAATGAAACATTTAGAACAAAATTAACTTCTATATCAGATTATTATCATATTCCAGTAAATTCATTTGGAACAACAATTACATTACAACAAACAAATCCAAATAAAGAAATTAATTTAAGAAATATAAGAGTTTTTACTAGAAATTTAATGGGAAGTTCATCACAAGCATCTTTACCAGATATTCCAGTTGAAAAACCTGTAGTTATGCGTGAAAGTAAACCTTTAGTAGTACCTACAGTTAAAAAACCGAATCTTTCACCTAAACCCCCAACATTTCAACCTAGAAAATAATTTAAAATTAATCTAGTATGTATTTTTACTAGTATATATTTTTATAGTAAACATTTTAGTAAAATATTTAATTTAAATTTGTTAATATTTAATTTATATATAAATAGTATATAAAATGAATAAAAAGGAATATTCTACATTTAATAGTAAAGAACCTCTTAATACTTTTAATTATTCAAAACAAAGTGTAAAAACATTAGTTCAACCACCTTCATATCAATCTGCAGTATTTCCAGAAGTACCTCTTCCTCGTAATTCTGAACATGAATTTAAAAAGTTTGTATATAATTTAACTCCACGTTTAGAAAGTGAATTACCTCCAGGTATGAAATCATCTAAATCTCCTAAATCATCTAAATCTTCTAAATCTCCTAAATCAAAAAAATCTCCAAAAATAAAAACTAAAAAAATATTACCATCTACAGATACAACTACTAATCTATTAACTGGTTTACAATCTTTAATACCAACAATTATACCATTAAATACACCCAAACCAAAAGAAAAATTTGAAAATTATGAAAATATTCAAAATCCTTATGAAACTCAATTTGAATATTTTGGAAATAATGAATTATTTTCAAATATAAATAAAAAAGATGATAGAGATAATTGTGCAAGTGGAATATGTAGTTTAAATAGAACTGAACCCCAATATGGTTCTGAATATGGTTATAAAGATAATGTACCAAAATCAGTTGAAAGAAGATCAGCAGAGGATGTGTATAATGTATCAAAAGATCCATTTCATTATGATAATAAACGTGAATTATTTTCACACATTGATGAAACAAAAATAGTTGATAATTGTGAAAGTAAGTTTTGTTCAATAAATAAAACTGATGGTTCTGAAACAAGTGATAAAGTAGATGCACCTTCTTTTATTCAAAGAAGATCTGCTGAATTTGAATATAGTGTAGGAAAAATGCCTAGACATAGTGGTGTATATAAAAAAGATTTTATACCAGTAAAAAATGATCTTGTAGTTGAACCCAAATACGGAAGTTTTGCTCCATTAGATGAAATTGGTAATCAAACATTAGGAGAAAAAATAGATAAGAATGTAGAAAAGATGACTAATTTTAGTATGCTTAATAATGTACAAATAAAAGAATCATGTGAAAATGGATTTTGCATGTTACCTAAAAGAAATGGTCAATATGAAGATCTTTATAGCTATGAATCTAAATTTGGATTCTCTGCTCCATCATTTAAAGCCGGTAGATCTAAAGGATTTAAACCATTAACTCCTACATCAAATAAGCCAATTCATTCTAAAGAACGCAGACCTATTGATAATCCATTAATTGTTGAACCTAGATATGGAATTTTTGCACCAATTGAAAAAGTAGCTCCTAAAAAAATAACTGCAGTTAAAAGTATTGTTGATGTTAAAAAAGCAAGTCCTAAACCAGTTAAAAAAGCAAGTCCTAAACCAGTAGTTCCAGTTAAAAAATCATCACCTAAACCAGCAAATGCAATACCCGTTGCAAAAGTAAAACCTGTTGAAAAACAAGGAGCAATACCAGTAGTACCATTAAATAAAAAATAAATAAATTAACTAAATTTAAAATTAAAAATATTATCATCTTTAAAATCATATATTTTATTTAATTTTATGATTTTACCTTCATCTTCTGTTGGTTCTTCAAAATATTTTAACATTGTTCGATATGTAACAATAGCTATCTTACTAGCATTTGATTGTTCTACTCGATAATTATTCAAATGATTACAAATTTCAAATGGAATATCTTGAAAAATAATCTTAACTGTATACTTATTTTCTTTAGCAATATCTATAAACTTTTTTCTTTGTTCTTTTTTTGTATTAGTATTATCAACGATAATTTGGTATCCATGATTTATATAGTCAGTAAACATATCCATCATTTTCTTCTTATTCTTAATAGTATCCATGTTTATTTTTTTATAGTTAGAATAATATTTTTGTGTAATAGTAGATTTACCGCATGCTGGTAAACCAACTAATAATACTAATTCACGATTTACTTGTTTACTTGCATCTTTTGGTAATGGATCATTTGTAATATATTTTTTAAGATTGATTGTATCATAAATATCTACTATTTTTGAATTTTTTAAAGGTTGTTTAAAAATTTCTTCAGGAAGTTTAAAAACAGCATCAATATTAAAAGCATAATATAAGTCACTTATACTAAAATCTTTCCCATCAGCATATTTTCTTCCTGCAGCATCACCACAATAAATTAGATCATCAATCGAATCATCTTTAAACTTAGATAATTCTAGAAATAATTTATACATACCAGTATGAGGTTTTCGATAGATGTCATCTTCTGTTGCAATAAATGTTGTAATTTCAAAACCAAGTTCTGTATAAATTGTATTTAATTTTGTATTAAATTGTAATATTTTAAACTTATCACTCAATCCTTTTTGATTAGTAAATATTACTAAATTATATTCTTTTTGAAGTCTTTGTAATTCAGATTTTATATTAGGATACATAAATCTCCAGTCATTTGCATCTCTTGGAAATTTATCTCCTGATTTAGTTTCAATTAAAGTAGAATCTAAATCAAATGATAATATTTTTTTATTAGAATTAGGAACAAAATGATAATAGCAAGAATCTTTATTTAGTAATAACATATTTGATTTATATATGAATATATAAATTAAATAATAGATTATTTTTAAATCAATTTTTAAATTATTAAAGTTAACTAGTTTACTAAAAAGTATACTAGTTTACTTAATTAAATCTTTAATAATTTATCTTTAACACATTTTTCAAGTTCAACCTTTACAACTTTTTTTGTACATGAATGCAATTCTGGAAGTCTGCATGCAATACATAATTTTTTGGTGGTATCACAATCACATTTAAAATCCATGCCAGGACTAATCTTTTTAGAACAAACTGAACACTTCATTATATAATATATAATATATTATTTTGAATATAATATAAACATTTCAATTTTTATATTCAATTTTTTAAACAAATATCATGTAACATTTTAACATTTTCTAGACAATCACGATCATCAACAACAAAACTAACAGTTAAATTATTAGAGCTAAAATGAGTTATTTCTTTTTTAATATCAGTAAGATTAAATTTCTTCAATATAGAATCTAGATTATTTGAGACTAGAGAAACGATTGCTCGATTATAACTTACTTCAACTTCATAATCTTTTAATAAATCATCTAATAAATTTTTTAAAATAGTTTCATCTTTTTCATCAGTTGTTGTACTAATACTAAATTGAGAAGTAGTAATAATATTTACATTTACTTTATTTTCTGAAAATCTCTTAAAAATATCATATACAAATCCATAACTATCCCACATATTTAATGAAGTAATTTTAAATAATGTAATATTTTTTTGTGATGCTACACTAAATATTTCATTATCTGAATTAGAAATAAGAGTTCCTTCACCTGGATTAAATGTATTTAATATTTTAATTGGAATATTTTTTAAACTACAAGGTATGATTGAATATGGATGCATTACTTTAGCTCCCATGCCAGCCATTTCTTGAACTAATTCATATTTGATAGATTTCATAATTTTAGCATCTTTAACAACTCGTGGATCAGCTGTATAAATTCCATCAACATCTGTCCATACTTCATATTCAATAGCATTAATTGTATTAGCAATTAATGCCCCAGTTGTATCACTACCTCCTCTACCTAAAATAATTTTTTTATTTAAAGGAGTACTAGCAATAAATCCTTGAGTAATAAATATTTGTGAATTTCCCATAATTTCTAAAATTTTTGGAGAACAAGAGAATTCAACAGATGGATATAATTTAGTAGTTTCTTTAGATGATTTAATAAAATCATATGAATTTAATAGTTGTATTTTATTAGTTTGAAATACTTTGAAAACAAGAGCATAAAAAATATTGGTTGATAATATTTCTCCATATCCCAATAATGCTGCTTTTAAATGTACTAAATCTGACTTCTTATTATAAATTGATTCATCATATTCTTCAGAGGAATCACCATTAATGCCAGTATATATATATTGAATATCTTGAACCTGGCTATAATATTCATCAACTAATTTAAAAAAATCTTTAAAAACTGAATCAATATTTATAGATATATTAAAGTGTTCATTCAATTTATCTACAAAATCTTTATTTTTTTTTATAATATCATGTACATGAGCATAAAGTTTAGTTTGAATATATTTTTCTAATAAATTTGTAACACCACTTACTGCAGATAATACAATTACTAATTTATTATCTTTTTCTAATGCTCTTTTAATTATGTTAATTAAAAGAGCATAACCTTCAATAGATTGAGATGTACCACCAAACTTAATAACCTTCATTTTTAAATATATTATATGTGTAAATATGAATTATTAATAAAATAGTATATTATCAATTTTTTATATATTTTTATAGTATGTATAAAAACAATAATTGGTGTTGTGAAAAACAGATAAAGCCATTATATAATAATATTACAGAAAAGGATTATTTTGAACCAATTAAAAGATTTTCAAAAGAAAATAAATATATTAAAGTACCTACTAAAATAAATGATGATGTAATTCATTATTATATAAAAAGTATGAAAAACATATCTATTATTATTGTTTATCCTGCAGCTTTAAAACATCCTAAATACGTAGAAATTTTAATTGAAAAATTAAAAGATAAAGGTGATATTCATTATATAAAAGATATTTCACTTAATTATTATATGGCATATAATTTAATATATCAATTATATGCAAATGAAAAAAGAATGAAATTAAATGGACAAATATTATATAAAATTAATAGACTTGGCTTTACAAATATAGATAATATAAATCCAATAAAAATAATTGTATATTCTTTAAATGAAAAAAGTATTCGAGATAATATTAATATTAGTGGATCTAGTGCTAATTTTAAAATGGAATTAAGAGATATATTTGTTAAAGAAGATATCAAAACAACAAAATATTCTCCAGAAGATGATAATTATCCCAGAGGTTATGATTATTTACATGTATCTGATAATAGTAATCAATCATATGAATATGCCGGAATTTTTTTTCATGAGAATTCAATTCATTTTCTTGAAAAACAAAAATCATGGAGATTATTAGAAATGTCAAAAGCTCGTGAAAATTTTAATAAATTAAAAAATTTTATGTATGATTATAGCATGCTAGAATTAGAAAAATTATTATTAAATAGTTCAGTTGTTTTATTTACACATGGTATTCGTGAAGCAAATGATATAGATGGTATGTTATTAGAAAATACTGTAATTAGTGGTGATGATATTAAAAAAATAAACAATGGTGAAATATTAGATATTAGCTATCGACCACTTTTTAATGATGAATGGTTAAGAGAATTAAATGATCGAGCAAAATTAATGGGAGCATCAGATTATGAAGAATTAGTATTAAATCCAAAATATTATTATTATTTTATGGGTATAAAAATTTTAAGATTAAAATATGATATAAAAATTCGTTTTTTACGACAAAGACCAGCTCAATTTACAGATTTATTAATTATAAGACAAATGTTTATGTTAAATTACAAGTTAAGTATACCTGAGACTACTAAAACATATAATGAAGAAACAAAAATAACAGATACTGTAAATGTTGATAAATCAAAATATATTTCAACAGTTCAATATTATTTAAAAATAAGATATGAAATTAATTTATCGATTGAACAAGTTAAAGAATGGATTGAAATGACATATGTATCAAATGATAAATATTTTTTAGAAGGAGGCAGTGAATCAGATAGTTCAAATAGTATCGAATCATCATTAAAAAAATACATAATACAAAATAAAAATATTGCATATGATGATATAATATATCCTACAATGGATGAATTAATTAAAATGAAATATGCCCCTAATATAATTATTTATAGTTCAGATAAACCTTATTTATATCCAGGTGAATCATTTATAGATACTAATTGTAGAAATGAATCTACAATTATTCGAGAAAAAAATAATCCAAAAAGAAAATTAAGAATTGCAACAATTAATTTACATAATTTTATATCTAGATGTAATCAAGGAATTGCCCCATTATTTGGAACAGCATTAAATCCTTTTGAAAAACCTAGAGATATTAATAGATTTATTAAATTTTTTAATAGTTTAGATGCAGATGTAATTTGTATGCAGGAATTAGTTCCATTATCTAAAGATACTATAAAAGAGGATATAACTGATATAGAATATATCAGAAATAATTTTAATTTTAAATATTTAAATAAATTAATGGAGGATATAGGCTATAAATATAGTATAATTGGGGGAACACAGAATGGTAATTTTTTAAAATTAGAAAAGAATGATTATTATTTTTTAGCAAATGGTATTTATAGTAAAATTAAATTTGAAGATAGTAATGTTTATAATTATTCATTTTTAAATAGAAATATTATTAATGGTATAATTATTTGGAATAATAGAAAGATTAATATATATAATATTAATTGGGAATATTTTAATAGTATTTCATTAAAAACAACTGAAAATCCATTAATATTGCAATCAAATATGTTATTTGATTTAATAAAAGATAATTTAAATAATACTGTATTATGTGGAGATTTTAATATTAATTTATTTAAAAATGATATTAAAAATCCAAGATATTTTAAATGGGAAGAAAGAACACAAAAAATAAGAGAAAATTTTATTAATACAAATAGAACTAATATACCAACAAATTTTTTACAATTAGATCAAACTGATTTTATTATATTGTCTAAAAAAGCAAATATTAAACCTATTTTTTCATTAGTAGTTAAAACAAATATATCAAATCATTATTGTGTATTAACTGAATTTGTATAAATTAAACATTTAGATAGTAATATAAATATTATTAATTGCTCTTAAATATTTACTGCAATATTTAAGTACTGATAATCTTCTATTTTCAGTAATATCATTATATGATTCATTTATTTTTATATTTTTAGCTACTATATTCTCCCATTTTGCATATTTTTTAACATCTATAAGATTTCGTGAAATAAGATAATCTATTAATAATCCTCTGAATGGATACATTTCAACTTCATCATATAATGTATATTTACGCTCAATTGTTTCAATTTCTGAAATATATATAGTATATTTAATATCAGTAATTTTACGATCAAATAGTTTATTAACTGGAAATATTGCTCCAGCATTTAATAATACATCAAATAAACATTCGTCAAAATACATCTCTTCATTTTCATAAGAATAAATAGATGAAAATAATAAATCAAAACACTCTTGAGGATCTTCATTTTTTTCAATCGCTTTTTCAGCAAATTTTTTAATATATTCTGACCATCCATATTGACTCATTTCCAATGAAATTTTTAATAATATACTATTTGGTAAAGAAGAATTAATTAATTTTCTATATAAATTAATAAATTGTTTCCATGTTAATATATCATATAAATTTGCCATATATGTATATATGTTATATATACAAATATTTATATAAAAATTGAAATATTTAAAATATAAATGTTATCTTAGAAAATAATTATTATAACAAGATGATGATAATTTCTAACTTGTTTACTATATTTAACACTATTGGCTACGGCCTTGGTGTTTTTTTGATACTTTCAATAGTATCGATGGCTTTTCTAGCAGGAATTGGAATGTGTTTTCTTACTTGTCATGCTTTTTACAGCATAATTACTGGTTTTCCTTTTCCAATTAAACAGTGCAACGGACAACCATGCAAATGTGATGACGGACATAATAGTTGTTTGGCAGATGCATTGTATCAAACAAATGAAGATATAGCCGAACCTCCTGAACTTCCTCTAGACGATAGATGTAGGACTTTTAAGGATGGTCTGTTGGTTTTCTTCATTTTGGTAACTGTGATAGTATTGATAGTAAAATTTATAGAACATGACATTGAATCTATGAAATTGCCTGATCCACCAGCAACAGGTCACACAGAATGTGTCTTGGTTAACATGACGATCAATAATTATTTTATGTAATCATGTATGTATATAAAAATTGATTTAGTTAATACTTATTATTTATACATATATTATTATATTTATAAATAAATGAGTGAACATTTTGAACCTATGTCTATTGAACATGCATTAAAAAATAATTTATTACCTCAACCATGTTGTCCTAAAACATATTTTGTTCCAAATGATAATGAAATGGATGAAGAATTTGAAGAAGATTGTCCAGCATGTAAGGAAGCTGGTTATTTAACAAAAGAGTATTTAGAAAAATTAGAAAAAGAATGTGATGAACTAAAAAGAATGCATGAAATTAATAAATCTGTTGAACAATTAACTATATCAAGTGATTCTAGTAATGAATCAATTTCAGTAAAAGATATTTCAAATGAAGAACCATTTAGTGAAATAATTTCAGATGTTATTTCAGGATTTATGTCATCATTCTTTAAACCAATGTTTGATAAAGAACATGAATTAGAAGAATCAGAAGAATCAGAAGAAATAATTAAAAGTAAACTAGTTAAAAGTAAATTAGTTAAACGTAAACCATATAAATTAAGAAAATATGGTTTCAAAAAATATAAATTAAAGAAACTTATCCAATAGCAATTCTTTCAATATCTATTACTAATAATTTTACTCCTAATAGATCACTAATATCTTTAACAAATTGTCTAATATAAAATCCAGATGAAACATGTATTGCACAATTAAATACATCATATAATTTATTAAATTCGTATTCTTTCCATTGTTTTATTGTTTCTCCTTTTCTAAATTTATCTTCTTTTATTAAATTAACTCTTTTAATAAATTCTTCTTGCATTTTTTCTCCACTAATTGTTTCAATCTTTTCAATTCTTTTAGCATAAATTTTTACATTTCTTTTTGGAATTTCATCTATTTCATTAACATCATAACCATTTGTAAGCCACCACCACATTGGTTTTCGTTTACCTTCAAATTTCTTTTTAGGTTTATAAGATGAAAATGAATGATATTTTTGTTTGTAATGAGAGGGAAAGTTATTAAAACAATCAATTAATAATTTAAGATCAATTGATAATTTTTTTGAATCTAATACATGTATTCCTAGAATATCATCTGTATCTGTATTAGTGCCTATAATAAATTTAAATTTGTATACTTTATCTTTTTTCATATATTCTTCCATTTTTAAAATATCATTATCAGTTAGAATAGTTAATAGACCATGAGCCATCGGATCTAATATTCCAACATATGCTTTCTTTTCATTTTTATATTTCTTAATTAAATCACCACATGTCATGCCAATTGGTTTATATTCTGTAATAATCATTTGTTATAATTAATATAATAATTTAGTTAACATTTAACTAGTTTACAAATCAATTTTATTTACCTAAAGCTTCTTTTAATGCTAAATATTTTGCTTTATATTTAAGATATTTTTCATAATCTCCTCCTCGTCTGCCTCTTGATCTTGGTACTTTTGGAGAACCACGAGGACTTCTAGGAATATGTATAGATTTATTATCATTGAACATATTTGAGTCAGAATAAGAATCACGACGACCAAAAGGATAATTTGGTACAGTTATGAGTGGAGGTAAAATTGGAGATATTATATTAGAATATACAGGTGAATCAGTTGGAGAATAAACAATTGGATTAAATACACCAAATGGATTGAATACACTACGAATTAAAGGAGGTAAGAATGGATAAGGAAATGTTGGACGATAAAATCTATATACAACAGTATTATCAGAAAATAATTTTTTAACAGCAGATGATACAGTTCTACTAGCTTCACTTATACATTTATCTAATTCATCACTTTTACTATTTGTAGTAAAATCAGAAAAAAATTGTTTCACATTTGTCAGAGTACCAATTGCTGGATTTATATTTTTAGTTGTACCACTAGTAACATATGTAGTATGAAATACATTAGGAGCTGTAGGAGGAGTAGTTGCAGTTACTATTCTTTCTAATGCTTCTTTTTCAGCTGGTGTAACTACTATGATTGCACATTGAGCTACAGGAACTACAGGAGCTGGTGCAGGAGCTGGTGCAGGAGCTGGTGCAGGAGCTGGTGCAGGAGCTGGTGCAGGAGCTGGTGCTGTAGGTAGTTTTAAACAAATAGTAATTCTATTAACATCAATGTTCATTAACGCAGTTAGATTACTTGCTGGATTTGATAAATAAGCTTTAACTTGATTTTTTTTTCCTAAATCATCAGTTGCAGTAATAGGAACTGTAGGCATATCATTGCCACTTATTAACATAGTACTATTTGGTCCAATAATTAATAAAGGTAAAGACATTTTTATATTATATATTATATTATAAAAAAATTTTATTTAAAATCTGGATTCCATCCATTATGTCCATCTAAAACTTCTTTTAGAAACCAATTAACTTCTTTAGATTTGTGAGTATAATATGCATCTCCAAAATCTATAATATATATTTTATCATTTTTTTCAATAAAATTATAAGGAGTAATATCTATATATTCTATTCCTTCTCTTTCAAATAGAATAGCTAAAATCGTGCGAATTTGTTCCCAGTATTTAATTGGAATATTTTCTGCTAAATCTCCATATTTATCAGCTAAACATTGTTCTTCTAGATCTTCCATTGATATGATACATTCGTCATCTCCAAAATCAACATCATAAATTTCAGGAGTAAATCCATATTTATGTACACATCTTTGTATTTCAACTTCTAAACAAATCTTACCTTTACCATGATTTTCAGTATAATGTATTCTTTTTTGATATAAACTCATTATTATTATATTATGATATATTTATATAATAATTATCAATCAATTTTTATAAAAAATACACCCTAAACAAAAATTGATATAAAAAAATATAATAATAATCTTATATAGTATATAAATTATATGTTTAATAAAAAAGATTTACTTAGTGGAGTTAAAGCATCATGGTTACCTTTATTAGATAATCCTAAATTAGATAAAATTATAAAAACATTAAATACATACAAGACTTCCAAGACACTAATACTTCCTACTGAAAATAAAATTTTTGAAGCATTTAAATATTTTGAATTAAAAGATACTAAAGTATGTTGGTTAGGTTTAGATCCATACATAGGATGTGATCAAGCAATGGGCTTATCATTTTCAGTACCGACTAAATGTAAAATTCCTCCAAGTTTAAAAAATATTTTTGAAGAACTTAACTTAGATGATAAATCACATGGAAATCTAACTAAATGGGTAAAAAATAATCAATTCTTAATGTTAAATGCATCATTAACAGTTTTTGAGGGTAAATCTAATTCACATAAAAATATATGGAAAGATTATACTGATAAACTTATGAAGGATATATCAGAAAAAACAAATAAAATTATCTTCTTACTATTAGGTAATGAAGCTCAATCTAAAATAAAATTTATAGATGAAAAAAAACATTATATAATTAATGGAGTTCATCCAAGTCCTTTGAGTGCATATCGTGGATTTTTTGATAGTGGAATATTTGATATATTGGATAAAGAATATATTAAATTATTTAAAAAAGAAATTAATTGGGAATTATAGTAAATTAAACGGATCTAGATCTTTTTTTGGATGATTTTTTGGAAGTTTTTTTGGAAGTTTTTTTTCCTCCTTTTCTAGATCCTTTTCTAGATCCTTTTCTTGATCCTTTTCTAGATACTTTTTTAGTAGTTCTTTTAGAAGCTGGTATAGATAAACCTTTTTCAGAAATAATAATTGCTCTCATTTGTCTTAAAGCATTATCATAAGGTAAACCTCTTTTAGAAAAACAAGTTTTCATATCAGATTGTTTGCAAACTTTATAACCATCAACAACACGTTTAATTTCGTAAGGCATTATATACTATTATATTTATTAATTTTTTTTTCTAAATATTCTATTTGTTTTTCAGATTCTAAATATTTTATTTTATATTTTAAATATTTAGCATAATAACCTCCTTTTCTTTTATTTTTTTTAGATTTTTTTGTA